>JAAUYD010222053.1_pt1 | contig 12328 bp, 12 predicted proteins | sample 7278101 | NCBI WGS metagenome assembly JAAUYD01 (sample SAMN14350128, study PRJNA611818) | marine sediment metagenome | isolation source: surface marine sediment (0.6m) | place: French Polynesia: Moorea | collected 2018-08 | reverse complement strand
TCGGGCCCACCCCCGTCGCGGAAGCTGCCGTCGAAGTTCGCGGTGATGCCGCCCACGAGCATGGAGGGGTCGCGTCCACACTCGAGCAGCAGGGTCGCGAGCAGGCCGGTCGTGGTGGTCTTGCCGTGGGTACCGGTCACCACCACCGAGTGCTTGTCGCGGATCGCGTGGTCGTAGAGCGCATCCGGGAAGGACGTGATGGTCAGGCCCGCGTCGATGGCGGCCCGCGCCTCGGGATTGTCGCGGCGCACGGCGTTGCCGATCACGACGAGGTCCGGCCGATCCTCGAGCACGTTCTCCGGCCGGAAGCCGATGGAGACGGGAATCCCCCAACGCTCGAGCGCCGTGCTCATCGGCGGGTAGACGCCTTCGTCGGAGCCCGTCACGCGGAGCCCGCGCTGCTTCAGCAGGCCCGCCAGGGATCCCATTCCGGTGCCCGCGACGGCCACGAAGTGGACGTGCCCGGGCGACTTCGCGGGGCTTCCCATGGGCTCAGGCGGCGAAGGCTTCGCGGATCGCGTCGTGGATGCGGGCGCGCAGGGTGAACTGGCTGCGCTTGGCGACGAGGTGCACGCGGTTGGTGAGCAGCACGACCACGCACTCGGCCTCGAGGTCCACCCAGATCGAGGTCCCGGTGAAGCCCAGGTGGCCCACCGACGCGGGCGAGAAGTGCTGGCCGGCCGACGAGCCCTCGGCGGCGGGCGTGTCGAAGCCCAGGGCCCAGTCGCTGCCCTCGGGCAGATCCTGGCGGCTGCAGAACTCGACGAGTCGCTCCCGCGGCAGCAGGTCCGAGCGGCCATGCCAGACGTCGAGCAGCACCTGGCCGAAGCGCAGCACGTCCTCGGCCGGCGCGAACAGGCCCGCGTGACCCGCGACGCCGCCCATGGCCGAGGCGTTGGGATCGTGCACCTCGCCCCACAGGATGCGCTTGCGCCAGGGGCAGTTCTCGGTGGCGGCGAAGCCGCGCCGGACGCCCTCGGCGGGCTCGCCCTCGCTCATCGGCAGGAAGGCCGTGCGCGCGAGGCCGAGCGGCTCGAAGACCCGCTCGCTGCAGAACGCGTCGAGGGTCTGGTGGGTCACGGCCTCGACGAGGGCGCCGAGCACGATGAAGTCGAGATCGCCGTATACGGCCGCCGAGCCGGGCTCGTGCACCACCGCCGAGCGGCAGATCGAGTCGATCACGAAGGCCTTGCCGGCCGGCGTGCCGAGCAGGACCTCGCCCTTCTTGCGCTCGCGCTCGCGCATCAGGTCGTGGTAGCCGCGCCAGGGGCGGAGCCCGCTGCTGTGGGTCAGCAGGTGGCGGATGGTGATGCCTTCCTTGTCGCGCTCGCCGAAGGCCGGCAGGTGCTTCGCCACGGGATCGTCGAGGGCGACGAGGCCGTCCTCGACCAGCAGCAGGATGGCCGGGGTGGTGGCCATGACCTTCGTGAGCGAGGCCAGGTCGAAGAGCGTGTCGCGCGCCATGGGGATCCGCTCGGGGCGCACCACGGCGAGACCGCGAACGGACTCGTGGGAGAGCGTCTCCCCTTCCCGCGCCATCCGCGCCAGCACCACGGCGCCCGGCATCTCCGCCGCGTCGATGGCCTTGTCGAGCAGCTTGTCGACCTTGGCGAGCTTCCGCTGGATCAGCGCGTGCCTCAACGATGGTCCCCTCTCATCTCTTGGGCTCGACGGCGCCCGGCTCCCGGCTCGAGGAAGCGAAGCTCCCCGCGCGTCCCGTCGATCTCGGCCCGCACCCCCAGCGGCCACGTGAGGTTCGGCCGACGGTGTCCGAATGGCAACCCGGTGACCAGGGGGATCCCGAGCTGCGACAGGATCCCGACCACCACCGCGTCGGCGCTGGGGCGGCTCCGCTTGGGGTCGACACAGCCTTCGAGGTGGCCGACGCCGATGCCGGCCAGCCCGTCGAGCTTGCCGGCGCTCTGCAGCTGGACGAGCAGGCGATCCAGCGCGTAGGGCTTCTCGGCGACCTCCTCGAAGAGCAGGATCGCTCCCTGGGTCTGGACCTCCCAGGGCGTCCCGAGGCTCGCGGCCAGCAGGGTGAGCGAGCCGCCGACCAGGCGCCCGCGGCCGACGCCTCGGACGCGCCCCTTGCCGCGGAAGGGAGCCGGAAGCTCGCCACTCAGCGCGGCGAGAAGGGAGTGCCGCTCGGCCCGGGTGAGCGGCTGCTGCCGCTCGAGGACCGGACCGTGGAAGCCAACCAGCCCGGCGCATCGAAGCTGCCAGAGCAGCAGCGACGTGATGTCGCTGAAGCCGACCAGGGGCTTTCGCGCCTGGCGCACGGCCTCTGGGTCGAGGCTCGGGAGCAGGCGCTGGCTACCGTACCCGCCGCGCGCGCAGATCAGCCCCGCGATCTCCGGCGACGCGATCTGCGCCTCGAACTCGGCGACCCGCCGCGCGTCGTCGCCGGCGAGGTAGCCCTTCCGCGCGAGCACGTCCTTGCGCCTGCGGATCCCGAAGCCGGCGGCCTCGATCCCCGCACAGCCGGCGCGCAGCAGCCCGGCATCGGCGGCAAAGGCCGGTGCCACGACGCCCAACACGTCCCCCGGCTGCAGGGCATGGGGCTTGCGGAGCCGGGGCATGGAAGGCGCCTCAGAAGGGAGGTTCTCCGTCGAAGGGCTCGTCGAAGCTGCTCGGAAGCGGCGGGAGCGAGCCGTCGTCGTCGGGCGGAACGAAGCCCGCCCCACCCCCCGGATTGAACCCGGCGGACTCGTCCTCGTTCGACCAGTTCGCGAAGCGCGCGTAACGGCCGTCGAAGTAGAGCTCGACCTTCCCGGTCGGACCGTTCCGCTGCTTCTCGATCAGGAGCTCCGCCTTGTTCGGGTGCTCGGTCTCCTTGTTGTAGACCGAGTCGCGATAGATGAAGGCGATCAGGTCGGCGTCCTGCTCGATGGCACCGGACTCGCGCAGGTCGCCGAGCATCGGCCGCCGCTTGTCGGGGTCGCGCTGCTCGGGGCCGCGGTTCAGCTGGGAGAGCGCGATCACCGGGATGTCGAGCTCCTTCGAGAGCGCCTTCAGCCCCTTGCTGATCTCGGCGATCTCGAGGTCCTTGCGGTCGCGCTTGCCGTCGACGCTCGCGAGCTGCAGGTAGTCGACGACGACCAGGTCGAGGCCGCCCTCGGCATGGAGGCGGCGGCACTTGGCCTTGATCTCGAGGATCGTGGCCGAGCCGCTGTCGTCGATCCAGATGCCCGCGCGGGACAGCCGGTCGGCGGCGCCCTGGAGCTTCTCGTACTCGCGCTTGGGCAGGAAGCCCGTGCGCAGCCCCTTGAAGTCGACCTTCGCCTCGGACGCCAGCAGGCGCAGGATCAGCGAGCGGGTGGTCATCTCCAGCGAGAAGACGGCCGCCTTCTTCCCGTGGTCGACGCACATGTTCCGCACCACGTTGAGGGCGAGCGCGGTCTTTCCCATGCCCGGGCGCGCGGCGATGATGATCAGCTCGCCACCCTGCAGGCCGCCGGTCATCTTGTCGAGCTCGTCGTAGCCGGTGGGAATGCCGGTGAGGTCGCCCTGCCGCGCCATGATGCCGTCGATGTAGTCGAAGGTGGCCGGCATCTCGTCGTGCAGGTTCGAGAAGGACGTGCGGCTCTGGGCCGTGCTCACCTCGAAGATCCGCGACTCGGCGAAGTCGAGCAGCTGACCGGCGTCGTGGGTGCCGCTGAATCCCGTCTCGACGATGTCCGTCGCGACGGCGATCAGCCGCCGCCGCACCGCCTTGTCGCGAACGATCGAGGCGTGGTGGACGACGTTGGCCGCCGTCGCCTCGAAGTCGGCGATCTCCGCGAGCACCACCGGCCCGCCCACCGCTTCGAGGGTGCCCTCGCGATCCAGGTGCTCGGAGAGCGTGATCAGGTCGACCGGCTTGCGCTGGTCGTGGAGCCGCACCATGGCCGAGAACAGCTCCTGGTGCGCGGGATGGTAGAAGTCCTCGGCGCGGACCTCGGCCGTCACCTCGTGGAACGAGCGCGCGTCGAGCAGCAGCGCGGAGAGCACCGACTTCTCGGCCTCGAGATCACTCGGCGGAACGCGAGCGTCCTCGAAGGCCGGATCGCCGGCGGGTCCGGGGCCGTACGCCTCGGTCTCGGAGCGACGCCGGCCGCGCGGCGCACCCCCCGCGGAAGACGTTTGCACGAACGAGCCAGGACCAGCCACCGAACACCCCCCAGGGCTGGTGGGCCCCGGCAACGCCGAGAGACGGCGCCCCGAGAACCCGGGTCAGCAGGTCTCTGGTTCTACCACTCCGAGCGACGGGGCAGCAAGGGGATGGGCGCTACTCGGCGACGGAAACCTTCAGGCTCACCGTCGCGACGATGTCGCCCTTGAGCTTGATCGACACCGAGTGGTCGCCGACCTCCTTGATGGGCTCGGGCAGGTCGATCTTGCGGCGGTCCACCTCGACGCCCTTCTCGCCCAGGAGCTCGGCGATCTGCATCGCCGTGACCGACCCGAAGAGCTTGCCGCCTTCGCCGGCCTGGGCCTCGACCTCGAGGTGGAGCTGCTCGATGCGGGCCTTCTCGAACTCGAGGCTCTTGCGCTCCTTGGCCACCTTCTCGGCGATCTGGCGCTTGTTGTGCTCGAGCTCCTTGACCCGGGCGTCGGTCGCCACGATGGCGATGCCCTTGGGGAGCAGGAAGTTGCGGGCGAAGCCCGGCTTGACGGAGACGACGTCTCCGGCCTCGCCGAGCTTCCTCACGTCCTCACGCAGGATGACTTTGGTCTGGGCCATGACGTGTCCCTAGTTGAGGTGGTGCGGGGCGTAGGGCAGCAGGGCCAGGTGGCGCGCACGCTTGATGGCGAGGGTGACCTCGCGCTGCTGCTTGGCCGTGTTGCCGGAGATGCGCCGCGGGATGATCTTGCCCGTCTCGGTGAGGTACAGGCGCAGGAGCTTCGGGTCCTTATAGTCGACCACCAGCGTCTTGTCCTGGGACAGGCGCGAGACCTTCTTGCGGACGACGCCGCCGCGCTTCTTGGCCGCCTTGCGGGCCTTCTTGCGCGCCTTGGCCCGCAGGCGCCCCTTGACGGACATGGGTCCGCGCTCGCGGCGCGGGCCGCCGGGCCGGTCGCCCCGGGGGCCGCCGAAGCCGCCGCCTCCGCCGCCAGGGCCTCCGCCCTCTCCGCCCTCGCGCGGGCCGCGGGGCGGGCCGCCGCCCTGGGCCATGCGCTCGCGCTCGGCGCGGGGAACGCCCAGGCTGGGCCGGGAGTCGCGGGGCGCGTCGCCGCCGCCGTTGTCGCCGCCGCTCGGTCCGGTGGGTTCGCTCACGACTGGGTCTCCTCGGTTGCGGCCGCGGGCTCGCCGGCGTCGTCGCCACCCTCGGCGCTCGGGCCGCCTTCGGCGGGCGCGGGCGCGCCCTCGTCGCTGGCGGCCATCTCGGCACGCTGCTGCGCCTCGCGCTCGGCCGCCTCGCGGGCCTCCTGGCGGGCCTTCTCTTCCTCGGCCTCACGCTCGGCGCGCTCGCGGGCGCGCTCGGCCTGGAGCTTCTCCTGCTCCTTGGCGCGCGTGCGGCGCTCGTCGAGATCGCTGACGTCGTCGTCGGCCATCACGGTCAGGAAGCGCAGGATCGACTCCTCGAGCCGCAGCAGGCGCTCGAAGGGCTCGACGGACTTGCCCTGCTCGTCCAGGTAGTAGGTCGTGACGTAACGACCCTTCTGGAAGTTGTTGATCTCGTAGGCCAGGCGGCGCCGGCCCTGGTCGTCGTGGAGCAGCCGCTCGGCTCCTTCACGGCCGAGCAGCGCGTCGACCCGACCGAGGAGCTCCTGGCACCCCTCTTCCGAGATCTCGGGCTGGATGATGAACGTGGTCTCGTACTCGCGCACGAACTCTCCTCGCGGTCAGGCCCGTGGGTCCGGCGATGCCGGGGCCCGTGGGCCGGGCCCGTCCAGCCGGCGGTGCAGGGCGAATCCCGCGAGGTGCCGGCCTGCTTGGGGCCGAGGTGGATGAAGGGCCCGGGAGGGCCCGCTGGATGGGGGTGGATAGCAGAGCCCGCTGGGAGTCGCAGGGGGCCGCGAGTCCGGCGCCTGGGGCGAAAGGCTACAGGCCGAGCCAGAGCCTCTGGACCCTGCCGTCGAGGCCGAGCTCGGGGTGGAAGCAGCTGGCCCAGACGTTCTGCTGGCGCACCAGGACGGGCCTCCCCTCGACCCGCGCCAGCACCTCGACCTCGGGGCCCAGCTCGGTGAGCACCGGGGCGCGGATGAAGGTGCACTCGAAGCCCTCGAGGCCGGCCGCGGCGCCCGGGTCGACGCGGCTCTTGAAGCTGTCGACCTGGGTCCCGTAGGCGTTGCGGGCGGCCACGGCGTCGAGGACGCCGAGAGTGGGCACCGGGTCGTGCTCGGTACCCGGCGACTCGGCCCGTCGGGAGAGCAGGATGGCCCCGGCGCAGGTCCCGAGCAGGGGGCGCCCCGAGGCGGCGAACTCCCGCAGCGGCTCCCACAGGGAGAGGCGCTCGATCCCCTTGGAGATCGTGGTGGACTCCCCGCCCGGGAGCACGAGCGCGTCGAGCTCCGCGATCTCGCGATCGCGGAGCACCCGACGCGTGCGCGCTCCCAGGCGCTCGAGGGCCCGGCCGTGGGCCTCGAAGTCGCCCTGGATGGCGAGGATGCCGACCAGCGGGGATCCCATCGGGCCGCTACCAGCCCCGCTCGGCGAAGCGCTCGTGATCCGCGAGCTGGTCGAGCTCGAGGCCCGGCATGGCGTCGCCGAGATCCCGCGAGGCCGCGAGCACCTCCTCCGGCTCCTGCCAATGGGTGGTGGCGTGCACCACGGCGCGGGCGCGCTTCTCCGGATCCTCGCTCTTGAAGATCCCCGAGCCCACGAACACCGCCTCGGCACCGAGCGACATGCAGAGCGCCGCGTCGGCGGGGGTGGCGATGCCGCCGGCCGCGAAGTTGGGCACCGGCAGCTTGCCGTGCTCGGCCACGTGGCGAACCAGCTCGACCGGCGCGCCGAGCTCCTTGGCACGGGTGGCGAGCTCCTCGCTGCGCAGAGCGGAGAGCGCGCGGATGTCGCCGTTCACCTGGCGCAGGTGGCGCACGGCCTCGACGATGTTGCCGCTGCCGGCCTCGCCCTTGGTGCGGATCATGGCCGCGCCCTCGGCGATGCGGCGCAGGGCCTCGCCCAGATTGCGGGCGCCGCACACGAAGGGCGAGCGGAAGCCGTGCTTGTCCACGTGGTGCGCCTCGTCCGCGGGCGTCAGCACCTCGCTCTCGTCGATGAAGTCGACGCCCAGGGCGTCGAGGACGCTGGCCTCGGCGAAGTGGCCGATGCGCACCTTCGCCATCACCGGGATCGAGACGCACTTCTGGATGCCCTCGATCACGGCGATGGAGCACATGCGCGCCACGCCGCCGTCCTTGCGGATGTCCGAGGGCACGCGCTCGAGCGCCATCACGGCGGCGGCGCCGGAGTCCTCGGCGATCTTCGCCTGCTCGGGCGTGGTCACGTCCATGATCACGCCACCCTTCATCTGCTCGGCCAGGCCGACCTTGATCTCGAAGGCCTGCGCCCCCGTCTTCTTCTCACTCATGGGTCTCTCCTCGTGTCAGATGGTGATGCGCGTCCCGCCTGCGGAGCCGGCGGCTCCTGCGGCGAGGCGCTCGGAAGCCAGGGCGCCCAGGCGCTCGATCCCCTCGCGGATCTGCGCCGCCTTGGCGTTGGCGATGGACAGACGCAGGGCGCTCGACACCCGCGCGTCGGGATGGAACTGGAAGCCCGGCGCGAACAGCACGTCGTGGCGCTGGGCGTCGGCGAACAGGTCCCGGGTGTCGAGTGACTCGGGCAGCTCGACCCACAGCTGGTAGCCGCCCTCGGGCGTGGTCCAGCGGGTGCCCTCGGGCATCGACGCCTCGAGGGCCTCGACCGCGGCATCGCGCCGCGCCCGCAGCTCCCGGCGCAGGCTGACCAGATGCCGGTCGTAGGCGCCCGAGCGCAGGAAGTCGGCGAGCGCCGCCTGGAGCGGCAGCGCGCCGCCGAGGTCGGCCGCGTGGCGCAGCACGAGGAGCGCATCGGTCAGGCGACCGCGCGCAACCAGCGCGCCGCTGCGCACGCCGGGGAACAGCGACTTCGAGAAGGACAGCAGCTGCACGACGAGGCCGGAGTCGTCCAGGCCCGCGAGCGCCGGCGTGGGACGGCCCTCGAAGCGCAGGTCCATCTCGTAGGCGTCCTCGATGACGGGCTTGCCGTGGCGCGCGGCGATCGCGAGCAGCGCCTCTCGGTGCGCGAGGTCGGTCGAGGTGCCGAGGGGATTGTGGAAGGTCGGGATCGTGTAGAGGACCTTCACCTCGGGGCGCGCGAGTGCGCGATCGAGGGCCTGCAGGTCGACGCCCTCGGTGCGCATGGGGACGGCCACGGGTCGCAGCCCGAGACCGACCATGGTGCCGAGCGCGTTCTGGTAGGTCGGATCCTCGACGGCGACGGCATCGCCCCGCTCGGCGAACAGCCGAAGCGCCAGCGCGATGCCCTGGCTCGCACCCTGGGAGAGCACGATGGACTCGGGGCCGACGCGCGTACCGAGCACCGAGAGCCGTTCGGCGAGCACCTGACGCAGCCCTTCGTGGCCCTGGAGGCTGCCGTAGCCGAGGAGCTCGGCGCCCTCGCGGGCCATCGCCCGCGTGAGCGAGCGCCGGAACGCGTCGAGGGGATACAGCGCGGGGTCGGGAACCACGGCGTGCAGCGGGATGGCGCCGTCCGGGTTGCCGTAGCGGGGGCGGGTGCGCTCGTAGTCGAGCAGCCGCTCGGTGGCGGCCGAGAGCCGCAGCTCCGGCGGCCCGGCCGGCAGCGGCGGGGGCTGCATCGCCCGGACGAAGGTTCCCCGCCCGACCCGCGCCTCGAGCAGGCCCTCCGAGGCGAGGGATTCGTAGGCGAGGCTGACCGTGTCGCGATTCACGCCCAGCCGCTCCGCAAGGGAGCGGATCGGCGGCAGGCGGTCTCCGGCGCCGAGCTCACCCGTATCGACGCGGCGGCGGATCTCGTCCGCGATCTGCCGGTAGACCGGGGCGGCCGCGCCGGCGGCGTCGCGCTCGATGGTCATGTCCATGGACGACAGAGTATGGACCCGGACGATACCCGGTCAATCCCCGACAATCCGGACAATCGGGGCACGAATGCTGGATCCAGGGGCCTCCCCGGCCCGGACAATCGGGTCTGGCGGCTCTGGAGGCCCCTCCTGGCGTAGGCCAGAGGGCGCAAGTAGGGCGGAGGCAGGAGGCTTTAGGGCGGATCTAGTGGCCGGAGGCCTCGGCCCCGCTGGCCGCGGGGAGCGACCGGGCGAGCACGGCCACGCCCAGGATCGTGGCCACGAGCGAGCCGATCAGGATGCCGACCTTCGAGCCGGCCGTGGCCACGGGCGCCTCGGTGAAGGCCAGGGCCGTCACGAAGAGCGCGACGGTGAAGCCGATGCCGGCGAGCACGCCGGTTGCCGCGACGCAGGTCCAGTTCACGCCGCGCGGGAGCGTGGCGACGCCCGATCGCACGGCGATCCAGGCGAACAGCGTGATGCCCAGCGGCTTCCCGACGACGAGGCCCAAGGCGACGGCCACGGCGACCTGCAGGGCTTCCGGGTCGCTGAAGGTGGCGGCATCCAGCACCACGCCGGCGTTGGCGAGTGCGAAGAGCGGCATCACCACGAAGGCGACGGGGCGCTCGAGCAGGTTCACCAGGAAGTCGAGGGGCGAGAGGCTGCGCCGGCCGAGCCAACTCAGCTGCTGGGCGGCGTGGTGCCGCTGGTGTCCGCCGTAGTCGATCTGGTCCTCGTCGTCCTCGCCGAGCAAGAGCTCGCGGATGTGCTCGAGGGCGCTTCGGCCCCGCTCGACCAGGGTCTCGTGCTCCGACCGGAAGCGGCCGGTGGGCGTGAGGAAGCCGAGCAGCACGCCGGCGATGGTGGCGTGCACGCCGGAGTGGTGGGTCTCGTACCAGACGAACAGGCCGATCACGACGTAGACCAGGAGCGACTCGACCCCGGCCCGGTTGAACGCGAAGCACAGGGCGAGCCCGCCCGCAGCCCAGCCGAGGGAGGCCAGGTGGATCTCGGCGGTGTAGAAGATCGCGATCACCGCCACCGCTCCGAGGTCGTCGGCGATGGCGAGGGCGAGCAGGAACACCCGCAGGCCCGGCGGCACCCGGGAGCCGAGCACCGAGAGCGCCGCCACGGCGAACGCGATGTCGGTGGCCATGGGAATGCCCCAGCCCCGGATCGTCGGCTCGCCCCAGTGGAACGCGGCGTAGATGCCGGCCGGGACGATCATGCCGCCGAGGGCACCGAGGATCGGCAGCATCGCGCGCTGGCGAGTCGAGAGCTCGCCCATCACGAGCTCGCGCTTGATCTCCATCCCGACCACGAAGAAGAAGAGCACCATCAGCCCGTCGTTGACCCAGTGCCCGAGAGAGAGCTCGACCTCGAAGAGGAGCGCTTCGTCGGGTCCGATCTCGAGGGCGAACGGCGTGTGCCAGAAGTGCGCGTACGTCTCACCCCAGGGCGAGTTCGCCCACACCAGGGCCACGACCGCCATCATCAGCAGCAGGATGGCGGCGGAGGTCTCGAGCTCGAGGAAGCGGATGAAGGGCCGCGCGACGCGGTCGGCGATGGTCCGCGGAGGCCGGGGCAGCATGCCGGTGCTCATCGACGCGGGCTCACCTGGGTTCGGGTCGGGTTCGGATCCGGTTCGAGTCGGTCCGGTTCAGGTCGGGTACGGGGGGCCAAGACGGCGCGAGGGTAACCGATCATCCCTCTGGCGTGGGCTCGTCCAGGCCCGTGCGCGGTGCCGAATTGAAGCGATTCATCGCCGCCTCCGTACCTTCCCGTGCGAAGCAGTGCACGGCATCGGCAGCGCGGTCGATGGCGGCCGCGACCGACGCGCGTTCGGCTTCTTCCCAGCGGGCGAGCACGTGGTCGATGGGATCCACACCCGGCGGCGGTCGTCCGATCCCGAAGCGCAGGCGCGGGACGGCTTCGGCCCCGACGCTGCGCAGCACGTCGGCCAGGCCGTTGTGCCCGCCGGCCCCACCCTGGTGACGGATGCGCAGGCGGCCGAGGGGCAGGTCGAGATCGTCGAAGACCACGAGCAGGTCGCGGGCCGGCTCCAGCTCGGAGTGGGCGGAAAGGGCCGACGCCAGCGCGTCTCCCGAGCGGTTCATCCAGGTCTGGGGGAGCAGCAGCAGGAGCGTCTCGGGGTCGGATCCGGACGGCCCCGCCACCGCACCGCGCAAGGCACCAGGCACCGCGCCGGACCCGGCGACCGAGTGGTGGCGCGCGTCCGAGAGAGCGATGCCCGCAGCCTCGGCGAACCGCGACACCACGTCGAAGCCTACGTTGTGCCGCGTTCCCGCATAGCGGGGCCCCGGGTTTCCGAGGCCCACCACGAGCTTCACCGTTAGGAGGCATCCCCTTCGGCGGGAGCCTCGGCCGGCGCGGCCTCGCCCTCGCCCTCGGCGGCCACCTCTTCGGGCGCCTCCTCTTCGACGGCCCGCGGCGCCACGCAGATGGCGACGGTGAGGTCGCCATCGGTGACCACCTCGACCCCGTCGGGCACCGGAACGTCGCGCACGTGGAGGGCGTCACCGAGGTTCAGCGGCGACATGTCGGCGTCGATGGACTCGGGAATCGCGGTCACGAGGCAGGTGATGTCGAGCTCGCGCACCGGGTGGTCGAGGATGCCGCCGAAGTCCATGCCCGGCGCCTTGCCCACGAAGTGGAGCGGCACCTTCACCTCGACGCGCTGGTCGCGGTCGATGGCGTAGAAGTCCGCGTGCATGAAGCCGCCGCGCACGGGCTCGCGGTGGATGTCCTTCACGAGCACGAGGTTGCCCTTCCCCTCGACCTGGAGGTCGATCAGGGTGTTGCGCCCGGCGCCCGAGGCGCGCAGCAGCTGGTCGAGGGCGCGGGAGTCGACGGACAGGGACTGGGCCTCGACGCCTCGGCCGTAGAGCACGGCGGGAATCCGCCCCTCGGCGCGCAGGCGGCGCGCGATGCCCTTGCCGGTCTCGGACCGCTGCTCGGCGATCAGGGTGTTCTCTGCCACGGTGTCTCCTTGCCGGCCCGAGGGTGGGACTGGCGAATCATCTGTAGACCGACGGCCGCGATGGGCGTTGAAGTTGGCTGGGGCGGCAGGACTCGAACCTGCAAATGGCGGCTCCAAAGGCCGCTGCCTTACCATTTGGCGACGCCCCAACACTTGTGGCGCCGCATCATTTGGCGACGCCCCACCGGAATCGATCCCTGCCCACTCTCGCACAAACTCTCTGGGGGCAAGGCCCGCCCTTGCGGACGGAGCAAGCTCGACCGAGCCGGAGGACGGCCGCGCCTGGGGCTCATCCGGGTCCCCGGCCCGCAGACCGAGG
>JAAUYD010105075.1_pt1 | contig 12328 bp, 7 predicted proteins | sample 7278101 | NCBI WGS metagenome assembly JAAUYD01 (sample SAMN14350128, study PRJNA611818) | marine sediment metagenome | isolation source: surface marine sediment (0.6m) | place: French Polynesia: Moorea | collected 2018-08 | reverse complement strand
TCCGGTGACCGATGGCACGTTGACCGCATTAATGATGGTACCTGATGTCAGGTATTGGATGATCTGGTCGGCGACCATCACGGCCACATTGGCTTGGGCCTCCTTGGTGGAAGCCCCCAAATGGGGCGTGCAGATCACCCGGTCCAGGCCCAGCAAGGGGTTGTCACAGGCTGGCGGTTCGGTCTGAAACACGTCCAGGGCGGCGCCGGCCACCTTTCCGGAAACAATGGCATCATTTAAGTCGACCTCATTGATGATACCGCCGCGGGCGCAATTGATCAGCATCACGCCGTCTTTCATTTGCTCAAAGGCTGCCTTGTCGATCAGGTTCTGGGTGCTTTTCATTCGGGGCACATGGATGGTGATGTAATCCGACTGCTGGAACAGCTCATCCAGGGTCGCCGCCTGGTAGCCATCTTTTTCGATTTTTTCCGGGGTGACATAGGGATCGTAGATAATCACCCGCATGCGCAGACCGCGGCCGCGGTCGGCGACGATGGATCCGATCTTGCCGTAACCCACAACGCCCAAGGTCTTCTTGTAGACCTCCTGGCCCTGAAGCTTTTTCTTTTCCCAGCGCCCCTCTTTCATGGTGGCGGTTCCCGCCGGGATATTGCGGCTCAGGGCCAGCATCATGGAAATGGCGTGCTCTGCCGTGGTAATGACGTTGCCCGTGGGGGTGTTCATCACCACGACGCCATGCTTGGTGGCAGCCGGGATATCCACATTGTCCAATCCGATGCCGGCACGGCCGATCACCTTTAAGTTGGTGGCCGCTGCCAGCAGGTCCTCGGTCACCTTGGTGGCACTGCGAATCACCAACCCGTCGTACTGCCCGATGATCTCTTTCAGGGCATCCGGCTCAAGGCCGGTCTTGACATCCACCTCAATGCCATCGGCCGCTTCAAACATTTCAATACCGATTTCACCCAAATTATCGCTCACAAGAACCTTCATTGAACATCCCTTCATCTATGTGTTTCCCGGCGCATTCGTTTGAGCTTCAAATCAATCACACTCGCCATGCGGAACAGGTCGCGCCAATGCTGTCAGACAAGCATCACATTCAAGCCTAAAACCGGTCCGATTTCAAGCAAAAGAAACAGGGTTGGCCCAAATGCGCCTTTGAGTATCCATTCTTGATAAATCTCGGCTGCTTTGTTAACCCTATTCGGAATTTAAGTCTCTGCTGATCCACCAATGGCTGCAGCCTTGCAATAGCTTACGGGGGTTGATCATGATCATTACGGAAATTTTAGCGCGCAATGCCCGCATGTACGGTGATGAGACCGCACTCATCGAACGCGAGCCCGCACACAACCTGAGACGCACCATGACATGGAAAACCTTTGACCAAAACGCCAGCCAGCTGGCCCAGGCCTTGTTGGCCAGGGGCGTTCAAAAGGGCGACCGCGTGGTGTTGCTGATGACCAATTGCATCGAATGGCTGCCCATCTATTTTGGCATTTTGCGTACCGGCGCCTGGGCGGTGCCGCTCAATTTCCGGTTTGAGGCGGCCACCATCGAAGGTTGTGTCACCCTCAGCCAAGCCAAAGTCTTGATCTACGGTCCCGAGTTCATTGAACGCATCAACCAGGTCAAAGCGGCGTTGAACAAAACGGTGTCATTATATCTGTTTGCCGGGCCCGAAGATCAGCGTCCCCCCGATGCGCTCTCCTATCAAGCGGAGATAAACAACCACCCGGCAGACGATCCCAAGATCGAGCTTCAAATAACCGACGAAGCCGGCCTATATTTTACCTCCGGCACAACCGGCGCTCCCAAAGCCACCTTGCTGACCCACCGCAACCTCGAGGCCGCCTGCATCATCGAAAACAACCACCACTACCAGACCCATGAAGACAATTTCCTATGCATTCCACCGCTCTACCATACGGGGGCCAAGATGCACTGGTTCGGAAATTTCATGGTGGGCGCCAAATCGGTGATCCTTAAAGGCATCGAACCGCGATGGATTCTGGAGGCCGTATCGGAAGAGGGCGTCACCATCGTCTGGCTGCTGGTGCCCTGGGCGCTGGACATCCTGTTTGCCATCGAGAGCGGCGACCTTAAACTCAAAAACTACCAGCTGGATCAGTGGCGACTGATGCATATCGGCGCCCAGCCGGTTCCGCCCAGCCTGGTCAGGGAATGGCAGAAAATCTTTCCCCATCACCAATACGACACCAATTACGGGTTAACCGAGTCCACCGGCCCGGGCTGTGTCCACCTGGGCATTGAAAATGACCACAAAGTAGGCGCCATCGGCCGGCCGGGTTTCGATTGGGAGTATCAAATCGTCGATGACCAACAAGCCCCTGTGTCACCCGGTGATCCGGGCGAGTTGATGGTCAAAGGCCCGGGGGTGATGAAGGAGTACTATAAAAACCCGCAGGCCACGGCGGAGACCATTAAGAACGGATGGCTGCTCACCGGCGATATCGCTCGCCAGGACGAGGACGGTTTTATCTGGCTGGTGGACCGCAAGAAGGATGTGATCATCACCGGCGGAGAAAATGTCTACCCGGTGGAAATCGAAGACTTTCTGCAAGACCATGCCAGTATTCAGGACGTCGCCGTCATCGGTCTGCCCAGTCTGCGGCTGGGCGAAATCTCCACGGCCATCATCCAGGTCAAACCGGGGCAAACCCTGACCAAAGCAGAGGTACGCTCCTACTGCGATGCCCTGCCGCGCTACAAACGCCCCCGTAAGATCTTCTTCGGTGACGTACCGCGCAACCCCACCGGCAAGATCGAAAAGCCCAAGCTAAGAGAAAAGTATGCCGGAATGAAGGAGAGCTTTAGGATCGACTAGGTCGGTTGGCCGGTTAGCCCGTTGGCCGGTAGAGCCGCTACTACGCAAAATGTCTTATAGAGATTAGGAGCAGGCCCCTGCCAAGAAGCAATTAGCAATTAAACTGCGCAAGTAGCAGGATAGATTAACCGGCCAACCCTACCTATACGAAAACCCGCCACAGACTTGCCTGTGGCGGGTTTTCTATCTAGACGAAATGTGCGCGGGTGCGGCTACTTTTTGTCGTCTTCCTTGACTTCTTCAAAGTCTGCGTCGACGACATCGTCATCGGCATCGGGATTGGCGCCGGCCTGCTGCTGGGCACCGGCCTCGGCTCCCGGGGCGCCTTGCTCGGCCTGAGCGGTCTGCTGATACATGGCTTCGGCCAGTTTATGGGATGCCTGGGTCAGGGCTTCACTCTTGGCTTGAATGGCTGCTGCGTCGTCACCTTCCAGAGCCGTTTTCAAATCGGCCATGGCGCTCTCCACATTGCTGCGGGTATCGGCTTCCACTTTGTCGCCCAATTCCTTGAGCGACTTCTCAGTGGCATAGATCAGGCTGTCGGCATGGTTGCGGGCATCGATGAGCTCTTTTTTCTTCTTGTCTTCTTCGGCATGCAGCTCGGCGTCCTTGATAGCCGCATCGATCTCTTCCTTGGTGAGACCGCTGGAGGCCGTGATCTGGATGGACTGCTCCTTGCCGGTGGCCGTGTCCTTGGCCGAGACATTGACGATGCCATTGGCATCGATGTCGAAGGTGACCTCAATTTGGGGCACGCCCCGCGGCGCCGGCGGAATGCCCACCAATTCGAACCTGCCTAGGGTCTTGTTGCTGGCGGCCATCTCCCGCTCGCCTTGGAGTACATGGATGGAAACGGCCGGCTGGTTGTCAGCCGCCGTGGAGAAGACCTGGCTCTTGCGCGTGGGAATGGTGGTGTTCTTATCGATCAGACGGGTCATCACCGCACCCAGGGTCTCGATTCCCAGCGAAAGCGGGGTCACATCGAGCAACAGCACGTCCTTGACGTCTCCCTTGAGCACGCCGCCCTGGATGGCGGCACCGACGGCCACCACCTCGTCGGGGTTCACTCCCCTGTTAGGTTCTTTGCCGAAGATGTTCTTGACGCGCTCCTGTACAGCGGGCATGCGGGTCATCCCGCCCACCAGGATGACTTCGTTGACGTCCGTGGGCTTTAAACCGGCATCCTTGAGTGCCGTTCGGCAGGGCCCTTCCAGGTTGTCCAGCAAATCGGCCACCAGGGATTCGAGTTTGGCGCGTGTGATCTTCAGGTTCAGATGTTTGGGGCCGCTGGCATCTGCCGTGATGAAAGGCAGGTTGACGTCGGTTTCCATGGAGGTGGACAGCTCCATTTTGGCTTTTTCGGCCGCTTCCTTGAGCCGCTGCAGGGCCATCTTGTCGCCGCGCAAATCGATGCCTTGATCCTTCTGGAATTCGGATGCCAGGTAATCGATCAGTCGCAGGTCGAAATCCTCGCCGCCCAGATGGGTGTCGCCGTTGGTGGATTTAACCTCGAATACGCCCTCGCCAATTTCCAGGATGGAGACGTCGAAAGTACCCCCGCCCAAGTCGAACACGGCAATTTTCTCTTCATGGCGTTTGTCCAGCCCGTAGGCCAATGAGGCCGCCGTGGGCTCGTTGACGATACGCTGCACGTTGAGTCCGGCGATTTTGCCGGCATCCTTGGTGGCCTGGCGCTGACTGTCGTTGAAATAGGCCGGTACGGTGATCACCGCATCGGTCACCGGTTCGCCCAGATACTCTTCGGCGTATTTCTTGATGAAGGCCAGCACAAAGGAAGAAATCTCGGCCGGACTGTGCAGATTGTCGCGCATGTTGATGCGCACGTCACCGTTGTCGGCCCGCTGGATTTCGTAGGGCAGTACCTTGATGTCCTTCTGAACCACATCTGAATCGAATTTCCGGCCAATGAGGCGTTTTACGCCGAACACGGTAAATTCGGGGTTGGTGATGGCCTGACGCTTGGCCGTTTGGCCCACCAGCCGTTCACCGCTGTCCGATAAAGCCACGACAGACGGAGTGGTCCGTCCGCCGTCGGTGTTGGTAATAACTTTGGCGTCACCGCCATCCATGACCGCAACACATGAATTGGTGGTTCCCAGGTCAATTCCGATAATCTTACCCATTTGATTTCCTCCTTAGGGTGACGACTTGGAAAGGTTCAGGGCTGTTGGATGAAAGCCGCTTCAACACAATAGCAAGGTCGTCATATTCTCATCTTTTTAATCGTCTAGCGAAAATCGCTGTATTCGCATTCCGTTAAGCATCTTTTTCGGTTTTTGCCTTGGAGACCACCACCATGGCCGGGCGAATCAATCGCTCATGCAAAGTATAGCCTTTTTGCATCTCGCGGATAACCGTGTTGGCCGGTTGATCCGCACTTTCTTCCTGCATCATGGCTTGATGGAAATTGGGATCAAAGGGCTCGCCCAGGGCTTTCACCGGCTGAACATGATTGCGTTCTAGAATTTTCAACACTTCGTCCAGGGTCAGATTGATGCCCTTGAGCAAGGGATCATCTTGGCCTTCTTTGTGCGGCGCCGATTCAATGGCCCGCTCCAAGTTGTCCACCACTGTCAGCAGCTCGAGGATGAATTTCTCGTTGGCAAATTTAACCATGTCCCGCATCTCGCGGGAAGTTCTCTTTTTATAGTTGTCGAATTCCGCGGATAAGCGCAAAAGCCGGTCATAATGTTCCTGGGATTTCTGCTCGGCAGCCTGCAGTTTGGCCTCAGGGTCGTCTTCGCCTTGGGCCGCTTCAATTTCATCATCCGGAGGCTGGGAATCTATGGATTGATCGTCTTTGGCTTCGGTGGGTTCACTGTGTTCCTGTTCGTTTTTATCTTCAATCTCAACTTGAACCTTTTCGTTCATCCCCGGCATAACTCCTGAATCCAATTATATTTTTAGGAATTGTTCTTATTAACTGATAATTTTACCAAAATTCCCCTCAGAAAAAATCGATAAGAACATAAGACGACTTGATCCGATGTCAAGGAATCCAAGGCGGGGGTTTGATTGTCTCCAAGGGAGGCTATTCAATGCGCTGTTATAGGCTTGATCTGGTTGTGCACCCTCCATCGAGCCGGCTTGGGCCTACCCGCCTCGCATTGACCGGGATCGGTCCGCGACACAGCCTGCATCGCTTATCGCTGCTTCCTTCCGGACCTGACGAGGTTCGCGACCGCCTGTTGCGCGGCGGCCGGTCGGCAAGGTTGATTGGCTTGGGCTCAACCCTCAAGAGGGGATTCGGTCCCGCGTAAAGCGGATTTCGGGTATAGGGCACCGCTAGCTCCCCACCTAGCACAACCAGGGCGCAATTATAGGGGCGACCCACCTTGATTTCAAGGGGAAAAGAACAACAATATCCTGGCCAAAGCATCAAGGCTTAACGCATATTGACAGGCGCCACCGCCAGCCTTTAAAATCACCAAACGCCTAAAAGGCTAAAAATAAAATGAAAAGCAGCATTCATGGACTTATGACCAAAGTGCACCCCGGCTCAACAACCCTACCTATTATTAAACGCGTGGCGCACACCATCGACCGCTATGCCATGTTTGCGCCCCAAGACAAGGTTTTGGTGGGCGTTTCCGGCGGCCCCGACTCCACGGCCCTGTTGCAGATTCTGCATGCCCTGGCCGCCCACTATCGCATAACGCTGGGGGTGGCCCACTACGACCACGGCCTACGCCCGGAAACAGCCGAAATGGAAGCCGACCATGTTGCCGCCATGGCGCACAAGCTGAAACGGATCTTCCATGCAGAGCGCGGCAACCTCGACCCGGCCGCCGGTTCGCTGGAAGCGCGTGCGCGGCAAGAGCGGTATGCTTTCTATGACCGTGTCTGCCGCAGCCACGAGTATTCCAAGATCGCTCTGGGACACCAAGCCGACGACAATGCCGAGGCCGTGCTTCTGCACCTGTTGCGCGGCAGTGGCACCCGCGGAATCGCCGGCATTCCCCCGGTGAGGGACGGGCGCGTTGTTCGGCCGTTGATCGCTCTGCGGCGCAGTGAAATTCTCGATTATCTGCATACGCTAAAAGTCGACTATTTCCTGGATGCCTCCAACGACGATCAACGCTTTGACCGCAACCGCATTCGCCACCAATTAATCCCCCTGTTGGAAAGCGCGTTTAATCCCAATGTCGTGGCTGCCCTGAATCGCACGGCCGATCTGTGCTGGGAGGAAGAGCAGTGGCTGGAGCACCTTCTGCAAGGCCAGGTGGACGAGCTGGTGGCCAGCCAATCTCCCACAAGCCTGGAACTGCGCTGGCCCAAATTGAAGTCCCAACCCCTGGGGCTGCAACGCCGTTTGATTCGCGATGCCTTGCGCCGATGGCATGGTCATCTTAAGAGCGTGGAGATCAAGCATATCGACGCCGTCATCGGCCTGCTACCCTCCCATGGGCAGGCCAAGCGCATCAGCCTGCCCAATCAATGGCAGGTGGAACGAGCGGATCGGCATCTTCGCTTTACCCGGCATCGAGGCCAGTCCGTGGCTCCGGGTACGGCATCGCCCCGCTATGAATACGTCGTAGAAAAAAAAGGCGGCTGGCCAAGAGACATCGAGATACCAGAAGCCGGTGGATGCTTGCACCTGCACCGCCAAGCGGTAGCCGAATCCCGGTGCGACGATTCAGGCGAACATATTGAGCGCTTCGACCTCGATCGATTAACCTTCCCTCTGGTTATTCGCAATTTTCAGCCCGGTGATCGGCTTTTGCCCTTTGGCATGCAGGGGTCTCAAAAGCTGAAGAAGCTGTTCGCCAACCGCAAGATCCCCAAGCATCTGCGTACCACCATCCCCTTGCTGGTCAGCGGTGGGCGGATCATCTGGGTGGTGGGCATACGCCGCAGCCGGATTGCCGCCATTACAGCGGCCACCGCCCGGGTGCTGGTGGCGCAGTGGCGACCCCATTGCTAACTTGTGTCCATCCATAAATGGCATCTTGCGGCAGCCATTGACGAATGCCCTCAAACGCTTAAAGCATTGGTTAGTCTTGCGCATTCGGCGAATCCGCATTATGGTATACGTCGTCCGTGCCCCAGACAGGTAAAAACCCAAGGAGGTATATTCTTTGAATCCTTTCTACAAAAACCTGGCCTTATGGTGTGTGATCACCCTGATGATGATCATGCTCTACAAGATGTTCAATGCCCAGAATATGGCCGAGATGGCGCCGGGTTATTCCGAATTCTTGGCCATGGTGGATGAAAGCAAAGTCCAGGAGGTCATCATCCAGGGTCAAGAGCTTTCGGTCACCGATATCAATGGCCGTCGCTATAAGGTCTATGCACCCCAAGACGTCGATCTGATCAAAATCCTCAGGGAAAAGGATATTCGCATCAAAGCCAAGCCGCCGGCCGAATCCCCCTGGTACAATATCCTCATCTCGTGGTTTCCCATGTTGGTGCTCATCGGCGTATGGATCTTTTTCATGCGCCAGATGCAGTCGGGAGGCGGCAAAGCGCTCTCATTCGGCAAAAGCCGGGCCCGGCTGATGACCGACACCCAAGAAAAGGTGACCTTCAAAGATGTGGCCGGCATTGATGAGGCCAAGGAGGAGTTGAGCGAGATCGTCGAGTTCCTGCGCGATCCCAAAAAATTCACCCGCCTGGGGGGTCGCATCCCCAAAGGCGTTTTACTCATGGGACCACCGGGAACGGGCAAGACCTTGCTCTCCAGGGCCATTGCCGGCGAGGCCGGCGTACCCTTTTTCAGCATCAGCGGTTCTGACTTTGTGGAGATGTTTGTCGGTGTGGGCGCATCCCGTGTGCGTGATCTCTTTGTGCAGGGTAAAAAACACGCCCCCTGTATCATCTTTATCGACGAAATCGATGCGGTGGGTCGCCATCGCGGCGCCGGACTGGGCGGCGGTCACGACGAGCGCGAACAGACCCTAAACCAATTGCTGGTGGAAATGGACGGCTTCGAATCCAATGAAGGCGTCATCCTGATTTCGGCCACCAACCGCCCCGATGTACTGGATCCGGCCTTGCTGCGTCCGGGCCGATTCGACCGCCAGGTGGTGGTCAATCTGCCCGATATCCGCGGTCGCGAAAAGATCCTGCGCGTGCACATGAAAAAAACGCCTGTGGACAAGGAGGTCAAGCCCGTAATCCTGGCCAAGGGCACCCCTGGCTTCTCCGGCGCCGACCTTGAAAACCTGGTAAACGAAGCCGCACTGCTGGCGGCCAAGCGCGACAAAGAGAAGCTTGAAATGGTCGACTTTGAAGATGCCAAGGACAAGGTATACATGGGTCTGGAACGCAAATCCAAGGTCATCAAGGAAGAAGACCGCAAAACCACCGCTTACCATGAAGGCGGCCACGCGCTGGTGGCCCGTTTTCTGCCCAACGCCGATGCCATTAATAAAATCACCATTATTCCGCGCGGAAGAGCAGCCGGCGTCACCTGGTTCCTGCCCGAAGAACGCGATTTTAAGTACAAAGATCAATTGGAAGGCGAATTGGCAGTGGCCTTTGGCGGAAGGGTGGCCGAAGAAATTGTGTTCAGCCGCATCAGCACGGGGGCATCCAACGATATCAAGCAGGCCACAGATCTGGCCCAGACCATGGTGCGCACCTGGGGCATGAGCGAGGAGTTGGGCCCCCTGTCGTACTCCAAAGGCGAAGAGCAGGTGTTCCTAGGGCGCGAAATCGCCCAACACCGGGACTACTCCGAACAGACGGCTCAAAAGATCGATGCGGAGATCACCCGCCTGATTAAAAATGCATATGAAAAGGCCAAGGCCGTGCTGGAAGAACATCTCGATCTGCTGCACGCCCTGGCTGATATGCTTCTGGAGCAAGAGACCGTGCTGGGCAAAGAGCTGGACGAGTTGATTATCTCCCTGAAGCCCAACATCGATCTGCCTGAACGCTCTGAAAGCGAAAGCGTGGAAGAAGAGCCGGAAGCGGAGACCGAACCAGCGACCGAAACCCAGGATGACGGCGAAGCGGAAGCATCCTCATAAGCGCCCATCAAAAGCGGCACAATTGGAAAACCCTAACAGCGATTGGACAATGCGGTGACGCAGACGTACACCCTCCGTTGGCAGCATCATGAATTGAACCTCGGGCCGCGGACGGCCATCATGGGCATCGTCAATGTGACCCCGGATTCTTTTTCCGACGGCGGACAATTTCACCACAAAGATGCGGCCGTGGCCCAAGCCAAACGTCTGTTCGCGGCCGGCGCCGACATCATCGACATCGGCGGTGAGTCCACCCGCCCCTTTGCCGAACCGGTATCAACCCAGCAAGAGTTGGATCGCGTCATTCCGGTAATCGAGGCGCTTGCCCCTGACTTGCCGGTACCCGTCTCCATCGACACCACTAAAGCGGCTGTGGCCGCTGCCGCCCTGGAAGCCGGTGCGGCCATGATCAATGACATCAGTGCCCTGCGCATGGATGCGCAAATGGCATCGGTGGCCGCAAAGGCCGGCGTGCCAATGGTCCTGATGCACATGCTAGGAACCCCGGGCGACATGCAAATGAACCCCGAGTATGACGATGTGGTGGTCGAGGTGTGTCAATTCCTGGACGATGCTATCGACCGCGCCGTGGCCGAGGGCATCGCGCGGGAAATGATCATCGTTGACCCGGGCATCGGATTCGGAAAGACCGGACGGCACAACTTACTGCTGATGCAGCATTTGGAAGCTTTGAGGGACCTGGGCGCGCCTGTGCTGGTGGGCTCATCGCGCAAAAGATTCATCCGCGACATTTTAAACCCGTTGGAGGGCGAGGACATCTCCCCGGAGTTGCCCAAAGTGGAGACCGGCACCCAGGCCACGGTGGCTGTGGCTGTCATGCATGGTGCGCATATCGTGCGCGTGCACAACGTGGCCAATACACGGGCCACCGTCGATGTGTTGGATGCCATTCGGAATATAAAAATATAGAGGTTTTAAGTTTAAAGTTTTAGGTTAAGGATCGAACCGATTTTATGGCCTGTTTGGCGGGAAGAAAGGCTTTGTCGTATTCGATGGCAGGGCCTCTCCAAGGCGATGCCGAATTAGTAAGCACCTGTCCCGCGAACGACAAATATATCAGACAGAATTCCACAACTTAAAACCTTAAACCTAAAACTTAAAACCTTTTCCATAATTGCCTTGAAAGCCGATTAGCCATCCCCATCACTATAATTCGGAGAACAGCGCAATGCTACTAGTCATCGACGTGGGCAACACCAATACCGTCATGGGCGTTTTTGACGGCGAATCTTTGAAGCAATCCTGGCGTATTCGCACCGAGCGCAATACCACTGAAGACGAATTCAATGTACTGGTTACGGGATTGTTCTCTAGCGCGGGCATCACCTTTGCCGATGTCGAAATGACGGTGATCTCCTGTGTGGTGCCGCCCATGGTCACCATCCTGGACAGTTTCGGGCGCAAGTATCTGGGACATGCGCCTCACTGGATCGATGCCAAGTCATATCCCGGCATGCCCATTTTGGGTAAAAATCCCAACGAAGTCGGGGCCGACCGAATCGTCAACGCAGTCGGTGCTTACCAACGCTACCAGACCAGTCTGATCGTCATCGATTTCGGCACGGCCACCACCTTCGACGCCATCAGCGAAAAAGGGGAGTATCTGGGCGGGGTCATCAGTCCGGGTGTGGGCATTGCCTCGGAAGCGCTGTTTGCCAACGCTTCCAAGCTGCCCCGGGTGGAAATCTTCTCCCGTCCCAAGACCGTGATCGGCAGCGACACCATCGGCAGCATTCAATCGGGCATTATCTTCGGATATGCCGGATTGGTGGACGGTGTGGTGGCACGCATGCGCACGGAAATGCCCGGCAATCCCAAAGTGATTGCCACCGGAGGCCTGGCCCCGCTGATGCAGGATGTGGCCACCGCCATTGAAGTTGTGGATTCCGACCTGACCCTGCAAGGCCTGAGAATCATCAGTGCAGGGCTATAGCTCGCAGATGCATGATCGCGCCAACGTAGGCATCAATCATAATTCGTGCCCATCCATAAATGGCATCTTGCGGCCCAGCCCGGTGTTCGCGCGTTTTCGTAATAATGGCGCAGCCATTCATCTTTTGCGACGTAGCCTGGCTACGCCTGCGGTTACGAAAACACTGCGGCCTTGGTCTGAACCGCAATCTACCATTTCTGGGTGGACACTAATTCGTATCCTGGGAAAACACTTGGAGAATATCTTGACATCAAGATAAGGGGGCCTATTTTAAAACATGGAAAAAGGATCGCGCATTAGACTGATCTTGTGGAAGGCGGCCAAAGCAATTGAGAATGTGGATCGGGCCAGCATATCCGAAACCGGCCTTAACCTCAGCGATTTTATGATTCTGGAAGTCCTGCTGCACAAAGGGCCGCTGCCGATCAATACCATCGGGGAAAAGGTGCTGTTGACCAGTGGTTCCATGACTGCCGCCGCCAACCGCATGGAGACCCGCGGTTTGGTCAAGCGCATTCAGGATCCGGCGGACGGTCGATGCTTTAGATCGGAAGAGCGTCG
>JAAUYD010242718.1_pt1 | contig 12329 bp, 12 predicted proteins | sample 7278101 | NCBI WGS metagenome assembly JAAUYD01 (sample SAMN14350128, study PRJNA611818) | marine sediment metagenome | isolation source: surface marine sediment (0.6m) | place: French Polynesia: Moorea | collected 2018-08 | reverse complement strand
GGTGGCAGTCACCTTATTTCCAGTCTAAAGGTGACAGTTACCTCTAGACTGGAAATAAGGTGACTGCCACCCAATAGTTGCGCAAAAATCGGCAAATAGGGTTAGAATTGCCGCCATCTCCGGCAATCTTGCCCAAAACCAGTCAGAATGTCCGATTTCTTGCTCATTAACGGCCCCAACCTGAATCTGCTGGGCACGCGCGAACCGGAGGTCTACGGGGCCACGCGACTCGAGGATATCGAGTCGCGCTGTGTCGCTCAGGCGGCAGCACTCGGACACACACTGACCTGCTACCAGAGCAATGCCGAGCACGAGCTCATCGATCGGGTGCAGCAAGCCGCAACCGACGGCATCGACTTCATCATTCTGAACCCCGGCGCCTTCACGCACACGAGCGTGGCTCTGCGCGATGCGTTTCTCGCGGTTCAGATTCCGTTTCTCGAGATTCATCTCAGCAACACGTTTGCGCGAGAGGAATTTCGTCATCACAGCTACTTCAGCGATATCGCGAGTAGCTGCCTGTTTGGGTTTGGCGCATACGGCTACGAGCTGGCGTTGCAGGCCGCCAGCAACTATGTCGCGAGTAAGGACGAGTGATGGACATCCGCAAAGTTAAGAAACTGATCGAATTGCTGGACGATTCGGGTATCGCAGAAATTGAAATTACCGAGGGGGAGGAATCGGTACGCATCAGCCGCTATGCATCGGGTGCGCCCGTTGCCGCGGCGCCCGTCGTTACCCATGCGCCTGCCCCCGCAGCAGCGCCTGCGCCACCGCCCGCGGCAGCCCCGGCACCCGCCGCAGCGCCGGCGCCCGAGCCGGCCGCAGAAGCCGTCGACGAGGATGGTTTCGAGGTCACCGCGCCGATGGTCGGCACTTTCTATTCTTCGTCGTCACCCGGTGCTGCGCCTTACGTCCAGGTCGGCGACCGCGTCAATGAGGGCGACACGCTGTGCATCATCGAAGCGATGAAGATGATGAACCAGATCGAAGCTGACGTGTCCGGTGTCGTCAAGTCGATCCGCACCCAGAACGGTGAACCCGTCGAATTCGGGCAGGTGCTGTTCGTCATTGACCAGCGCGCCGGCTGATCGGGCCGGTACCGCGTCATGTTGGATAAGATCGTCATTGCCAATCGTGGCGAAATCGCGCTCAGGATCCTGCGCGCCTGCCGCGAGATGGGCATCAAGACCGTTGCTGTGCATTCGACAGCCGATAACAATCTCAAACACGTGCTGCTCGCCGATGAAACAGTCTGCATCGGACCGCCGCAGTCTGCCGAAAGCTACCTCAACATGCCTGCGATCATCAGCGCAGCCGAGGTCACCGACGCCACTGGAATCCATCCGGGCTACGGCTTTCTTTCCGAGAATGCAGACTTTGCCGAACGCGTCGAGTCGAGCGGCTTCACCTTCGTCGGGCCCAAAGCCGATGCTATTCGGCTGATGGGCGACAAAGTCTCGGCAATCCGCGCCATGAAAGCCGCAGGCGTGCCCTGCGTGCCGGGATCGGACGGACCGCTCGGGGAAGACCCGGACGAAAACCTTCGCCTCGCCCGCGATATCGGCTATCCGATCATCATCAAGGCCTCGGGCGGCGGCGGCGGACGCGGTATGCGTGTCGTGCACTCGGAAGCGTCGCTCGTCGCGGCCATCACCGTCACCAAAGCGGAGGCACGCGCCGCGTTCGGTAACGATGTCGTGTACATGGAGAAGTTTCTCGAGAAGCCGCGACATGTGGAGTTTCAACTCCTCGCGGACACACATGGCAATGCGATTCACCTCGGTGAGCGCGACTGCTCCATGCAGCGTCGCCATCAGAAAGTCATCGAAGAAGCACCGGCGCCGGGCATTACGGAAGAGCAGCGCAACGCGATCGGCGCGCGCTGCGTCAACGCCTGCCTGGAAATGGGCTACCGCAGCGCGGGCACGTTCGAATTTCTCTACGAGGACGGCGAGTTCTATTTCATTGAAATGAACACGCGCCTGCAGGTCGAGCACCCCGTCACGGAAATGATCACGGGCGTCGACATCGTGCGCGAGCAATTGCGCATCGCCAGCGGTGAAGCGCTGTCCCTGCGACAGGAAGACATACGCTTACAGGGCCACGCGATCGAATGTCGCATCAACGCTGAAGACCCGAAGACCTTCATGCCGTCACCCGGGCTCGTAACCTTGTGGCATTCGCCCGGCGGCCCCGGCATTCGCATGGAAAGCCACGTCTACAGCGGTTACAAGGTACCGCCGTTCTACGACTCGATGCTCGGCAAGCTGATCGCGCACGGCGAAGACCGTGATGCCGCATTCGCGCGCATGAAAAACGCGTTGACCGAGATTGTCATTGAAGGCATCAAGACCAATGTGCCGCTGCACCAGGAAATCTTCCAGCACGCCGCGTTTCAGGCGGGCGGTACGGACATCCACTACCTCGAGAAACGCCTCGGGCTGGTCTGACGCACGGTAAGAGCTTATGGACTGGCGCCAGTTCATCATGAATCTCGATGCGCTGGACCCGACGACCGTCGAGAGTGTGTTTCTCGAACTGGGTGCTGCGTCGGTCACCTTGACCGACGCGGGTGACGACCCCGTGCTCGAACCGGGCCCCGGCGAAACTCCGCTCTGGGCGAGCACCCGAATTACGGGCCTTTTCTCTGCCGATGACGACCTCGATACCTTCGCAGCCGCGTTGCGCGCAAAGCTGGGCGTCGACCACCTGCCCGAACATCGTGTCGAGGCACTTGCGGACCGCGACTGGGAACGGGAATGGCTACGGGATTTCGCGCCGATGCGATTCGGAGCACGCCGGTGGATTTGTCCGACCGGGCAGACCGTCGACGATGCGGGCGCCGTTGTCGTGCATCTCGATCCGGGACTTGCATTTGGCACCGGCACTCACCCGACAACGGCGCTGTGCCTCGAGTGGCTAGGCGGCCTCGAGCTCGGCGGCAAACGCCTGCTCGACTACGGCTGTGGATCGGGCATCCTGACCATCGCGGCACTCAAACTCGGTTGCAAGGCCGCCACCGGCATGGATATCGATGACCAGGCGGTCATCGCAACACGACAGAACGCACTCGCCAACGAGGTCGGGGAAAACCTCACCGTCCTCGGGCACGCTGACGCCGTCGAGGGCCAATTCGACGTGATCGTGGCCAATATTCTCGCCGGACCGCTTGTCCAGTTTGCCGACTCCATCACATCACACCTCGTCGAGGGCGGTATGCTTGCACTGTCCGGCGTATTATGTGAACAAGCCGACGAAGTATTAAGGGCTTACGCACCCTGGATCGAATTCGAGGAACCGGTCTTCAGGGAGCAAGACGGCCAGGTATGGTCGCGATTGACAGGCAGGAAAAGGTAAGCGCACTCGATGTATACACAGTGCCCTGATTGCAGTACCGCATTTCGCGTGACAGCGACGGTCTTGAAACAGGCCGCCGGCAAGGTCCGTTGTGGAGGTTGCGGCAACGCCTTCAATGCGCTCGAGTATCTGACCGAGAGCATGCCGAATCAGCCTGCTGCCAATGACGTCGACGAGCACCTGCCGGAACTGACGCCGGAACCATTGCCCAAAGACGACGGGCTCCCGGCAGCGATCTCTGCGGAGCAGAGTGCCGCCCTGCTCAAGACGCTCGATGAACTCGCCGGCTCAGACATCCGCATCGAAGACACGGGCGTCGAATGGCGCGTATTGGACGACGACGAGTACGGTGACTCGCCCGTCGATGAGCTGCTCGAAGAGTCGCCAACCCCGGTCGACCAGTTCCTGACCGAAACTCCGGCACAGGTGGATGCGCCAGAGATCTTCGAGGACGAGGCCAGCGAACCTGCCCCCGCCCCTGTCGATGAACTGCGCTTTGACGACAACACACCGCTGCCCGACGATTTCGATTTCGGTGACGAAGTCCCGTACGCACCACCGGTCGAGGAGCCAGCAGCGCCGGAAGCGGTGGACGAAATCGTCGAAGAACCACAGCGAGACATCGATCTCAGCGAACCCGAAGAATGGACCGACATACTCGACGAATTCGAGGATCTCGGTCCGGCCGCAGCCCTGCCGCTCGACGACGAACTCGCGGCGCTCGACGAAGAGCTTGCCGAAGACGTGGAGAGCGATTCGACAATTCTCGACGAACTCGAAACCGTCGAAGCGCGCGGCGAGGAGCACACCGACGCGGATAACATCGATGGCGATGCCGACCCGGAGATCGACGAAGAATTCGACGAAGAGGTCGATAAAGAAGTCGACGAAGGTTTCGACGAGGAAGTCGACGAGGAAGTCGACGAGCTGCTCGACATGGATACACAGTTCGCGCTGCAGGCCGAAGCGATGGGCATCGACCTTAGCGGCATGCACGACGTAGCGGAGGTCGAGGATGCCCCCGACTCGGCCGAACAGCTCGAATTGATCGAAGACGCAAAACCTGAGCCCGAGCCGGAGCCCGAGCCCGAGCCGGAGCCCGAACCGGAGCCCGAGCCGGAGCCCGAGCCCGGGTTCGAGTTCGACTTCGAATCCGCTTCGGAGGACGAGGACGAACCCGTCATCCCGCCGATGACCGACGAAGAGCAGACCATCAACAGTCAGATCGATGCTGAACTGATGGCGATCGCGGTCGAGGACGAGGACGGGTTTGCATCGACGATCATCGTTTCCGAGGACATGGCCGAAGAGGCGCTGTCCAGGCCGGCAACAGCTTCAGGGACAACCGAGACAGCAGAAAGCGCTGGCGAGAAAGCGCTCAAGGAAACCAGCTCCGGCTTCGAGACGATCATCATGGAAGGCGAGGAGATCCGCTCGGGCCTCGAGAGAGAAGAAGCCGACGAAGAAGACAAGGCGGCAGCTGCGGCACTCGTCGGCGCCGCCGCCGCAGAACGCGAAGCTGCCGAGAAGGCAGCGTCGGGAGGCCGCCGCTGGGGACTGATCGCGGGCGCGGTTGCACTCGCCTTGCTGCTCGCCTTGCAAGCCGTCCACCAGAGCCGTGACGTACTTGCCAAGAGCCCCGCGTTCAATAGCGTCGCGGGTCCGCTGTATCGCGCCATCGGCCAGCCGCTCGCCCCCGAGTGGGACATTACCGGCTGGCGCTTCGAGGCAACCCGGGGTAGTACCGACGAAGGGGAACAGAACCTGACAATCTTCTCGCGGCTCGGCAACAAACTGGACGAGCCGCTCCCCTACCCGCTGATCGCTATCTCGCTGACCGACCGCTTCGAGGAAACTATCGGCAGCCGCCTTCTGGACCCGTCCGAGTACCTGGCCAACGGGCTCGATCCGCGGGAGCTGGTCGAACCGGGCAATACCTTCAATGCCGTCATGACAATAGCGGCGCCCGATCCTGACGCGACCGGCTTCAAGCTCAACGTGTGTTACCGTGAAACCGGTGGTGACCTGCGTTGCGCGATCGATGATTTCAAGTAAACCGCTCCGTATCGGGCCTTACACACTCTCCAGTCCCTTCGTCCTCGCTCCGATGGCGGGCGTTACCGACGCGCCGTTCCGACGGCTGTGCCGCCGCTACGGAGCCGGCATGACGACATCGGAGATGACGACCGCGGACACAAGCCTGTGGCAGACTCCGAAGTCGCGCCATCGCCTCGATCTCGATCTGGATGCCGAACCGGTCGCCGTGCAGATCGCCGGCTCGGAGCCTGGCCAGCTTGCCGCCGCGGCGCGGGCCTGCGTCGAACGCGGCGCTCAGATCATCGACATCAACATGGGCTGCCCGGCAAAAAAAGTATGCAAAAAAGCCGCCGGCTCGGCGTTACTGCGCGATGAAAAGCTGGTCGGCGACATTCTTTCGACCGTCGTTGCTGCCGTGGACGTGCCCGTCACGTTGAAGTACCGCACCGGGTGGAACCGGGAAAGCCGAAATGCAGTCCGGATCGGAAAAATTGCCGAGGAATCCGGCATTCAGTCGCTTGCCATTCACGGCCGCACGCGCGCGGATCGTTATCGGGGCGAGGCGGAATACGAAACGATCGCGCGGGTCAAGGACAGCGTGTCGATACCGGTCATTGCCAACGGAGATATAACGACAATCGAGAAGTCGCTTGAAGTTCTGCGCCTAACTAATGCAGACGGCTTGATGATCGGTCGCGGCGCGCAGGGACGCCCGTGGATCTTCCGCGAACTCCTGGTATTGCTCGATCCGCATGCGCAAATTCCACAGCTAGAAAAAAATGAATTGCGTGATATTATGCTCGGCCACCTGAATGAACTGCACCGGTTTTATGGGGAATCTACCGGCGTTCGGGTGGCCCGCAAACACCTGACCTGGTACTGCGAAAACTTAAATAACGCCGAGCATTTTCGGCATCAGGTGGTGCGTGTTGACAGTGCTCTCGAACAGATTCGTCTGACGGAGCAGTACTTCCTGGGGAACGACCAAAGTGGCACACAAGAACAACAAGAAACACGACCTCAAAACCAACCGCAAGCCACTTTGTAAACACACTGAAGATGCACTCGAGACGTATTTCGCCACGTTGAACGGCGATCGCCCGGGTGACTTGTACGACCTCGTCATCGGCGAGGTGGAACGGCCGTTGTTCAAGGCCGTCATGGACTACACGCAGGGCAACCAGAGCCAGGCTGCCGGCATTCTCGGCATCAATCGCGGAACCCTGCGCAAGAAACTCAAGACGTATTCGCTTATCCAGTAACCCTTCCCCAGGAAACTTCATGTTCAAAGTAAGACGCGCGCTCGTCAGTGTCTCTGACAAGCGCGGACTCATTGATTTTGTAAAAGGCCTGGCCGGGCTCGGCGTTGAAGTGCTCTCCACGGGCGGTACCTGCCGCCAACTGCGCGAGGCCGGGCTCGACGTCGTCGAGGTCTCCGAAAAAACCGGCTTCCCCGAGATCATGGACGGACGCGTGAAGACCTTGCATCCGGTCATTCATGGCGGCCTGCTCGGCCGGCGCGGCACCGACGACGCGGTCATGGAAGAACACGGCATCGAGCCGATCGACCTGCTCGTGGTCAACCTGTATCCGTTCGAGCAGACGATCGCGCGCGACGATGCAACCCTTGACGATGCGATCGAGAATATCGATATCGGCGGTCCGGCGATGATTCGCGCGGCGAGCAAGAATCATGATGGCGTTGCCGTGTGCGTCAGCCCGGGCGACTACGACGCCGTGCTCGACAAACTCAAGGGTGATGGCCTCGATGTCGAAGACCGCCGCCGCCTGGCTGCGAAAGCCTACGCGCATACGGCCAGCTACGACACCGCGATTACGCGCTATCTGTCGGCGTCCCTGGGTGACGACGTGCTCGGCGAACGCTTCCTGTACGCCGGCGGCTTGTCCGGGCGATTACGCTATGGCGAGAACCCGCATCAGCAGGCCGCGTTCTATGTCGACCAGCGCGCGACACCGGGTTCGCTCGCGTCCGCCAGGCAGTTACAGGGCAAGGCGCTCTCGTACAACAACATCGCCGACGGCGATGCAGCCCTGGAATGCGTCAAGCAATTCGAAAACCCGGCTTGCGTCATCGTCAAACATGCCAACCCCTGCGGCGTTGCGGTGGCGGACACCGTTCTCGAGGCCTACGAAAAGGCCTTCCGTACCGATCCGACTTCGGCGTTCGGCGGCATCATCGCATTCAACCGGCCGCTCGATACGAAGACGGCGGCCGCGATCATCGAGAAACAGTTCGTCGAGGTCATCATCGCCCCGTCCGTCGACTCTGGCGCGCTCGACGCCTGCTCGGCCAAAAAGAACGTCAGGGTGCTCGAGACCGGGGATTGGTCGCCGGCGGAATCGCCTGCGGGCTTTGATTTCAAGAAAGTCTCGGGCGGCCTGCTCGTGCAGACGTCGGACCACGGCGTCATCAGCGAGTCCGACCTCAAGATCGTCACGGAGAAAGCGCCGACGCCGGAACAGGTTCGCGACCTGCTGTTCGCCTGGACCGTGGTCAAGTACGTCAAGTCCAACGCGATCATCTTCTGCAAGGACAACATGACGATCGGCATCGGCGCGGGTCAGATGAGCCGCGTGTATTCAACGAAGATCGCCGCGATCAAGGCCGCGGATGAAGGGCTCGAGGTCGCTGGTTCGGTCATGGCGTCGGACGCATTCTTCCCGTTCCGCGACGGCATCGACGCAGCGGCCGAGACCGGCATCGCTGCAATCATCCAGCCAGGCGGCTCGATGCGCGACGAAGAGGTCATCGCGGCCGCGACCGAGCACGGTCTGGCGATGGTGTTTACGGGCATGCGACACTTCCGGCACTGATGAAAGTACTTGTTATCGGGTCAGGTGGTCGTGAACACGCGCTCGCGTGGAAGTGCGCTCAGTCTGGCGACGTCGACGAGGTGCTCGTGGCGCCGGGCAATGCGGGAACGGGCCGCGAACCGGGCGTCCGGAACATCGAGGTGTCGTCGGATGACATCGAAGCGCTTGCGACACTCGCGCAGGACGAACAGGTTGCGTTGACGATCGTCGGTCCGGAGGCGCCGCTCGTTGCAGGGCTCGTGGATCGCTTCACCGAACTCGGTCTGCCCTGCTTCGGTCCAACGGCAGCCGCCGCGCAGCTCGAGGGATCCAAAGCGTTCACCAAGGACTTTCTCGCGCGGCACAACATCCCGACTGCGGCATACCGGAATTTCACCGATCTTCACGCTGCACTCGCGTATATCCGGGAACAGGGCGCGCCCATCGTCATCAAGGCGGACGGACTCGCTGCGGGCAAAGGCGTCATCGTCGCGCAGTCGCTGGAAGAGGCCGAACAGGCAGCGACCGATATGCTGGCGGGTGGCAGCTTCGGGGATGCGGGCGCGAAGATCGTCGTCGAGGAGTACCTCGATGGCGAAGAAGCAAGCTTCATCGTCATCACGGACGGCGACACCGTGCTACCGATGGCGACGTCTCAGGACCACAAGGCACGCGACGAGGGTGACGTCGGCCCAAACACCGGCGGCATGGGCGCGTACTCGCCGGCACCGGTCGTCACACCCGCCATCGAGTCTCGCATCATGGACGAAGTGATTCGACCGACTCTTGCCGGCATGCGCTCAGATGGTCACCCGTACCTCGGTTTTCTGTACGCGGGCCTCATGATCATGGCGGACGGCACGCCGAAGGTCATCGAGTTCAATTGCCGCATGGGCGATCCGGAGACGCAGCCGATCATGGCGCGACTGAAGTCGGATCTCGTCGCAATCTGCCGGGCTACACTCGATGGCACGCTGGCGAGCCAGGAGGTCGACTGGGACGAGCGTGCGGCCCTGGGCGTCGTAATGGCGGCGGGCGGTTATCCGGCCAGCTATGCCAAGGGCAAGGTCATCTCCGGGCTCGATGACGTCGATACCGAGTCCCGCAAGGTATTCCACGCCGGAACCGCCAGGCTGGATAACGCTGTTACGACGAGTGGCGGACGGGTGCTGTGTGTCGTTGGCCTCGGCGACAGCGTTGCGGCCGCAGCCGCGGAAGCCTACGCGGCGGTCGGCCAGATCGACTGGGAAGGCGTCTATTGCCGTCGCGACATAGGTCACCGCGCCATTGCTCGCGAGACTGCCTGAGCCGTGTTGACGACGGCACAGGCGCAAGAGGCGATTCTCGCCGCCGTACCGCGTCTTCCGACCGAGTCCGTCAGCCTGGCGGCAGCCGCAGGCCGGGTGTTGCGACAGACCGTCGTCGCCGAGCGCGACCAGCCGCCCTTCGATCGCGTCATGATGGACGGCATAGCCATTGCACACGCGGCATTCGCAGACGGCCGGACCGCGTTTCCAATCCAGGCGACGCAGGCGGCCGGTGACGCCGCATTGACGCTCGACAATGAAGCGGCCATCGAGATCATGACCGGCGCCGCGCTACCCGACGGTGCGGACTGTATTATCCCCGTTGAGCGCATCTCGGTTGCCGACGGCGTTGCCACCCTCGAGGACGATTACCGACCGGAAGCGAGGCAGTTCATTCACCCGCGCGCGTCGGACCATGCGGTCGGTTCGGAGCTGCTGCGGCCCGGGAAGCAGATCGCGCCAGCGGACATCGCCGTCATCGCCTCGGCCGGGCTTGGCAGAGTCGACGTCAGCCGAACGGCCACGGTCCGAGTCGTCTCAACGGGTAACGAACTGGTCGCGGCTGGCGAGCCTATTGCGCCGCACCAGATTCGAATGTCGAACGGACCCGCACTCGTCGCTCTGCTCGCCCGTCATGGGCATCACGATTGTGCGCATGAGCACATTGCCGATGATCCTGACGCATTGCATGCGCGCATCGGTTCCCATCTCGGCGAGGCCGACGCGCTAATCCTGAGTGGCGGTGTTTCGATGGGCAAAGCCGACTACGTTCCGGAGGTGCTCGCAGGTCTCGGGGTCAAGGTAACGTTTCACCGCATCAGCCAACGCCCCGGCAAACCGATGTGGTTCGGTGTTGGCCCGCAGGGGCAGGCTGTATTCGCGCTGCCCGGCAATCCCGTATCGGCCCTCGTATGTTGCCGGCAGTACGTAATCCCGACGCTCGAGCACGCGGCCGGGCTCGTTCCTGAGCCGCCGGCATTTGCTGCGCTGGCCAGTGACGTCGCGTTCGAGCCGGACCTGACCTGTTTTCAACCGGCAAGACTCGTGTCGAATGCCGCCGGACAGACCCTGGCAATGCCAGTGAAGACCAATACCTCGGGCGATTTTGCGGCCCTGTCCGGCACCGATGGCTACGTCGAACTTGCGCGGGAGCAGACGCACTTTCCGGCCGGCACATCCGTCATCGTGAAACGGTGGTAATCTGCGCCGATGATTCCTGCCGCTGATGCACTGAGACGCCTGCGTGACGGCAATCGCCGTTACGTCAACGGCGATATCCGCAACGCGGCGTCGATCGACCAGCGTCAACGTGAGCAACTCATCGGCGGCCAGCATCCGTTTGCGGTCGTGCTCGCCTGCTCCGATTCGCGCGTGCCTGTGGAACTGATTTTCGACCAGGAGCTCGGCGAGCTCTTCGTAATAAGGGTCGCAGGAAACGTCGCGACACCGTCACAGATTGGCAGCATCGAATACGCCGTGACACAGCTCGGCAGTCGCCTGGTCGTTGTACTCGGGCACAGCAACTGCGGCGCTGTGGCCGCGACGCTGGAAAGTCTCGCGACCGGTGCCCCGATGCCGAGCCCGAATCTCGAGGCCATTGTCGAACAGATACGTCCCGCACTGGAACCACTGCGAGCCGACAATGGCGACGTATCGCTCGAGGAAGCAGTTGTCGCCAATGCACGGCGAGCCACGGAACGCCTGGCCGAAGACTCCGAAATCCTCGGGGACCTGATCGCCAGTCGTAACATAACCGTAACAAGCGCAGAATATTCGATCGAAACCGGCGAGGTCGCATTCTTCGATACATAGCCTAGACTGGTTCTATGGCTCTCGAGTATTCCATCGTGGCGGAACCCTCGATGATCGTGCTACGTGTCTCAGGCATTCCGGACCGGGACTCGATCACCGAGATGTGGCGCGCCGTTGCGGCAGCCGGTGACAAGTACGACTGCCGCGACGTCCTTGGACTGTCGACCACCGAACGTCCGGTTGAGCTTGCAGTTGCCATCGATGCCGAGAAGATCTTCATGAACGCGGGCATCAGCAATGACTACCGCATTGCCTGGGTCAATCCGAATGCCGCTGCCTCGGTGATGATCAATCTCATCGAGGAAGTCCTCAAGAACCGCAAGCTTGCAGACGGACGAGGCTTCGCGGATGAACAGTCGGCACGTCGCTGGCTCGCAGGCAACGACTGAGACACCGACCGGTTTCCTGACTGCAACCCGTCTAACGGGCCACACACCGCAGCAGTCAGGAGGTAGCACCATGAAAACCCGCAATCTGTTTCTGTGCGCCGGCATGGCGGGCCTTGTTGCCTCGCCGGTTATCGCCGACGAGCATGACGACGAGGAGATTCCCTGGGACGTCGCCGAGGTCTTCTTCGAACTCAACAACACCGACGGCGATCTGGGCATTCACGCGCTTGTGGACGGGGAGCCCTGGAAGCGCCTGCAAATCGAGGATGCCGATGAGCGCAGGATGTTTGTCGTCAACGCTCGCGGTCGCCTGCGCCGGCAAGGAGTGACCGAGATTTTCTTCGAAAGTGCGGAACCGACATTCGACGAACTGCCACCCGCAACGTTTTTCGCACGATTCCCGGAAGGTACGTACGAGGTCGAGGGCATCTCGCTGGATGGGCTCGAGATTGAAAGCGAAACCGTGATAAGCCATGCCATGCCGGCACCACCGGTGCCGACAGTCAATGGGCTCGACGCTGCGCAACAGTGCGATGACGAAGAACCCGGGTACGACGCGCCACTGATCGTTGCCGATGAGTACGTCATTGCCTGGGAACCCGTAACGCAG
>JAAUYD010101500.1_pt1 | contig 12330 bp, 7 predicted proteins | sample 7278101 | NCBI WGS metagenome assembly JAAUYD01 (sample SAMN14350128, study PRJNA611818) | marine sediment metagenome | isolation source: surface marine sediment (0.6m) | place: French Polynesia: Moorea | collected 2018-08 | reverse complement strand
CTCCGCCACGGCGCAGCGCACGGACGGAACCGTGGTTGAGCTCCAGGTGGGCACGCCGGTGTTCCAGGGCGATGTCATCGCTACCGGCTCGGGCTCCAAGGTCGCGATCACCTTTATCGATAAAACCGTCTTCTCCTTGTCGGAAGAGGCGCGGATGGTGTTGGACGAGTTGGTCTATTCGCCGGGTGGCAGTGACAACTCCATGCTGATCAATCTGGTCCAGGGCACCTTCGTGTTCGTGGCCGGCGAGGTGGCGCCCAGCGGGGACATGAAGGTTCAAACCCCCGTGGCGACCCTTGGTATTCGCGGCACCACAGTGATTGCGACGATCCTGGAAGACGGCACCATGAAAGCTTCGCTGGTGGCCGACCCGCCAGCGCCTGATGGCACGCCGGGTGAGGTGGGGTCTTACGGGATCTACCTTCCCGACGCCAACGGCAACCTGGTTTTGGCTGCGACGGTCACCACCACCGGCGACAACTATGTGGTTACGCCTACAGCCGTGAGCGGGGTGCCCACGGTGGTGGCCACCGTTGCGAAGACCACCGCTGACCTTGCCTCGGACACCGATGCGATCGCCACGGTCTATCAAGCCTTCAGCGCAGCCCAGCAGCGGCTTGAACAGATTGAGCAAGAGAACTCCGAGGAATCGGACGATAGCTCTGACGAAAACAACGACGACACCGATCCGCAAAATGACGATGGGAACACGACCGGGGACGGCAGTACCGTCCCGGGGAGCGGAGGTGACAGCGGCGTCGAAGGTGCCGGCAGTGATTCCGGTCCAGGCGGTGACTTGGGGGGCGATCCGCCCGCTGATGGTGATTCCACGCCAGGCTTCACTCTGTTTGAAACCGACGGGAGCACTGACAGCGAAGGTGAGCCGGTGCTGGTGGAAACCACACCTGACTTTGAGCCGGTGATCCCGGATGTGGAGGTGGACACGCCTCCAGTGGTGGTGGCGCCCGTGGTCACGAACGTCACGCAGAACGCGCCCAACGTCTCCACGGTCAATCTGCTGCCGGAAGGGGCGATCGTTGATGCAGACGACGATGTGCTAACCGTTGTGGATGGCTCGTTGCAGCAGACCAGCGGGCCGGAGCTCGACACGCCCGCGGTGGTGACCAACAACTTCTTGGAGTTTGACCCCAGCGAGTTCAGCGACCTTGGCATGGATGAATTCGTCGACCTTGAGTTTGAGTTCGACGTTGAGGATGAAGACGGTGAAGTGGTCACACAGACCCTTACGCTCACCGTGGATGGGGTCAACGATGCCCCAACCGAAGATGTGGAGGTGCCCGATCAGTTCCTCGTCCAGGGCGACCAGGTGATCGTCAACGTGCCGCTGGATGCATTTAACGATGTGGACGCCAACGACACATTGACCTTGTCGGCCACGTTGGAAAATGGCGATCCTCTGCCGGCGTGGTTACAGTTCAACGTTGTCCCGGGTGGCCCTGGGGCGCCGGACACCGGCCAGTTCATTATTGATGGCACGGAAGACAACCGCGGCGGCCACAGGATCATCCTGATCGGAACGGACAGCCAGGGCGAGGTGGCCACGCAGGAGATTGAGATCAAGATCGATCCGGTCTCGACGGGTGATGTGCAGGTGGGTGAACGGTCTGTCTTCGTGGATGTGGACCCGCGGGCCACGTATCTCAGAACCAGCAATGATCCCGACACGATCCTGAACCCGCTGGACGTGCCCAATCTCTTGGCCGAACAGGCCTATTCACTTGATGATCCGGACCTGCCGCCGGGGGTGACCCTGATGCCGGGCATGATCATAGGGCTACAGGGCACCGGAGACTTTACCGGCCGCGACAACATTCCCACCAACGGTGACGCCCCGGGCTTCATTGTTGTGTTCTCGTCCTCTGACCTTCTGCTGGAAGACACAAGCCTGCTCAACCGCTTGCCGGACGCCGTGCAGGCCATCGATGGCGTGAGCGGAGATCCGCTGAACGATGCGCCCACCGATCCCACACGGGAGGCCCCCAACGATCCCACCGACATTCCGGAAGATTTTGCGGTTGCCGATCTGGGGCAGTTTCAGACGACACTGGTTGAGATCCCAGCCGGGTCGACCCATGCGTTTGCAACACTCGACGACACCTTCTTCAGCAACAATGCCGATCCTGAAGAAGATCTGGGCGTCAACATCTATGTGCCAATGGTCGTGGGCATTGATGGAAACGGCACGCTGACAATCACAGGTGGCGAGGACTATCGGGATTCGGTCTATCTTGGCTTGAGGCAGAGCGCCGACGGCACGCTCACCATTGAAGGCGGAGCAATCTTTGCGGTTGGGGGCGAAGACTCGCCTGACACGCCGGCTTTTGCCAGACCGGTCGACGGCGAGCTGATCGTCGGATACCACGGTTCAGGCACTCTCGACATCATTGAAGCCAGCGAAGTGATCGTCACCTCCAACGGCGTGGACGACCCTGGCACGAATTTCATCGGCGGATATCGCAATGTTCGGATTGCCCAGGCGAGGGCAGCTACGGCACCGTCAATGTGACGGGACCGGGCAGTAAGCTCATCACCGAGGGAGAATCGAACCGCATCACTGTGGGGCGGAAGGGTACGGGCGAACTCAACGTGACCGGCGGGGCGGAGGTGAAAACCACCAGTCTGGATGTGGGCCGGGAGGGCACGGCCACGGGCACGGTCAACATTGATGGGGCAGGTTCCCAGGTCATCATCAGAACCGCCCTCCCTGACAGTTTCTATGGAGATACTAGCCCGGCTCCCGGTTCGGCGTTCCCTTACTCTGGGTTTGCCGGTCTCGCACGCGCCGGCCGCTTGGACGGCTCGAAGGGCTATTTCAACATCACCAACGGCGGCCTTCTCCATTTGATGAACTATGACGGGTTTACCGACGACCCCACGTTCTCTCTGGGCCGCAATGATGGGTCTTTCGGCAAGGCGGTTGTCGAGGGGGCGGGCTCGGAGCTGAGGGTAACCCAGTACGGTCCGAATGGTGACAACTATAATTCGTTCTCCCAGGTGCAAGTGGGGCAGCGCGGCCAGGGCATTTTGGAGATCAAGGAATCCGGCCAAGTGAACTTGACCGGTGACCGGGCGGGAGCGGTGGTTGGGAACGGGTTTGACGCCCTTGTTGAGGATCCCGTCAGCCAACTTTTGATTGATACCGGCGGCTCTCTCACCATCAATTCAGGACCGGCCGGCTATGACGCCAGATTGATCGTCGGCGCCAATGCGAGCGAAGTTGAGGTGGAAGTCGAGGGAATCCCGACCATACAGACCCGCCATAGCAATGGACTGGTTGAGGTGACCGGTGTGGGATCAAAGATCGACATCATTTCCAACAATCCCTCACAGATCGATGGCGCCCGGGCGATTATCGGCCGCTATGGCAACGGCGAACTGCGGGTCTACTCTGGTGCCCAGATCAACATTACGGCCAATGGGACGGGCCAGCCGGAGCTGATCATCGGCGCAGGTGGGGGCAGCACGGGCTTTGTCAAAGTTTCCGGTTATGGAAGCTATGGTTCTTATGGAGATCCACCGAATGACCCCTCAACGCTGAAGATCTCCACGACCAACAACATTGCCACCAACACGCCAACCATCATCGTCGGCAACACTGTTGATGCAAACGCTGATCTGGAGATCTCAAACGGGGGTAAGGTTGAGGTTGAGGGCGAGAACGCCACGCTGTTTGTGTCGTCGCTGTTCAACGGGTCCGGCTACGCCCCGGCGGTTCTCAGCAGCGTCACCGTTGAAGACGGCGGATACCTTCATGTGAAGTCCGGTGATCCGGGCACCGAGGGCGGCTTCATCGAGGTTGGAAGCACGCACGCCAACAGCAATGGCGCGCTCAATATCAGCGGTGGAGGCTATGAGAGCTACATTGCCGACACGTTGGTGAAGACCAGTGGCGTTGGGAACTTGGTGGATGTAGGTCGGCTCGGAACAGGCGTTCTGACCATGCAGGGCGGCAATCTGGAGACCGACTTGCTGCGAGTTGGTCATTCTGCAGGTGGGAACGGAACCGCCACGATCAACGGCGCTTCGGCGCAAGTGACCCTTGGCGGCGAGGGCCGCAATCTGGATGTTGGTTTTCAAGGCACTGGTCAGGTGACGATCTCCGGCGGGGCTGACGTGACCGCCGAGAACTCAACCTCCTACCAGGCCGTGCGGATTGGCGGCGGCGCTGGAGGCGAAGGTACTGTGACCGTCACCGGGTCGGGGTCCACCCTGAAGTCCGGCAATGGCGCGCCGGGTGTGACCGGGGCCATCCGGGTCGGTCGGCAAGGCACTGGCGAGCTTGAGGTTCTGGACGGGGCGGAAGTGTTTGGTTTCTTCCTGGACGTGGGCCGTGGCTCGCCCGATCTTGGCGCAGCCGATGGCGAAGGCACTGAGCGGATTGATGGTACAGGCTCGCGCGTGTTGTTGAGCAGCGCATACGGCGAGTTCCCGAACTATGCCGGAGAAGGTGCCTTCTCCCGCTTTGGTCGGGAAGACGGTGGCGTGGGCCATTTGTTTGTGACCAATGGCGGTCTGTTGCAGCTGGAGAATATTGACGGCCAGACCGACTGGAACGGCCTGCGTTTCGGCCGGAATGATGGTGCCAAGGGCTACGGCACGGTCAGTGGTTCGGGCTCGCGGATCTTCCTCAATCAAATCGGGTTCAACGGGGATGACTATGCCGCCAACTCCGTCATAAACGTGGGCGAGAACGGTTACGGCAAGCTCACGGTCGAGATGGGTGGCCAGATCGACATTATGGGCGATCGGGCTTCTCTCAGGGTGGCGAACTCTCACAGCCTTGGGAGCAACCCGGATCCGGAAGACTCCGCCAGCCTCCTTGAGGTGAAGTCGGGCGGCACCATCACGATCGATTCCCGTGGAACAGACACCGTTTATGGCTATGGACAGGTGGGCTATGGCGCTCGGCTCGGCGTGGCAACCCAAGCGGTGGATGAAGGCGAGGTGGTGGTCGATGGCGCAGGCTCGTTGATTGAGATCATCACCGACAACCCGGAATTCAATGAAAATCCGGGCATTGCGGGCACGCCAACCGCCATTTCAAGCTTCCGCGGCGCGAGCGCCACAATCGGCCAATACGGCAAGGGCACGTTGACCATTCAAGATGGTGGTGCTGTGACCTTGGACGCGCTTGGCTCCGGTCATCCAAGCTTCTCTATAGCGAGCGGTGAAGGGAGCTATGGCGACGTCACAGTCACAGGCGCCGGGTCCAAGCTGGAAGTGAGAGACGATGACGCGAGTCCGGGATATGCCACCAATATCAACATTGGCAACGACTACAATGCGACGGGCACGCTGACAATTTCGGATGGCGCGACCGTATTGGTTCAAGGCTTGAACGCCTCGCTTTTCATTTCCTCTTTGTTCAACAATGATAATCCCGGCATTTCACAATCAACCACGCTGAGCGAAGTGACGGTTGACGGCGGCGGGACCTTGAACGTGTTCGCAGAGACCGGGGGCACTGCTGGGTCAGTAGGCGGGTTCATCAACGTTAGCGCCCACAACGAATTTGGCAACGCCTCCCTGGTCATCGATGGTGCGGGCTCTTCTGTTAACGCGGGTGGTGCCGGCAATCAGGTGAATGTGGGCACCTTGGGTACCGGCAACTTGGAGGTGCGCAATGGCGGTGCACTGACCACCGACACGGTCAACGTGGGCAATACCACAGGGGACGGGACCGGCACCGTATCGGTCACGGACGGCGGCACCATCAATGCGAACGTCAACCTCAGCGGCGGCGCCAGCCTGAGCGGCGACGGCACGGTGAACGGCAACGTGGTTGTGTCGGGATCAGACGCCAGTCTGGCGCCTGGAACCTCACCGGGCGTCCTCACCATCGCCAATGGAAATTTGACGGTGACGAACGGACTGCTGGATTTTGAGATTGACGGGGTTGGAACATCACCCACCCAGCAGTTTGACAAGATTGATGTGACCAACGGCAGCGCGTTCCTGCAGGGCGGAATGCTGCGGCTTAACTTCGGCAGCCCTGCTGCGTTTACCGCGTTCACCGGAACGCCGCTGTCCCTGCTCCAAACCTCCATTGCGGTGAGTTTGACCGCGTCAGCGTTTGCTCTGGAGCTGATTGGCGCTGACGCAGATTTCGGTGTGGTGGTGCGGGAAAGTGGAACCGACCTTGTGGCTAGCGCTCTCGTGGATGAAGGCGCCCCGACCAACACATTGCAGTATCTTGCCGATGCCGGCGCAGACGGGGACCTGACGGCCACGATCACGGATGGCTCCGGCAACATATCGGGCTCTTACGGCGGCAGTGCCATCTTCGGCAATGTGGAGACCATTGTTGGCGGTGATTACCTGAACAACTTCACGGCCTATGGCACGTTAAATGTGCGCTTCACGGGTGGTGCCGGTGGCAACAATTTCACCGGCGCAGCTGGTGCCGACATCTTGGAAGGCGGCTCAAGCGGGGACACGCTGATCGGCAATGACGGGAACGATCTCATAATTGGCGGCGGCGGTCCCGACATTCTTGAGGGCGGTGCCGGGGATGACATTCTCCAGATCTCCGACACCAGCTTCTCCAGCATCGATGGGGGCGCGGATCAGGACACTCTCGTTCTTTATGGCTACGTTGACCTAGCCATTGCCTATGGTCAGCTTGGGACCGGGCCTGGACAAAAGGACATCAGCAATATTGAGCGGATTGACCTGTCGGGCGGGCTCTATGGGTATGGTTCGGTGGCGCTCGATTACGGAACGGTTGCGGCTCTGTCTCCGGACATCAACGACTTGCTTGAAGCGGCTCTGCCGGCACCTTTACAAGGAACCGGGGAAACCCTGGTGATCGACGGTGATGGAAGCGTTGAGGGCAGCGATGCAGTGTTTCTCTTGCCTGCGGGTGGAACGTGGGCCGATACCACGTATGATGCCTTCGGCACGCACAGTGTGTTTTCTTACACCGGCGTCGGTGGCGGCGCGGTCTTGGCCCTGGTGGCGATTGATAACGACGTTGATGTCTTTATCTCGAGCTACTGATCGGCTGGGGGCAAAGCCGGGGCGTTGCCCTTAAAGTAAACCGGGATCAATCAAATGCAAATCCTGTAATCTGTCATGCACCAAAAACTGCACTTCATCTCCGGTTTGCCTCGGTCAGGCTCCACGCTTCTGGCGGCGATCTTACGCCAGAATCCCCGCTTCCATGCGGCCATGACCAGTCCGATTGGGCCGGTGTTCAATGCCTGTCTCACCTCAATGGGGGCCGAGAACGAGTTCTCCGTGTTCTTCTCTGAGGATCAGAAGCGCGACATCCTCATGAACATCTTTGACGGCTACTACAAGCATGTGGAAGCAGATGAAGTGGTGTTCGACACGAACCGCATGTGGACAGGCCGGATTGCGGCGCTGCACAAGCTCTATCCGGACGCCAAGGTGATCTGCTGTGTACGCAACCCCGCCTGGGTGATGGACAGCGTGGAACGGCTGGTGCGCAAGAACGCGTTTGATGTGAGCCGGATATTCAGCAATGCGCAAGAACGGTCCACGGTTTTCAGCCGCGCCGATGCGCTGCTCAATCCCAACCGCATGATCGGTTTTGCCTGGTCCGCGTTGAAGGAAGCCTATTACAGCGATCTCAGCCATCTCTTGCTGTTGGTGGACTATGATCTCTTGGCGTCAAGGCCGGCGGAGGTGTTGCCGTTGATCTATCAGTTCATCGACGAAGAGCCGTTTGACCACGACTTCGATAATGTGGAGTACGAGGCCGAAGATTTTGACAGCCAGTTGCTCGCCAAAGGCCTGCATACGGTGCGGGGCAAAGTGGAGTTGAGGCCCCGGGAAACCATTCTGCCGCCCGACCTTTTCAAGCGCTGTCAGGATCTCACCTTCTGGCATGACCCTCAGGGCACGAAGGCGCACCGGATCGTGGTGTCACAGGATCAAACCAAGGACGCCTAGGGGCTTCGAAAGGGCCCACCTTGGCGTACGTGCCGCCATGGTAGCGCACCGCCGGGCCGTCCCGGTGAGGCGTGGGATGGGCGGCCTCGAAGATATTGCAGGTGCCCCGCAGGTTGGAGTTGAGGATCTCTTCATGTGGCGCGGCCTCGCCTAAGTCAGCCAAATCGTTGATCCGCATATCCTTGGGCCAGCCTTTGAGCTCTACGCGCACCAGTTTGCCCAGGCCGCCGGCGGCGCCCGTGATCAAGATCTTCTCCATGCTGATCCCGGCGCCTTAACGGACTTATCTGTCGCGCAAGCGGTCGGTGGCGCGGGCGCGGGCCTGGTGGATGTGATAGCGCATAGCCAGATCGGCGCCGGTGATATCCCCGGTGGATATGGCCACGAAGATGGCGCGGTGTTCTTCGAAAACCTTCTGGATGCGTTCGCTGGAGCCGCGCTGGGTCATGTTCAAAGTGACCTTGATGCCCGACGTGATCACCGTGTTGAGCGATGTCATGATGCTCACGAAGAAATCGTTGCCGGAGGCCCGCGCCACAGCCAGATGGAAGGCGAAGTCTACCTGATCGGCAATGGCCTCAGTGTTCAGGGCAGCTTCCAGTTCGGTGAGATTTTGCTCGATGCGCTCAATGTCTTCCGCGCTGGCCCGCTGGGCGGCGAGCGCTGCCGCGGCGCCCTCCACAGGCAGTCTGGCTTCAAAGCACCTGAGGAGACTGGCCACATCGGAAGGCTGGGCGAACTTGATCAGACCTTCCGGCGGGCGCGCCCTCACAAAGGTGCCGGCGCCTTGGCGGGAGTACACAAGGCCATCGGCTTGAAGCCGCAGGAGTGCCTCGCGGATCACCGGGCGGGACACATTGAAGGCACGGGAGATCTCGTTCTCAGACGGCAGCTTGTCGCCCTCGATCAGCTGGCCGGAGACAATCTTTTCCAACAGCTGGCCATAGAGCTGGTCGGCCAACCGTTCGCCTTTCCTGATTTCAAGCTTCAGATCCATATGCGCTCAGTTCGTCAAAAGGTTGGGCAGGGTAAGGGAGATGGCCGGCACAAAAGTGGTGAGCATGAGCGCCACCAGGATGGCGGCATAGAACGGCCAGATGGTGCGCACCGCCCGTTCGATCGGCACCTTGCCAACGGCGCACCCCACGAAGAGGCAGGCTCCCACGGGCGGAGTGCACAAGCCGAGGCCTAAGTTCATCATCAAGATCATGCCGAACTGTAAGGGATCAACCCCGATGGAGGCGGCAACGGGGAGGAAGATGGGTGTGCAGATCAAGATGAGAGCGGCCATATCCATGATCATGCCAAGGACAAGCAGCATCAGGTTCATCATGAGCAGGATGACGATGGGGTTGTCGGAGATCCCCGTCATCAGATCGATCATGCGCGAGGGCACCTGGAAGAATGTGAGCATGTAGGCGAACGCGGCCGCAGACGCCACCAGGATCATCACCATGGAGGTGGTGCGCACGGAGTTGATCACGGCAAGCTTGAAGTTCTCCCAGCTTAGGGCCCGGTAGACGATGATGGTGACGATGAAGGCATAGAGCGTTCCGAACGCGCCGGATTCCGTCACGGTGAAAACACCGCTCAAGACGCCGCCCACAATGATCACGGCCGTGAAAAGGCCGGGCAGGGCGGTGATAAAGTGAAGCGCCAGGATTTTGAGGCCCGGGAAGGGCTCCGACGAATAGCCCCGGCGAATGGCGATCACATAAGCCGCCACAGCCAGGCAGATGCACATGACCACACCCGGGACCACGCCGGCCAGGAACAGCTTGGAAATGGAGATGCCGCCGCCCGCGGCCACGGCAAACAGGATCATATTGTGGCTGGGCGGGATCATGATGCCGGCAATCGAGGAGGTGACGGTCACGTTCACCGCGTAATCGTCGTCATAGCCCTTCTCCTTCATCACCGGGATGAGGATAGACCCAAGGGCGGAGATGTCGGCCACGGCAGATCCGGAGATGCCGCCGAAGAGCATGGAGGAGAACACGTTGACGATGCCGAGCCCACCCCGGGCCGCGCCCACTGCCGCCGACGCAAATCGCACCAGCCGCACGGCAATACCGCCATGGAACATGAGCTCGCCGGCAAAGATGAAGAACGGAATGGCCATCAACGAGAAGATGTTGATGCCGGAGACGATCCGTTGGAAGGCGATTATGAGCGGCAGGCCTTCTGCGTAGAACGCAGACACAGCGGCGATGCCGAGCGCGAACGCCACCGGCACGCCGGCCACCACGCAAACCGCGAATACGCCGAGAAGTACGGTTAAGCCCATGTGCCAGGCCGCTCCTTAAGGCTCAGGAGCGCCGGCGGGCTCGCCGGTGTCTTGGAAGAAGTGGATAAGGTGGCCGATGGAATAAAGCAGGGTGAAGGCGCCGCACAGCATAATGGGGATGGCGCGCAGTCCCTCAGGCACATGGATCAGCGGAATATCTGTACTCCACTTGAAGACGGCCAAGTTGTAGCTGTTGACCATCATCACCGCCCCGAAAACGCCAAGCGCCACATGGGTGGCGCATTCGAAAGCCCGGCGCACCGGGCGCGGACTGACATCGCTGAAGAAGGAGACGCGCAGATGGGTCTTCTGGTGCACCCCAATGGAGGCGCCGAGAAAACCGATCAGGCTGACCAGAAGAAGCGAGACCTGTTCCACCCAGGTTGGCGTTGCGTTCAGCACATAGCGCCCGAACACCAACCAACCGAAAATGACCGTGAGCACCACCAGAGCCGTGCCGGTGATGACGGTGCTGACGCGGCAGATCAGATCGAGGAACTGATCGTAGCGGCTTTTGGGAGGTGAGGCGTTGGTCATGGTCTTGCCGGCAGAGGGGACAAGGGTGCATGGCTGCCAGTCTGGCTCGGATCGGGAGCACCGAGACGGACCGGCAACCATGCAAGGGAGTAACTCTACTTGGTGTTCTGGATCAATTCGACCAGCGGCTTGAGGTCAGGGTTGGCACTCAAATACCGCTCGTACACCGGCTCCATAGCTTTCTGGAACGCAGCTTTGTCCGGAATGTCGTTGAACTTCACGCCGGCCGCCATGACCTTCTCACGGCTTGATTTCGCCCGCGCTTCCCAGAGCTCGCGCTGCAGGGTTGCGGATTCTCTGGCCGCATCCCGGACGATTTTCTTCTCATCATCCGACAGCGCGTTATAGACATCGGCATTGATGCAGACGCATTCCGGAATGATCAGATGCTGGGACAGGGAGTAGTAGCCCGCCACCTCAAAGTGACCGGTGGACTCATAGGACGGCCAATTGTTCTCAGCACCGTCCACGACGCCTGTTTTCAGCGACTGATAGACTTCCGAAAACGCCATGGGCGAAGGGTTGCCATCAAGAGCTTCGATCATGCCGGAATAGAGGTCATTGTTCATGACCCGCACCTTCATGCCCTTCACGTCTTCAGGCGTGTTGATCGGCTTTTTGGAGTTGTAGAACGAGCGGGAACCTGAATCGTACCAGGCCAGCGCAACCAGACCCTTCTTGGCCATGCCGGCACTGATCTTGTCTCCGGCCTCGCCATCCAGCGCGCGGTGCATGTGGGCCATGTCGCGGAAGATGAACGGCAAGGACACCACGTTGGCTTCCGCCGCCACGGGACCGATCGGGCCAAGGTTGAAATTGCCGATCTCCAGCCCGCCAATGCGCACTTGCTCGATGGCGTCAGGCTGCGTGCCCAAGGTGCCGGAGTGGAACATTTTGAGGGTCATCTTGCCGCCGGATTTCTCTTTCAGCAGCTCGGCGAATTTATCCATGGCAACCGTGTTGGGGTATCCGGGCTTATGGATATTCCAACCGCGCCATTCGGCCGCTTGGGCGGGGATGGTGAGGCTGGCAGCAAAGAGGGCAACCGCTGCCGTAAGGGCAGCTTTCTTAAAGCTGAACATGGGCGTTCTCCCTAAATGTGCGCAATGATCGTGCGCCTGTTTGAACGGAGACCGGATTGGTGGTGGTTTTTGCCGGGCTGCCGCTTGTATGACAGGATGAAGGAAAATCCGCACTTGTCAATTGAAATTACATCTTAGAGGTCAAAAACCCGGGTTTTTGAGGAAAATATTTCAACTTGTAATACAAATAATTTTGGCCCATGCTGATGGGACACTGAAAAACCAGCCGTCCATGGGAGGCGAAGTTCCAAAAAGATGACAGAGTTCGTTAGGCCGCTTCATGGGCCGGCGCCCAGCCTTGTTGCGCCGCAAGGCACCGTCGACACGCACATGCACATCATTGCGCAGGAGTTTCCGCAGAGCCCCAAGATACCGCCGCACCCGCCGGCGTCCTTGGAGGATTACGCAATTGTGCAGAAGCGGCTTGGAATCAGGCGCGCGGTGCTGGTTCAACCCAATGCTTATCAGGACGACAATAGCTGTCTT
>JAAUYD010229960.1_pt1 | contig 12331 bp, 7 predicted proteins | sample 7278101 | NCBI WGS metagenome assembly JAAUYD01 (sample SAMN14350128, study PRJNA611818) | marine sediment metagenome | isolation source: surface marine sediment (0.6m) | place: French Polynesia: Moorea | collected 2018-08 | reverse complement strand
TCCCAGTCGATAACCTCCGTATACAATTCGAGATTCAGACCGTCGATGATGCGCTCGATATTATTGACGGCTTCCTGTGAATTCCACCCGGCATCGACATGAAATACGAGGGGGCGCAAATCGAGTTTTTCTTTTGCGAGGTAGGTCAGGTAGGAGCTGTCAACGCCACCGCTGATGCCGATGATGCAGTCGAAGTCCTTGCCCTTCCCTTTCTCGCGGATGTCCGCGGCAATCCGCTGGATTTCTTTCCAACCGGTTTCGTCGGGGTGCCAGTTCGGCTCGATGTCCGAGAAATAGGTTTGGCAATGGTCACATACGCCGTTGTCGTCGAAGGAAATACGGCTATCCGTCGTGTCCATGACGCAATTCGTACAGATCTGATAATCGCGTGTAGTCATTATTGATTTTCTCTGCCCTGACGTGGATACGCAGGTTTGTTCCGTTTTTCGCTGCTCTGGGTCCCTTGATCAGCCGATCAGGCCGGGCGTTAACATGCCGGTTACGCTTGCCGGGCGCTATGGTCTCATAATGATTCGCGGATTCAAGCACTTGCTTGCATTGTGTCCAGCGCGCCACGCCGGTCGCGGGGCCACGTCTCGGCGGGGCTGGCGGTGTCTCCGCGAATGCCCGAGGACCATTGGAGTGCGCTAAAAAAAAGCAACCAAATCATCGGGTTGCCTATCGAGCTGTAGGTGAAGCACGTCAGGAACACCACGAGTGCAACCGGCATGCCAATACGAAGGCGGGTGTCGCCAATCCTTGCAGTCGTCGAGGCAATCCGGCCCACACCCGCCAGAAACAGCAGCAGCAGCGGCAATGCCCCGACGCCGATGCGAAGCAGTATTTCGACGAGTCCTCCCATATTACGGTCTGCGACCGTGAACGGATACGGATGGCCCGGCAGCGCCGGGACTGCCCCTACAACCATGTGCTGCGGATCGAAACCCGCGCCCAGCGGTCCGTGCAGAATACTCCCGTAGACAGAAATCGGGACATTCATCACCCGAAGCATGGCGCCCTGCTCGTAGAGGAGCACGGGATTCTCCACGAGCGTCTGGAGTATGTAGAGAATGCGAATTCCGGCAGTGTCGCTTGCCAGCTCGTAGGCGAATAGCGCCCAGACCGCGGAAATGCCGACGATGGCAAACAGGCGCTTTGACACCAACAGTGCACAAACGCAAAAAACGGAGAACTGCAGAAGAATCACGTAGGTCGACTGGGCCAACCCTATGCTCATCGCCAGAACCAGAGCCTGAGACAGCAGGAAGCTGCGCCGTGACCAGTTGGCCTGCGCGGCGCAAATCATCAGAAACCCCGACAAGATGAGCAGGATATTGGCGAACACCGCGGGTTCGCTGGCCAAAGACCGCACGCCACGTCCCGTCGAAGCGAGTTCCTGGAATCCGCGATAGACCAATGCCGACCCGATACTCTCATCGATGAATACCTGCAAAGCTGCTACCAGGCCGTAGATGAGAAGTACGCCGCCGATATATCGGCTCGTCGGGCGGAATACTCCGGCGGATACGATGAGGAAGACTACGAACATCGTAAGCAGGTGAAATACTGTCTGGGCAAACGAAACCAATCCCAGTCCCGGATCGGTCGGCATGTCTCCCGACAGCTGCTGTACCAGGAATCTGAAAATCACGAAAAGCAATGTGAGCGTCAGCACAATCGACCAGCTGCGATCGAGATAGACGCGCATCTGAGACATTGCCACAACAGCCATCATGCACATCGCCAGAAACGCGTTTGGCTGCATATCGATGCCCTTGAGGACACCGACATAAGGAAAGAACACCGGCAGGAACAGAACGCCCAGGACGAGGCGCGTTGGCAGGTCAGTTGGGGCCGGCATCGACCGCACCTTATTCTCCACTCTCCGACAGGTCTGTGGCCAGCCAGTCCGTCAGGTCGAAACCCGCGATATCCTGCAGATGCAGAATGTCATCGTGAAATACGGCCCGCATGCTATCCATCAGGCTGTGTGACACCTTCGGCTTCTCCAGTGCCTTCTGTGTGAATCGGTTCAGAGTGAGACCACGCCCCCGCAGCGGTCGGAGTATCCGGTGCTTTCTGGACTTCCTGGCCGCCCACGCGACGAAGCGCGCTGCCAGGTTGTCCTTCGCCTGGGATCGCTCATTGACCAGTGATGTTTCCGGTCGATACGAAGTATCCACTTCGAGAAATTCATAGACGTCACGCATCACGCCGATATTGTCCTGACGAAAATCGTCGTACAGCACAACTCGAAGTCGTTCGGGCCCGAGGAGCTGCTGAGCACGCGCTACGTGATCCGCGTAAGAAAACAGCACGTCATACCTGAATCGCATGGGATGCACACCTGCGATTTCCCTCAGGTCGCGATTTGCCAGGTCATTCCAGGCATCCTCGAAATTCTCCAGAGGCTCTCGACCGATACCGAGCGACTTCAGATTCTCGCCGTGCATCGAGATTGCCGCCTCATAGGGATTGCGCAGCATGATCAGGAATCGGGCGTCGGGGCTGACATCCAGTATCTCCTGCAGTATATCGCCGGAATACATCATGTAGACGCTGCCCTCGCCGACGGCCTTTTCCATGTCCGAATTGACGCCGTCGTAGATCGTCAAATAGTCATCCAGGTTTCTGTACGCACAGTCAGATGGATTGGAAAACCGGAAGCGGCGATCGAAATAGCCCGGCTCGTCGGGAACGGCGAAGAAGATACCAGGGTGCGACGCCAGATAATTACGCATCGCAGACGTCCCGCATTTGGGGGCGCCGAGCAGGAAGAAATTCGGAATCGATGTCATTTGATTACAAGGATCGCTAGGATCGGTTCAAGAATGCCAGAACGGTCGTGTTGAGCCGGAGATCCGACATCACCAGATGCAATGCACGGATATTCCAGGCCGCGTTGGCAACTGCGGCGACGGCAGCCATCCCCATTCCGCCCCAATAAAGTGATGCTGCTGCTCCGACAATCAACTTGAACGCGAGCGATTGCCAGACAAGTCTTGCGATTGCTGCCTCTTTCCCTGACACATTTGCAACCAATGCAACGCTGCCAACAAACACGTTTACCAACTGCCCCGACAATAATACGAAGAAGATTGCGCGGCTACCCGAGTACTCATCGCCATAGAAGACCGTGAGATTCATCGCGAAAATGGCCAGGCCCACCAGGAACGGCAATGAGAGCAGTGTGTTCACCCGGGCCGCGTGAGTGAGAAGTTTCTGAGCACTGGCAGAATCATCGGCCTGCACTGCTCGAGATATCTTTGACGTGTAGTTTGCGTTCACGGCGTACAGCGCAAAGCTGGCTATATTGCTGAGGAATAACGCGACCCCGTAAATCGCCAGTTCCTCGGACTCTACCGTGAATCGCAGGATTGCCACATCGGCGCCAGTCAACAGAACCGAAAACAGATGCTGCCAGGCAAAGTTCCGATGCTCGTGCCCGAGTTTCGCAGACGGCTTGAACGAGTAGCGACGCGCAAAGATCCAGAATACGAGGAGCGAGTAGACCCAGGCACCGACAAGTAGCAGATCGAACAGCGCCATCCTGGTGAATGTGCCCATGGACACCAGTACGGCGAGGCACAACATGAGACTTCGTCCGGCCTGCAATGCATTGCCAACAGGCGCCCTGCCTGTTGCGGTGAGGAAGGCCATCAACATGACGATAACGAAGTTGGCTACCGATATGCCGAAAGAGGCTGAGGCAATGCCACGGCCGAAAGCCAGGTGCATCAGGAACCACGCGAGCAGAAGCCCGATCCCGCCGCGTAGCAGAAACAGGTTGTGGGCTCGAAACGTAGAAACCCGGCCGCTTGGTGCGTCGTCACAAGCACCGAAATGCTTAGCCAGGTAAAATGCGGCTCCCAGCGCCGCCAGCGTCGCCAGCACCTGGCCCAATTGGAATCCGAAGACGAAGTCGCCATAGCTGCGCAGATCGATGCTGCGTGCGATCAGCATCGAAAACAGCAAAAGCAGACACTGAGCTCCCCCTTGAAACACCAGCGTCTGGAATACGGGTTGTCTGAGAATTTTCAGAATCAAGGCCGAATCTGCCAAGTCGCGTCGATCAGAGCCGAGCGCGTCGTCGTATTCAATTCCTGGACCGTCCGTCCGACGGGGACAGGTCGCCGCTACGCAGCGTGACCCAGACGATCGCCAAACCGAGACCGAGCAACAGTCCCAGGATGGAAATCAGGGCACGGCTGGGCTTGGCCCTGCGCTCCGGGCGCATTGCAGGATCTATGATCTTGAAGAGGTACTCGTCGGACACTCGCGCCAACATCACCGTCTTCATCTGCTCTTCGATCAAGCCGAAAAAGACGTTCTGAAGCTCAGCCAGAGACGTTTTCGAAATCTGGTCTTCCAGGTACTCGATGGCCTGCTCTGCTTCTGCAACATCCCGCCTCATGATCGTCGCGTTCAGGTCTTCGACAAGCCACCCGGTCCATGCAGCCGCAACTGCCGGCGATTCATGCTCGACCGATATCGTGACGAACCCGGTTTTTTCATCCTGGCTGATCGCCAGGATTTCCCTGAACGCCTCGTAGGCCTCTTCACCTGACGGCACCTGCGTTCGCGGCGGCCTCACTTTGCGGACCCATTTGCCGGACTCGGGGTCGAAGATGTCCTCGTCGATGACGAGTGAGTCGGTTGCAGCATCCCAGTGTTTCGTCGCAATCAGGGGCACGAGAATCTCGCGACGCGCGATGAATTCGGCGATAAAGCGCCGCGATTTGAGTACTTCCAGTCCGAACGCCGTCTTATCCGTGGATCTTCCACCGAGATCGATACCTGCAAGACTCGCAAGGCCGCCGTACTGAGCGGCCAGTCGGGACAGGCCGCTTGCCCCGTCGTCTCCATTCGGTGCCAGCAAGGTTTCGGCACGATAGATATTGGGCAGCATCAAGGCCACTATGACGGCCAGCACCGTCGTCACGAGGGCTGTGACTGCAATCGTCCATTTGCGACGCATCCACAGACTCATAAGCTGCTGGACGCTGAATTCGCTGGATGTCGGCTGTCCGCTCACAATCGACGGGTTCGCTCGTTAGTCATCGAAAGACCTTACGGCTGCTATCGCAATGGCACCCTGGTAAAGAATCTGAGTGACATTCGTCCAGAATGTCAGCGGGCGCATTTTATCCGTGTCGAGTGGTACGACAATGGTGTCGCCGGGCCGGATTTCGGTGTTGTTTCTGCGCCCGAACCACCGGGACTGACCGCGAGCAACTACTGCGCCGTTCGCGCGCACAATGTAAATCAGTTTCCTGTCGGCACGGCGCGTCAGTCCGCCACTCAAAGCGATATAGTCGTCGCGATTCATGCTCGGCCGATACACATGGGACGTATTCTGCTGCGTTTCTCCGAGTACCGTGACAACCTGCGAACGCGACGGGACCAGCAATCGATCGCCATTGCGCATTTCCAGCGCCGACGTTCTGCCCGCAATCAACTCGGCAAGGTCGATCACCAGGCGGCCGGTCGCCTCGGTATCGCGTAGCTGTTCAAGCAACACGCGTCCTGTCGAGAGCGTTTCCGCACCGGCTGTGCTTGCCGTCTGCAATGAGAGCGAAACAAGATCGGCCTCGAGGCGCTTCGCCAGTGCCTCAATTTGCTCCTGCTCTTGCTGGCGCAACGAGTCGCGCAGAAAGACGGCACCCTCTGCGAACGCATCTCCGGTCAGGCCGCCGGCACGAACCAGCACCTCGCGCAGTGTCTCGCCACGACGCACGCGATACTCGCCGGGAAAGGTCACCTCGCCTTCCAGTCGGACTGTCCAGATCGAATCCCAGTCCGGTATGCGATTCACGATCAGGTAGTCATGTTCTCTGAGTCGAATATCGGCACTCTGGTCGCCGGCTCGGACGGCATCCAGATCGATCTTGATCGTATCGGTGGTTCGGCCGCCACCGGGGACGACACTGTAGCGAGTGAGTTCGGCAGCCGTTCCAAAGGCTTCTTCACCGAGGTTGCCGCCCGCGCGAATCAGGTCGCTGACCCGCATGCCTGGTTCGAGAGGGTACTCGCCGGGTGCGCGAACATTTCCCGAGATTTCGACGCGCTGGGCCGGTACATCAATCGTCGCCTGCAAATCCAGCTCACCGAGCAGCGGCTTGACGACACGTTGGCGGCCGGCAGCAAGATTGAACACGTGAACCGTATCTCGGGACGCGAGGAGAATGTTCTCGTCTCCCGACCGGTCGGACAGCGCATCGGAGAGGCTCGTCGACAGCACCCGAATCCTCGCGCCTTGCGACTCCTCGCGACGCACGAGCACGTAATCCAGGTCGGCACCGACTTTCAGTTCATCATGGGTGCGGAGAAGATCCGTGAGCCGCATACCCGCTCGCCAGGGATAGACGCCTGGCCGGTGAACATGGCCCTTGAGAGTCACTGCGTTCTCGACATCAGGCAGCACTTGCGGCACGAAAAGTATGTCTCCGGTGCGCAGGATGATCTCGTTCGACGAGTCCGCGCCGAGGTCTACGGACAGCACGGAGCGTTCGCTATTCTCCTCGATGCGCTCGATGCGAGCTCCTGCGGCGTACGCCTCGGGCGTCAGGTTCCCGGCAAGCTTGACCAGATCGGCCGCGGTCGTGCGGCTCTTGACCTCGTAGATTGCCGGGCGGTGCACGGCTCCCGATACCGCTACCGTCTTGCCCACAGGCGGCACGAAGATCACATCGCCCTGCTGCAAACGTCGATCGCCCGAAGTATCGCCGCGAATCAGCATGTCGTACGCATCGAGCGTCGCAATGAGATTACCGTTTCGCTTGAGCTGTATTCGGCGAAGTGACCCGATCTCGCTGACGCCGCCGCTACTGTAAAGCGCCCCGCTAATTGTGCTCAGACCGCCGACGACGAGCGAACCGGGTCGGTTAACCTCCCCCAGGACGAAGACGCGAATAGTCCGAAGCTGTCCCATTGTCACGCTTACCTGCGTTCCGATCAGCGTCTCGCTAACGCGGTTCTCCAGATCCCGCCGCAACTCCGAGAATCGCATCCCGGCTACGTTGACCGGCCCGATCTCGGCGAGATTCAGAATCCCGTCTCGCGATACCTCGTTCTCATAGATGCTGTTGACGTTACCGAACAGCTGCACCCGCACCGAGTCGCCCGGTCCCAGCACGTAGTCGGGCGGAACAGGGCCGCTTCCGGGCGCTTCCAGAGACTGACCTTGCGGTGCGAATACGTCGTAACCGAAACGCTCCAGCGCCTCTACCCCGGTCGCTTTTTGTCCGAGGATACGTGCTTCGATATCGAAGTAGTCCAGATTGGGCTCTGCCCCCAACCGGGCTATCACCTCTGATTCCGTCAGTCCCAGAAGCGGAATGCGCTGAACGCCCTCGAGCGTAAGAACACCGTTGTCGTCCAGCACATGCAATCGACTGCCGCTCAACTTGCTGAGCGAAGGGGACTCCGCGAGTTCCTTTATCTCCAGACGTGTCAGGTCCGAACGCGGTTCGAAGGTAAGCACAATCCGGCTGCGAGGTTCCGCTTCCGACTCGACCCCGTAATCGGCAAGCAGTGTATCCAGATCCGCACCCGGAGCTTCGGGAGTCTCGAGCGGCTCATTGATGCTCTGCTGCACCTGGCCCGCCTGCTGCGACTGGAGCTGGCGAATCGCGTCCAGCGCCTGTTCGCGCTGTGCCGGCGGCAAGGCATTCAACATTTGCTGCTGCTCGGGCGTCAGGCGAATTTGTTGTCCTTCGGCAGTTACAGGAGCAAACCACAGAATCGCAGCCGCGATCGCTGCGAGCAGACTGGTTGCTGCTCCCCTACTCATCGGGAACTCCATTTGATGAAGGCACCTGTGTCGGTGGTCCGGGTTGCATTCAGCTCATCCTCGAGACGACTGACGCTCAGGCCGAAATGCAGTCGACCGCTTTTCAGTATTCGTTCGTGGGTAACCTGAAAGTCTGACAGGGTGACGGGGATCGAAGATATTGTGTGTCGCTCGTTTGGACCACCGTCTCGATTGATCTTCATGTGTCGAAGCAACAAATTCCATGTATGACCCGCGGATTGTACCAGCGTTGACCCGGCGGAGTAGGAAAGGGTGTTGCCGTCGCCCGAATAACCTAAAGCCCTGCCCTGGTATCGATAGCCGGTCTGGTAGATCGAATGCTCGTAGGCGCAGTTGGGAATTCTGTTGCTGAAACCGGACCCGCCCGCTCGGCACCTCGAATCGGAAATCTCTACATGTGTCCGATGGCTGAAGCTGGTGGACGAGCCCCAGGCCTCGAGACCGGCTTGCCGCAGCCAGGAGCCGATTGCGCCGCCGCCACCGCGCCCGTCTTCCCCGATCCATTGCAAATACATCGCAACTGGTATCTGTTTGGGCAACCGCCAACGGATATCGAATCCGCCAAGCTGGTTGCCCGGCTCACGATCGGGTTCGACATTGACGCCCTGGTTGTCATTGCCGAGCAAGAGATCGCCGAATACTTCGAGATCGCAGGGTCTGTCGTCACCGCACCATTGCGCGGTACGGGAAATGCCGATTTCCAGGCCGGTTCGAGGCGGGCGAAAACTTCCTCTTGCGCCGAATAGCAGCGCATCGTTCACGACGCGTTCGTCGTCCAGCTGGCTCATGAACGTCGTGAATGTCCACGGACCCAACCAACTCAGCCAGCGCGTCTTGAACGGCCTGCTCAGGTTTCGCTGGAGCATGATGCCGGGCGCAGGCCGGGAGTTCGTAGACAGGATCAGGCTGCCGTCCCGACCGGGACCCCACCATCTATCCTGCCAACCGGCCGTCAGCATCCAGTTGCCCAGCGCTGCCCCAACCCAGCTACCGTCAGGTCTGAAGTCATCGCCATCGAACGGATTGGCAACCGCTGTTGCCGACAGGCGTACCGCAAATCGCTCACCGATGTATTCGAACGACGCGGACACCTCACCTTCATCTCGCGGCATAGACTCGAAAGATCGAATGAAGCGCGGTTCGATCGCGCCGGCCAGGTCGATCCGAAATCGCGGGTCGCGGTCTTCGAGCTGCGAACCGACCTCATTGCGAACGCGCTCGAGCGCCGCCCTGATCATCGGCGACTGCACGGCGCCGGCCGTCTCGATTCCCGCAAGAACATCCGGCAGCGACACGGGCCAGGCGGTCAACGGAATGTCCACGACGCCGGCATCATTGAGCAGCTGCAGATCATGCCGCAAGCGCAAATCGCCGGGATCAGCCAATGGTGTCGCAAATGCACACGAGGACCAGGCCAGCATCAGTATTGCAGCGACAGGTTTCAATACGAACTCCGCCATTGGACATAGAATCGGGCACCGTCATTGGACGAGCCCGTGTTGACATTATCGACCTGCTCGTAGCCTACCCCGACATCGACCAGTCCGAACGGCACGACGCGGCTATGTGCGAGATCCAGGCTGACGATTTCCTGCGGTGTTCGAGTCAGCGTGTGTCGCGCGTCCGGTGGTCCATCGAGATTGAGGTCTCCAAAACGAACGAGAACGCGCCACCTCGTATCTGCCTCATCGATCAGTATTCCGCCGACCGAAACGATTCGCGCATCATTGTCCGCAGGATGACCGATGCTCCTGCCGCGATAGCGGTAGCCGGTGCTGTAGATGCCATGATTGTAAGCGCAGTTGAAGAGCTCGCTGGACTCGTAAAACTGGCAGGCAGTGCCCGAAAACTCCGCAAAAACGCGTGCGGACCAACGCTTGGCCAGATACCCGGACCATTCGCCACCGATCTGTCCGATATAGCGGCTCGGGAACCCGCCAGCCTCATCCTCCCCGATGAACTGGCCGTAAAACGCAACAGGCTGCCCGAACACGACGGGTGTCCAGCGAAAGTCGAATCCTGCGAGCTGATTGCCGGGTTCATTCTCTATATCGACGCTTTCGTCACCACGGTTATCGCGACCGAGGAACAGGTCGACAAACGTGCCGGCATCACAGGGCCGACCGTCGCCGCACCATTGGGCGGATCGTGACAGCCCGATCTCCAGTGACTTGAGCGGTCGGAAATTGAAGCGCATGCCGAAGAATTGAGCATTGGGAATCACGCGATCGCTCTCGAGCTGCCCAAACATGACGTTCAGATCCCACGGCCCCAACCACGCGAGCCATCGGGTTTTGAACGGGTCGGTGAACACCCGATCGATGACCAGCGACGGGATTGGCCTCGCATTGTTCGAAAGAATCAGACTGCCATCCCAGGCCGGTCCCCACCAGCGCTGCTGGGTGCTCGCGGCCACAGACCAGTTTCCGGCGACGACGCCGAGCATCGAATCGTCAAGCCGGTAATCATTGTCTCCGCTTTCATCGACTATTTGCCCGTTGATTTCGACATTGACCCGGTCGTCCAGCCAGCCGAGACCGATGCTCACCTCGCCGCGACCGCGCGGCGTATTCTGGAAAGAACGCATGCGGGTCCGATTGTCGGCAGCCCCGAACTTGGCATTCACCGTCAGCTCCTGGCCGCGTGTCTCCCAGGAAGCGCGATCCCGGACTCGCTGCAATGCGCCCTGCGCCGCTGGCGACAATTCGCTGGCACGCGCCCGGGAAAGATCACTGACAATTGGCCCCCAGGCGAGCGGCCAGGTCGAAATGGGGCCGTCTATGACCCCCGCATCGGCAAGCACCGTCAGATCGTGACGCAGGCCGAGGTCGCCCGCTGCGACGTAGGGTCCCGCCGATACCGTCGTCGACACCAGTACGACCAGCGCCGCAAAAAGCCGCAGTTGGGACCTCGAAAACATGCGCGGATTGTGAAGGCTGCGGGTGCTGTCAGCAAGCCCGGAGAGCGCCCTGGGGTCAGAGCCCGCAGGGCTCTGACCCCGGACCGTTAGCCCTTGGCGAGCTTCTTGCCGAGCTCCACGCCCCACTGATCGAACGAGTCGATGCCCCAGACGACACCTTCCACGAACACCTTGTGCTCGTAGAGCGCAATCAGCTGGCCCAGTGTTTCCGGCGTCAGTTCGCCGAAGTGAATCGTATTGCTCGGCCGGTTGCCTTCATGGACCCGATAGGGCTCCAGATCGTCGTCGGTCGTGCCCTGCATCAACGCCTGCGCCTGGGCCCGGCAGTTCGCCGCAGCGTAGCTCGACTCGTCTGTCAGAATGAAATCGGCGGGTACGAAGCGCGTTCCCTGGTGCAGCAGTTGCATGAATGAATGCTGTGCGTTGTTGCCCGCTTCTCCCCAGATCACCATGCCGGTTTTGCAGCGCACCGGTTTGCCGTCCATGCGAACGCTTTTGCCGCTCGATTCCATTTGCAGTTGCTGCAAGTAGGCAGGGAACCGATCGAGACGATTCGTGTACGGCAAGATAACCTGGCTCTCGGCGCCGAAGAAATTGTTGTACCAGATACCGAGCAGCGCGAGCAGCACCGGCATGTTTTCATCGAACTTCGCCTGCCGGAAATGCAGGTCCATGCGCCGGCCGCCTGCGAGGATGCGGTTGAAATTGTCCATGCCGATGACTATGGCCAGCGACAGGCCGACCGCCGACCACATAGAGTAACGGCCGCCGACCCAGTCCCAGAAACCGAAGCGGTAGTCTGACCGGATACCGAAATCGTCCATCGCTTCATGGTTGGTCGACGCCGCGACGAAATGGTACTGGACGGCAACCGCATCGAGTCTGTCGATGATCCAGTCGCGCGCAGTGTGCGCATTGACCATCGTCTCCTGGGTCGTGAATGTCTTCGAACAAATGACGAACAGGGTCCGCTCGGGATCGAGCTCGTCTTTGAGATCATCGAGCTGTGTGCCGTCGACGTTCGATACGGCATGAAAACGCAGATTCGGATGCCAGTAGCGGCGCAATGCCCGGCTCGCCATCACGGGTCCGAGATCCGACCCGCCGATGCCAATGTTGACGATGTCGGTGATCTTTTTGCGCGTGCTGCCACGGACCTTGCCACTTTGCACGCCGTCGACGAAGGATTCCATCTTCGTCAGGACTTCCCAGACCTCGCGCACACCGGGCGTTTCCAGGGCGACCATATCGGAGATTTTCGCACGCAAGGCAACGTGGAGAACCGACCGGCCTTCAGTCTCATTGATCTGCTCACCCGCAAACATCGCGTTGATGGCCGCAGCGACTCCCGCCTCCTTCGCGAGCTTCGCCAACAACCGCCGCGTGGTCGCGTTGAGATGATTCATCGAGTAGTCGAGCGTCAGGTCGTTGGCCGTCAGACTGAAGCGCTCCGCACGCTTCTTGTCACGTACAAATAACTCGCGCAGGTGACGATGACGCATGTCGGATTTGTAGTGCTGCGCAAGTGCCTTCCAGGCCGGCAGGTCCGTCGGGTAGCGTGCGGAGAGCTTTCTCTCCGTGTAGGTCTTGGTCACGTC
>JAAUYD010091216.1_pt1 | contig 12332 bp, 8 predicted proteins | sample 7278101 | NCBI WGS metagenome assembly JAAUYD01 (sample SAMN14350128, study PRJNA611818) | marine sediment metagenome | isolation source: surface marine sediment (0.6m) | place: French Polynesia: Moorea | collected 2018-08 | reverse complement strand
GCTGTGTGGTGGACGGACGGCCCCACGGTGCCGAAAAGGGCACCACTTTGTGCCAGTTGCACATGCGCCACTTCGACAATGGCGACACCATCGCCATCGAGCCTTTCAGGGCCATGGCCTTCAAGGTGATCAAGGACCTGGCCGTGGACCGCAGCGCCCTGGACAAGATCATTCAGGCCGGTGGCTACATCTCGGCCAACACCGGTGGCGCCCAGGACGCCAATGCCATCCTGGTCCCTCAGGAAATGGCGGACCTGGCAATGGACGCGGCGCAATGCATCGGCTGCGGTGCCTGCGTGGCGTCGTGTCCCAATGCCTCGGCCATGCTCTTTACCAGTGCCAAAGTTTCCCAATTGGCGCTGCTGCCCCAGGGAAAACCCGAAGCGGCCAAACGGGCGATCAACATGGTCCGGACCATGGATAAGCTGGGTTTCGGCAACTGCACCAATGAAACCGAATGCGAAGCCGAATGCCCCAAAGAGATCTCGATTACCAATATTGCCCGGCTGAACCGTGAATATTTCAAGGCCGGATTCTTCTCCAGATCCCATTAATCGATGGTGGATAACGATTGATCCAATGCCATGTTTCTGTCGCAAGGGCCGGCCGGATTGCCGGCCCTTGCGACAGGCCCCTTTCCAGACGACCGATCCGAAACTGACCCTTTTCTGGGCTCTCATCCTTTAAAAAAAATCCATCGCAGTGACTTCAACCTTCCCCTCGGCGAAGTTGTTTCTCCTACATTTTGAATATCTTAAAAACTGCTAAAGTTTTTCACGGGGTTGCGGATATAGGTTCTTAGAAACGGCTCAGTGCTTTCACTTGACGCAAAAACACCTGAAATTGAAGGGTCATTGAATCGTTGGCAACACCGGTCACAAACCGTATTTCAAATCGTTTGGCGCATCATTCCGGTACCAATTTCAGCATGGAGAACCTTCGTTGCGAACGCAGCCGGGTCCCATCGCCGGTTGTTGGGCAATGCACCACTATTATTCGGTAAAAGGAGCACACCATGACCATTCAGGATGACGAAACTTTACAGATGTACCTGGAGGAATCCATCGAGCATCTGGCGGATATCGAAACGGATCTGCTGGCGATTGAGGAGGCCGGGGCCGATATCGATGAAGATCTCGTCAACAAAGTATACCGGGCCGCCCACTCCATCAAAGGCGGCGCCGGATTCATGGGTTTGGCCACCATCAAGGACCTCACCCACGAAATGGAGAATATTCTCGGCAAAATCAGAAGTCGGGAGATGGTTCCCACACCTGAGATCGTCAATGTGCTGCTCATGGCCGCCGATACGCTCAAGGCCCTGATGAACGACGTATTCACCAGCAACGAAGTAGACATCTCAACGCATATCGATGCGCTCCAGGCAATTGCCGAAGGCAAACCGTTGCCATCGGCACCCGTTGCACCGCAAGCGGATGCGCCGCCGGCCCCGGAGCCCGATTCGGATGTGGCGGTCGACCGCGCCGCGGATGAGGACCCCCAAAGTGAAACCGAGATGGTGTCAGTTGCTGCCGCTGATGCCAGTCTGGCCATCGATGCGGATCGCACGATGGTGGAAAATCTGCTAGATGAAGGCAAATTCGTCTACCTGGCGACCATCGATCTTATTGCCGATGTGGTCGAGAAAGGCAAACAACCCAGTGAAACCATCGAAGAGATGGAACAAACCGGCACCCTCATCGCGTGCAGCATTTCCCCTGACGATGTCCGGTCGATGGAGCTGAAAAAGGAGCAGAACCCGGATCCGCTCATCGTTCTGTTTGGCACGATCTTAAAGCCTGAAGATATCAACGTCCTGTTTGAAATTCCGGAAAATCAGATTCATCGCGTCCTGCCGGATATGACCGTTCACTGCCTCGGGGCCACATCACCGGACCCTGTTCCGGCAGACGCCACACCCGAACCGGTCGCCGCTGTCGATGCGGAACCGATGCCCGCACTCGAGCCGGAGTCAGCGGCTGCCGTCGCCCCTGTCGAAGCCCCGGCGCGCGCGCCAAAGAAAACCGCCGCCAAGAAAAAAGAGACGGATACCAGCTTGCGTGTCCACGTCAGCCTGCTGGACCAGTTGATGACCCTGGCGGGTGAATTGGTGCTCAGCCGCAACCAACTGCTCCAATCCATGAGTTCAGAAGATCACCGGGGATCTGAAATCGCCGGGCAGCGCATCGACCTGATCACCTCCGAACTTCAAGAGGCAATCATGCTCACCCGGATGCAGTCCATCGGCAACGTTTTTAACAAATTCCCGCGGGTGGTCCGTGACCTCTCCCAGACGTTGGGGAAAAAGGTGGATTTGCACCTGGAAGGCAAAGATGTCGAGTTGGACAAGACCATTATCGAAGCCATCGGTGATCCGCTGACCCATTTGGTGCGCAATGCCGTTGACCACGGCATCGAATTGCCAGACGTCCGCAGAAACGCCGGCAAGGACCCGGTTGGACAAATATTTCTAAAAGCCTACCACGAAGCGGGCCAGGTAATCATCGAAATCTCCGATGACGGCAAGGGACTGGATGGCCAGGCACTGGCCCAAAAAGCTTTGGAGAAGGGGTTGATCAGTGAAGATCAGGCCAAGGTGATGTCGGACAAAGAGCGGATCAATCTTATTTTTCTGCCCGGTTTTTCCACCGCCGAGAAGATCACCGACGTATCCGGCCGCGGGGTCGGCATGGATGTGGTCAAAACCAACCTGGACAAACTCGGCGGCATCATCGATATCGAATCGGAACTGGGCAAGGGGTCAACGCTTCGAATCAAGCTGCCCCTTACCCTGGCCATCATCCCCTGCCAGATCGTCATGACCGGCCACGAGCGCTATGCCATTCCTCAGGTCAACCTCGAAGAGTTGCTTCGAATACCCGCGGACCAGGTCAAAGACCGCATAGAACGTGTCGGTGATGCGGAAGTGGTCCGCTTAAGGGGCAATTTGCTGCCGTTGATCAAACTGGCCGAGGTGATCGACACCGAGTCGATCTACATCGACCCGACCACCGGTCAAAAGCGAACGGACCGCAGAAAATCTCTATCGGACAGGCGCTCCAAAGAGAGCCGCCTGATTGAGGAAGAAAATACCGATCCGCCCCAAAAGGAAGCGACGGAGAAATCAGAGGAAAAGAGCGAGACCCGCCGGTGTGACGAGCGGCGGTATCACGCCGCCAGTGCCCTGAACATCGTGGTCGTCTCCACCGGTGCCATGAAATACGGCCTGGTCGTGGATGAACTGCATGATTCGGAAGAGATTGTCGTCAAGCCGTTGGGCCGGGACCTGAAGAACTGCAAGGGCTATGCCGGTGCTACGATCATGGGTGACGGTCGGGTCGCGCTGATCCTGGACGTGGCCAATCTGGCCCAAATGGCTGGTTTGACCTCCATCGAAGGCTCTTCTCGCGCGGCGGAAGTGGCCCAGGAAAACCTGCGGGCCATCCGCGAGCAGAAAGACCGTCAGTCCCTGCTGGTCTTTCGCAGTGCCGAAAATGAGCAATTTGCCGCTCCGCTGAACATGGTCGAACGAATCGAAAAAATCAAAGCCACCGATATCGAAAACGTGGGTGGCAAACGCGTCATCCGTTACCGAGGAAGCAGCCTGCCATTGTTCTCGGTAGACGAAGTCGCCATGGTCCAGCCCCTGGCCGATGTCGAAGATCTGCTGGTCATCGTCTTTATCATCAGCGGCAAAGAGATTGGCATGCTGGCCATTGGACCGGTGGATGCCATCGAATTTTCATTGGATATCGACGGCCATACCCTAAAGCAAGCCGGCATCATGGGATCTGCCATCATCAATGATCACACCACCTTGATGGTTGACGTATACGAAATTGTCCAGACCTTGAATCCGGAGTGGTTTGAAAACCTGGAGGTCGCAACCAACGAAGACGGCGCAGCTGCCAAAATCCTATTCGCCGAAGATTCCAACTTTTTCCGCAACCAGGTCAAAAGCTATATGGAGGATGAAGGCTACACGGTGATCGATGCCGAAGACGGCGCCATCGCGTGGGACCTTTTGCAGCAGCACGCCGACGAAATCTCGCTGGTGGTGACCGATATCGAAATGCCGAACATGAACGGATTCGAACTCACCCGTCGCATCAAAGGCAGCAATGCCTACGCCCATCTTCCTGTCATTGCACTCACCACCCTTGCCGGTGAAGAGGATATGGAAAAAGGGCTTCAGGTGGGAATCAATGACTATCAGATCAAGCTTGACCGGGAGAAATTGATCCGCAGCATATACGGATTTCTAACCAGCATGTGAGCGATCGGCGCCAAACCCATCCCGCCTGAAGAACCGCCAACCGTTGCGACCGCTGATTGGACAAGGAGACCGATGATGGAAAGACCGGAAGGAGATAAAATGGCAAGTCGAACCGTTGAAATGGCCACTTTCTATGTGGGCAAAGCCCTATGCGGGATGGACATTCTCAATGTTCAGGAAATCAACAAACTGATGGACATGACCACTGTCCCCCAGGCACCCAGCTATGTGATGGGCATCTTGAATCTGCGGGGTCAGATCGTCACCATTGTCGATTTGGGGAAAAAGCTCAATTTGGGAGAAACCGAGTTGGGCGACACGAGCCGAAATATCATCGTCAATTCCAAAGACGAGTATATCGGTCTGCTCGTCAACCGCATCAGTGATGTGGTCGAGGCGGAGTGGGATAAAGTCGAACCGCCGCCTTCAAACATCGGTGGGGTCCAAGGCAAATTTTTCAAAGGTGTCTTTAAAACCAAAGAGCGCCTGATCGGCATTCTGGATGTGCAGAAGGTGCTCGATAGCGAAAATTAGACCGGCCAGCGGCAGCTCCTTTGGCAATGTGGCATCACAAGAGGTTCAGGTTTAATGAGGATGGCGCCCCGATGATGAATCGAAAACCGTTGCGGGTCATGGTGGTGGATGACACCGTATTGTATCGCAAAATAGTCAGTGATGTGCTGGCCACGCTTCCCGGCGTGGAAGTGGTGGGCAGCGCCCATAATGGCAAAGCGGCGGTCACCAAACTGACCTCACTGAAGCCCGATCTGTTGACCTTGGATATCGAGATGCCGGAAATGAACGGCATCGAAGTGCTGGATCATATTCGGCAACATGCCCTTCCCGTCGGGGCCATCATGCTCAGTACCCTAACCCACGAGGGCGGGGCGATGACCATGAAAGCCTTGGAACTGGGGGCATTTGATTTTATCCCAAAACCCCAGACCGGCACCATGGCGGAAAATCGAAAAAAAATCGAATCCGCCATCGCTCCCATTATCCGCGCCTTCCGACGAAGCGCACGAATCTCTGGAATTTTGAAACCCGCGCTGGGTCCGCGCAACAATAGCCTTAGCGCGACGGCCCGCAACGTGTCATCGCCGGCATCGCGCACGTTGGAAGCGTCGTTGACGCGCTCCAAGGCGGAAATCATTGCCATCGGCATTTCCACCGGCGGCCCCAACGCACTGGCCAAAATGCTACCGATGATTCCCGGGGATATCGGCGTACCCATTGTGATTGTGCAACACATGCCGCCGATGTTCACCCAGTCGCTGGCCAAAAGCCTGGCGTCCAAATGCGCGATTTCGGTGAGGGAGGCCAAACAAGGCGAGCCGCTGTTGCCCAACACGGCCTTCATCGCACCGGGTGGCAAACAGATGAAAATTGTCGCTGGGGCGGATGGCAAAAACCGCGTGATCAAAATAACCGACGACCCGCCGGAAAACAGCTGCAAGCCCAGTGTAGACTATCTCTTTCGATCGGTCGCCAACCACTATTTGGGCCGGTCCACCGCCGTGATCATGACCGGCATGGGATCGGATGGCACCCAGGGCCTTAAGCTTATGAAAAAAAACGGCGCCACGATCATCGCCCAAAACGAGGCGACCTGTGTGGTGTTCGGCATGCCGAAGGAGGCCGCCGAGACCGGTCTGGCGGATGCGGTTCTGGCTTTGAACCAGATCGCCGACATGATCGTTAAAACCGTACGCGTGGGTTGATCCGCGCGATCGAAAGGTATGCGGATGCCGCCTGCCGTCGGGCCCGGAAAGAAAATGGTAAAGATCAAACCGGAAGAAATCAAGGTTCTCTCCAAATACATCTATAGTGTATCTGGCATCACGATCGATGCCTCCAAAGCCTATCTGCTGGAAACCCGGTTTGGAAAACTGTTGGATGAGGAGGGCTGCAAGTCTTACAGTGAGTTTTACCACAAGGCCAAATCAGACGCCGGCAATCTTCTCGAAAAAAAAATCATCGATGCCATCACCACCAACGAGACGCTGTTTTTTCGCGACGTCAGCCCATTCGAGCTTTTAAAGCACAAAATCCTGCCGGACCTGATTGACACCCGGTCCGGCAAGGCCGCTCGGCCGGGACCCGTCAAACTGAGAATCTGGAGCAGCGCCTGCTCGACCGGCCAGGAATTATACAGTATTGCCATCGTCATCAAAGAACTCCTGGGCAATAATGGTTCCCATAAAACGACACTGATGGGCACCGACCTCTCCGATGCCGCCATTGCCCAGGCCAGTGCCGGGACCTATAACCGGTTTGAGATTGAGCGGGGACTGCCCCGGGAAAAACTGCAGCGCTATTTCACCCCGACGGGCGGAAACTGGAAAATAAAGGATGAGATCCGCGCGATGGCTTCCTTCCGGCACATGAACCTGATGCAGCCCTTTGTGGGGCTGGGCAAATTTGACATCATATTTTGCCGGAATGTGGCGATTTACTTCAACCTGCAGGATCGCAAAAAATTGTTCAACAAAATTGCCGATGTGCTCGAACCCGACGGGTATCTGCTGATCGGTTCAACCGAATCGCTGACCGGGATTTGTCCACGATTTTTCCCCAAGCGTCACTTGCGGTCGGTTTACTATCAGTTGCAGTGATAACAGGACGAACGTGGCTGGCGCCGGTTCTGTTCCCTCAACGGCCCAGCCAGGGAGAATGAGAAATGACTTGCCTTAAGATTCTTGTGGTCGATGACGATCCGGTCACCCGAACCCTGCTAACCAAACGGTTGATCCGCGAGGGGCACACCGTGGAAAGCGCCAAGGATGGTCGGGTTGCCATTGAAAAACTCAGCCAGAAGTTTCACGACGTGGTGCTCACCGATTTGATGATGCCGGGTGGGGTGGACGGAATCGGTGTGTTGGAGGAAGCCAAGCGGATCAACATCAAGACCGAAGTCGTCCTGATAACGGCGCATGCATCCGTTGACAACGCCATTGAAGCCATGAAAAAGGGTGCGACGGATTACCTGCAAAAGCCGATCAATTTCGATGAACTGTTTCTGCGACTGGACAGAATCAGCAACCTGAAAATGCTGGTTAAAAATGCCAGCGATCTTCGCGAAGCCATGGATGTTACTGAAAAGACGTCTGCAGAAACCATACAGGATTTGGTAATGCGGGTCGCCGAGTTGAGCGGACGATTGTCGGTAATCAGGGCCACACTGCAAAGGGCGGACCTGGCCCCGGAATCCCGCATTCAGCAGGTTCTGGATAGCCTGGATGAATAAACGCGCAACCGCTCCGGTCCAGTGCCCGGTGGCCGAAGGCCGGGCACCATAGCCGGAACGGTGCGGCCGTCGATCCGTAGACGACCGCAGCCATCCGGCCCCATTTTGGCGCCATGCCCGCTGCGAATCCTGCCGTCGCGACCTGAAGCGCCTCTGCCAGCAACCGTTGGTGTGCATGACCACCCCGTAAAATTCCGGCCACCGGCCTTTTTCGATTAACAACCCGCCCAAAAAATGGTAGGACTCCCGTGCAATCGACCAACGGGCACCTATCTTTACAAGGTTATCCATGGACATCATCACCGGCCATATCGATCGGATCATTTCGTTTTTCGGCACCGAGGCGTCCCTGTCCCAAAGCCTGGCATACGCACTGTTGATCCTGCTGGCCGCCTTGATCCTGTGGTTGATCACCAAGCGGGTCCTGACCATCCTTGAAAATAAGGTCGTCCATTTCAAGCTCATCCAGGTGCGCAAGGACATTTTCGTCGTTTGGCGCAAATTGGCCGGCCTGCTGCTGATGTGGCTGGTTGGCGTGATGTGGATTCGCTTGTTTCATTTAAGCGCGGTCGAAAACGTGTTTCACGCCGGTTTTATCATCGTTGCGGCCACGCCGGTCAAATCGGTTCTTCTGATTGTCCTGGGATACCTGGAACGCAATCTGGCCAAACGCACGGCCACCGATCTGGACAACATCGTCATCGATCTGCTCAACAAATTTTGCGGTGCCATCGTCTATGCCACGGCAGCGGTCATCGCGCTGGACGTGGTGGGCGTAAATGTGATGCCCTTCATCGCCGGTGCCGGTGTCATGGGGGTTGCCGTGGGTTTTGCCGCCAAGGATACCCTGTCCAATCTGATTGCCGGTATTCTGCTGATCATCGACCGTCCCTTTGAGATCGGCGATCGAATCGAGGTGTGGAGCGCACCGGCCGGCAGCGCCTCGTGGGGGGATGTCATCGATATCGGCCTGCGCGCCACGCGCATCCGGACAACGGACAATATTGTGGTCATCATACCCAACAACGAGATCATGACCCGGGATATCGTCAACTACACCACCATCTACGCCTCCATCCGCGTACGCGTCAATATCGGCATCGCCTACGATGCCGATATCGCCAAGGCCAAGGCGCTGATCATCCAGGCCGCCGGCTCGGCCGACTGGATTCTGGACAAGCCGGCACCCAAGGTGGTGGTACGCAATTTCGGCGACTCATCGGTGGATCTTCAGGCCAGGGTGTGGATCAAAGACGCCCGCAAGCGCATGGACACCATTGACCATATCACCGATGCGGTAAAAACCATGTTCGATGAAAACGGGATCGAGATTCCTTTTCCCAAACGGGATATTACCATCGTTGACAGTCACGCCGACAAGGCCCTTCGAATGGAAAAAGATGACACGGCCCCTTGATTATTTACCAATATCAGCGTAGGTTGGCTGTTTTTAAATTTCTCGGAACCGTTTTGGTTGAACGGCAGTCATGAAACTACCCATGCAAACGGTGGCCAGGCGCCTTAATCTTCCCGTGTCCACGCTGGTGCGGTGGATTCGTCAGGGAAGCATCCCGATCCAGCGCAGCGGTGCGGATGTGATCTTCACCCACGCGGCATTGGAAAAATGGGCGGCAACGCATAACCTGCCCTTTTCACAAAACGGTGGCCAGGCAGATGACCGCCTGACCGAAGCGCCTGAGTCGCTGCTCGCCGCCATGCGACGCGGCAAGGTATGTCGTCGGGTAACCGGAGCGGATGCAGCGGCTGTTTTGAGGTCGGCCGTCGACGGCATCGACTTTCTCTCGGCGGATGTCCGGGACGAGCTTTTCGATAAACTGATCCAGCGCGAAGGATTGGCTTCTACGGGCATTGGCAACGGCATTGCCATCCCCCATCCCCGGGATCCATTGTCACAGGCCCCCGAAAAGCCGGTCATCGCCACGTGCTTTCTGGAAAAGCCGGTTCATTTCAATGCGATTGACGATCAACCGGTGTCGGTTCTCTTTTTGCTGATCAGTCCGACGATCAAACATCACCTGCACCTGCTTTCCAGACTCTCATTTTGCATCCGGGACAAGGCCTTTGTGGCCTTTTTGGGTCAGCACCCCGAAGCGGCGGCTCTTTTTTCGCGCATTGCCGAGTTTGAAAAACAGCTGGACGATCTTTGATCATCATCAGTTGAACCCAAACGATCACCTGCCCGGGCAACCCGCCCGGAGCCCTTTTGTTATCCCGACCATATCCCGGGCCAACCGTGGATCAGAGCAAGACCGGAACCGGCTGCACCCATGATGCGCATTTTCGAAAAAATGAAATACCCGGGCAGTTGGCCCCTGTTCCGGTCCGATGACCGGCTGCTGCTGATGATCTTCGCCATCGTCGTCGGCATTTTCAGTGGTTTGGCGGCCCTGTTTTTAAATCGCAGCCTGGAGACCATGCTGACATGGTTGCATCACTATCGGGTTTACTGGTGGGCCATTTTCCTGCCGGCGGCCGGCGCGGCGCTCTCCTCCCTGTTTTTGGAAAAAGTGGTCAAGGAAGGCGCCGGCCACGGTGTTCCTGAAGTCATCTATGCCGTCTCCCGATATGGCGGCCTGCTGCGCCTGCGTTCCAGTTTCTCCCGTCTGATCTCCAGCTTGCTGACCATCGGCAGCGGAGGATCTGCCGGTCCGGAGGCACCGGTGGTGATGAGCGGCGCAGCCATTGGATCGAACATCGCCCAGGCCTTTTCGCTGAATGACCGTCAGCGGGTCGCGTTGGTGGGGTGTGGTGCGGCGGGTGCCATCGCCGCCATATTCAATGCCCCCATTTCAGGCATGGTCTTCGCCATCGAGGTCATTCTCGGGGAGTGGAGCACCATGAACATCATTCCCATCGCCATTGCCGCAGTGGCCGGAACCGAGGTCAGCCGCCTGCTCAAGGGCAACCAGATCGCCTTTGCCCACCGGGACTTCGACATCCATCTTCCCGATATCCTGGCCTGCGTCGGACTGGCCGTATTCTGTGCGCTGGCCTCCATCCTGCTGACCCGGGCACTGCGGTCCATGCACCACGTGTCCAATGGGGTTGCCCTGCCCTTGTGGGTTCGCGCCGCCATTGGCGGCAGCATGGTCGGCGCCATCGGTTATTTTTTGCCATATGTTCTCGGTGAGGGTTATCATGCCATCCGCACGGCCATCGAAGGGGGTTTCTCCGGCGGCCTTCTCCTGGTGGCCGTGATCGCGCTGGTCAAGATCCTGGCAACCGCACTGACCCTGGGATCAGGCGGTTCCGGTGGTATTTTTGCGCCTTGTCTGGTCATCGGTGCCTTTGTGGGGCTCAGTTTTCACCGGTTGATCGCAGCGATGTGGTCCTCGGTGCATTGGGTCAACGAGGGCTGTTTCGCCCTTTTGGGCATGGCCGGTCTGATCAGCGGGATTCTGCAGGCACCCCTGACGGCCATCTTTCTGGTCATTGAGATTACCGGCGGTTATGAGGTCATCCTCCCGTTGATCGTCGTCTCGGCCATCTCCACAACGCTCTGCCACTATCTGGAACCGGCCTCCTTTTACCTGAAGGACCTGGTGGAACAAGGCCAGCTGCTCCGGCCCGGCACCGACGCCCGGGTTCTGACGGACCTGAGTATTCAAGAGCTGCTGGAGACCGATTGTATCTGCGTTCACCCCAACATGCGCCTGGCAGACTTCATCGGCATCGTCAAATCCTCGCATCGCAACCACTTCCCCGTTGAAGACCAGCAAAACCGACGGTTTCTCGGTATGATTCACCTGGACGACATCCGGCCCTATCTGTTCGACCCGGCCATGCACCACGCCGTGTTGACCGGCCAGTTGATGGACACGCAAGTCAAAACGGCATCCCTGCATGATGATCTGTCCGACGTCCTGCAGAAAATGGATGAAAGCCGCATGTTCAGCATGCCGGTGGTTTCGGACAACCGTTTTTTGGGCATGATATCCAAAGCCACCCTGCTGGATCAATACCGGAAGGAACTGATGGTACAGACCGGCCGTTCGTAAAAGCTGACCGCATACTGGCGTTAACCACGGAAAGCGTATCGAAAAAAGGAGCAATGCGCATGGCACAAAAATTGTTGCATATCTTCCGAAACACGCCGCTGGGCAGAGAGACCCTGCTCCAGTCGATCTATTTCTGTCAGAAATTGGGCGTCCTGCCGACGATCTATATTCCTGAATTCACCAAATTTTTAATGTACTTCGACAATGATGTGGTGCAGGTGGACCTGGACTCATCCTATCTTAACGACCCGGGCACCGCGGTCGCCCACGTCGAGCAGTTGCTGGCGGAGGCGGCGATCACGCCCGAACTGTTCAAGCCGAAAAACTACACCGCCTCCACCCTTCCCGACATTCCCACCAATTTTGATTTTATGTGCTGCCCGCGAAGCATCAGCGATCTATCCTCGAAAATCGGCCTTGGCTATATCGGACCGCGGGTTCGCCGAATCATCCAGGCGGCCCGTTTTCCCGTACTGATGACCAGTGCGGTATACAAACCCTGGCAGAACATCGCCGCCTTTTTCGGCGGATCGGCCAATGCGGTCAACGCCCTGAGGCTGGGTATCCGACTCGCCAAAATAACCGGCATGTCGCTCGACATCTACACCCAGTTGGGAAAAAACACACCTGCGGAATACCGGTCCATCATCCAGGACGAAGGCTTGGACAAACTGCTGAAAGGTGTTTTGAATCAATGGGTTTTTTTCGAAAAGGGGCGCTTCGAGGACAACCTGTATGGCGTCCCCCATGATGCCCTGATCGTCTTAGGGGCCTATGGGCACGGGATTAT
>JAAUYD010020790.1_pt1 | contig 12332 bp, 13 predicted proteins | sample 7278101 | NCBI WGS metagenome assembly JAAUYD01 (sample SAMN14350128, study PRJNA611818) | marine sediment metagenome | isolation source: surface marine sediment (0.6m) | place: French Polynesia: Moorea | collected 2018-08 | reverse complement strand
GGAAGGGATAGAAAAAGGAATATAACAAGGAATAGAACGAGGAAGACAAGAAGGACGACAAGAGGGACGACAAGAAGGAAGACAAGAAGGAGAGTTAGCTGCTAAAATGTCTTCTATTCCTCGCTTAGTCGGATTAGGATTAAGTATAGAACAAATTGCTCAAGCTTTAGATTTAGATATTGAACAAGTCAGAAAAATTGTTCAATCTGATTCCTAAGCGATCGCTTATCATAGTTGATCATACAAACTTATGACTTAACCTAAATATCGTTATGGTACTCTGAACTCCGAACTCAAGTTAATAAACATTCGTTACAAATGCTATAACACCAGTCACCCCTAATGATAGGCTGAAAAATGCACGCTTATCACTGGGGAAGCCATAATGACAGGAGCTAACGATACACCCTATCTCCTTCGTGCTGCACGGGGAGAAATCTTAGATCGTCCGCCAGTTTGGATGATGAGACAAGCTGGACGCTACATGAAAGTATATCGGGATTTACGGGACAAATACCCCAGTTTTCGTGAAAGATCCGAAAATCCTGATCTTGCCATCGAAATTTCTCTGCAACCTTGGCGAGCATTTAAACCGGATGGGGTTATTATGTTCTCTGATATTTTAACCCCGTTACCTGCGATGGGAATACCTTTTGATATTGTGGAAAGCAAAGGGCCTGTTATTGATTCGCCGATTCGTACCCAGGAACAAGTGGACAATTTACGTCCTCTAGAACCAGAAGAGTCCTTACCCTTTATCAGAACTATTTTAGAGGGTCTTGATGCAGAAATCGGTAATCAATCCACTTTGTTAGGATTTGTGGGATCACCCTGGACTTTGGCCGCTTATGCTATTGAAGGAAAAAGCTCTAAGAATTATGCCATTATCAAGAGTATGGCCTTTTCTCAACCTCAGATTCTTCATCGTTTCTTGAGTAAAATAGCTGATGCGATCGCCGTTTATGTCCGCTATCAGATCGACTCCGGGGCAAAAGTGATACAATTGTTTGATTCTTGGGCCGGCCAACTCAGTCCCCAAGACTACGACACCTTTGCTCTACCTTATCAACAACAGGTGGTGCGTCAAGTTAAAGCAACTCATCCTGATACCCCGTTAATTCTCTATATTAGCGGTAGTGCTGGTGTCCTAGAAAGAATGGGACAGTCTGGGGTAGATATTGTTAGTCTTGACTGGACTGTAGATATGGCCGAAGGGAGACAGCGTTTAGGTAAGGAGATGAAGGTACAGGGTAATATTGATCCTGGGGTGCTATTTGGGTCCCAAGACTTTATCAAAGCGCGTATATTGGATACGGTGCGTAAAGCAGGAAGAGGTGGCCATATTTTAAACTTAGGTCACGGTGTTTTAGTGGGAACCCCTGAAGATAATGTCCGTTGCTTCTTTGAAACAGCGAAGCAAGTCGATCAATTATTAGCCGTTCCGGTTTAATTATTTTAGGGTGGGTAAGGCCCACCTTTTCTTATTTTGAAAAACGCTCGTTATTTAAAATCAACAGTGAAAAAAACTGTTGATTTTTGTTTTTGATCTTTTTTGACCAAAGAGATTGAAATAGGGGTCAACCGCAGTTAACCCCTGAAAAACACACAGAAAATGTGTATTGATGTCAAAAATATTAACCTAAGATTTTTTGAATGAGGTCAATATAAGGAGTTTGACAGAGAAGATAAGCAAAAAAAGCTCCCCCTGCACCACCAATAAAGAAACCATTAGCAAATTCACCCCAACCTTCAGAGGTGGCTAAGTCTTCAGGAACATCCGGAGTTGTTAAGGTTTCTGTCGGTTTACTGACCCCAACAGAAGCGTACATAGATAAAGCGATGGTTAAAATAGCAACCAAACCCACAGCAGCTAATAAACCGGCTGTGCTTGCGTATTCAGTGTCGCGCAACGGGCCGAGGAGGAAAAACGGTCCATAGATAAAATAACCATGGGCCATACCAATCTCTAAACCGCGACGGTTAGCGGATAGTCCTTTGCGATAAGCAGGAAGGTTTCTGATGAAAGCGAGAGAGAACCCTGAAGAATTAACGGGAGTGGCTAAATTGCCCACCTGAGGGTCTCCACCATGTTGAATTACGTCGATTGCCATATGGGATTTCTCTGTGAATTATTAAACTTGGCTGTTAAGAAGTATATTGACTCGTCTCCCCTTTTTCCTACTTCTCTAGGCAGAATGTTAAGAATCTTTATAATTGCTCCATCTGGGCAAACTTTCCAGTAGGATTCATGATGTTACCACTGTAGATTGAAAAAACAGGATCATAACAAATGACAGGTACATACGCAGCTGCTTACTTACCAGCCATTTTCGTTGCTTTGCTCCCCGTCCTTGCTTTTGCTGTGATGGGTCTTTTATTCATTTACGTTGAATCTGAAGCTTAAACGCTTCTTTTTTACCGACAAAAAGTCTCTCCAACCTTTGGGGAGGCTTTTTCAATGTTAAGTTAGTTTAAGTTGTCCTACTCATGATGAAGTTATGTCTGTTAGCAAAGATACATCCAAGTCAATTAATGGCACGTTGTTAAGCACTGTTATTTTTCTCGCTGTGGTTATGGTATGGATAGGGGTTCGTCTCATTTTTCCCGATGTTCCGACTGTTTTTGCAGGAACCCAACCGAATAATTTAGGGGTGACTAATGGAAAATTACTCCCTTGTCCTGGTACTCCCAATTGTGTTAATTCTCAAAGCCAAGAAGCAGAACATTCCATTGAATCTTTAACTTATCAAGAAGACAGTGAAACAGCGATCGCACGCTTAAAAGATATTATTAATCAACAAGAAAGAACTAAAATTGTTTCAGAAACTGATGATTATTTTTATGCTCAATTTACCAGTCATTGGATGGGTTTTATTGATGATGTGGAGTTTTATGTTAATGAAAATAAAGGGGTGATTGATGTTCGTTCTGCTTCTCGTTTAGGTGAGTCTGATTTAGGGGTAAATCGTCAACGCATTGAAACCATAAGACAACAATTTCAATAAAGCTAATTATTAGGTAGGGTGGGTATTGCCCACCCTACATTTTATAGATTTTTTTGTATGAATATGCTAGACATTATTATTGAGGCTATCGAAAAAAGCCCGAATCATCGGATTAGTTTTGCTGATTATATGGACTTGGTTTTATACCATCCAGAACAAGGTTATTATAGTTCGGGAAAGGTTAATATTGGTTCTCAAGGGGATTTTTTTACCGCCTCTTCTTTAGGCTCAGATTTTGGGGAATTATTGGCAGAACAGTTGCAAGAAATGTCAACTATTTTAAATGGTTCTGACTCTTTTACTTTGATAGAAGTTGGTGCCGGTTTAGGAAATTTAGCTGCTGATATTCTTAACTATTTAAAAAATAAATATTCTGAGTTTTACCAGAACATTAATTACATTATCGTCGAAGAATCTTCAGGACTCATTGAACAACAAAAAGAGAATTTAAAAGAGTTTAAGCAAGTAACTTGGAAATCTTGGCAAGATATTCCTGATGGTTCAATTATTGGTTGTATTTTTAGTAATGAATTAATTGATGCTTTTCCTGTTCATCAAGTAACCCTAAACAGTAAAAAATTAAAAGAAATATATGTTACTTGGCAAGATAATCAACTCAAAGAAATCATTGAAGAGATATCAACCCCTGACTTATTAGACTATTTTAAATTAATTGACATTGATATAACCAAAGATGACTATCCAGAAAACTATCGAACAGAAGTTAATTTACAAGCATTAAATTGGTTAAAAATTGTTGCCAATAAAATCAAAAAAGGCTATTTATTAACCATAGACTACGGTTATAATGCTTCAAAATATTATCACCCTCAACGCTATCAAGGCACTTTAAACTGTTACTATCAACATCGTCATCATCATAATCCTTATGTTAATCTCGGACAACAAGATATCACCACTCATGTTAATTTTACGGCCTTAGAAAAGCAAGGAAACTTGTTAGGATTAGAAACAGTGGGATTAACCCAACAAGGCTTATTTTTAATGGCTTTAGGATTGGGTGATCGCTTATCAGAATTATCCAATGGTAACTATACTTTACCAGAAATTCTGCAACGTCGAGATGCACTGCATCAATTAATTAATCCTACCGGTTTAGGAGGCTTTAAAGTCTTAATTCAAAGTAAAGAAATTGATAAAAATCAACCCCTAAAAGGGTTAAAAGAAAATATTTAAAATTTAGAATTTAGAATTTAGAATTTAGAAAATGAGTAGTGATATGTAATAATAAAAATTAACCAAAAATAATTATCTAAGCCTAAATCATTATGACTTACTCTGATGAAATCAAGACGTTAAAGTTTACCAATGGGAGAGAAATAAAAGTTGAAGCAATCAACCTTGGTGGGGAAACTAGGGTAGGGGTTGATGATATATTAGACTTTGAAGAAGTGACTGATGCTATTGAAGCGATCGCAACTTCTATTACAACAACATTAAATAAAGTAAAACCCAAAAAAGCAAGTGTGGAATTTGGTGTTAAAATAGGGGTAGAATCAGGTAAATTAACAACCTTATTAGTCAAAGGTTCAGGAGAAGCCAATTTAAAGATTACTTTGGAATGGTAAGCTATAGGAGTACAAAGTGATAAGAAAAATTTATACCTCGTAGAGTGGGTTAGGCGCAGGGTTGATTTTGATGAAAACACAATAAGTTTTGAGCTACGCCGTAGCCCACCATTTTAGGTATATAGTCTATTATACTTTTTACACCACACTATCGATAGAGCAAAAGTATCTGTAAATTCAAAAATTGCAGTTGAGAAATCAGTGAATCAAGCAATAAATCGGTTAAAAAATTGTACTGTCCGTTTAAGTCATGACGGAGGAAAGAGTCATGATGGAACAGGTTTTTTTGTTGCCCCTAACTTGATTATAACTTGCGCCCATGTTTGTCATAAATTTGGTTCTTATCAAGCTTATGCTTGGTGGAATAATACAAATTATCCTGTTAAAATTATTAAATGTTCTGATGATGTAGAACAGTATGATTTAGCCTTATTAGAACTAGAAGATAAAGAGATAAAACATCCCTATTTGCTGTTAGAAGAAAAGGTAAATATTGGGGATAATTTATATAGTTATGGGTATCCTGGTAATCAGAGTAATGGAGATGTTGGCACTTATGAAGTGATTGGTTTTGATGGGAATCAATTATTAAAATTTAAACAAGGATTAGTTAAAGAAGGCCAAAGTGGTTCCCCTCTATTCAATTTAAACACTAATAAAGTTTGCGGATTAATAGTGATTAGTTTAGATACCAAACAAGACATAGGAGGAAGAGGCATCCCCGTATCAGTCATCTATGACTATTTTCCTGAATTAAAACAATTAAAAACTGTCAAAGAAAACCCTTTTATTCCTGTTAGAGAACCCATAAAAAATTATCAAAAACTATTTGGCAGAGAAGGAATTATCGAGAAAATTTTTGATATCTTAAATTCAGGGGGAAGTGTAGCATTAGTTGGGAAAACCAAAACAGGAAAAACCTCAATTTTAAAAGCAGTACAACAATTAGCAAGAGATAACTTAAACAAACAAAGAAAAGTTATTTATTTAGATTTAGGTCATATCTTTGAAGATCATGATTTTTACTTTGCGTTGTGCGATGAAATAGGAATTAGTATTAAAAATAATCAACCACCAACAGGATATTTCTTTTTTCGTGAAATGAAAAAACACCGAGTTTTACTATTATTAGATGGTATTGCACAAATGACTTGGGAAGGGTTTACAGAACCGTTAAGACGGCAAATTAGAAGTTTAGCTAATAGTGTTGACCCTCCCTTGCGTTTAGTTATAGCAGCGAATAAATCATTGACCCAACTTTTTGCGGATAGTGGACAAAATTCTCCCTTTGAAGGTATTTGTCAAGAACTTCGTTTAACCCCTTGGAATGAAACTATAATCCGAGAATTTATTAAACTTCGCTTATCCCAAACTAATATACAGTTTAGCGAAGAAGAAATTAAAAGCATTATTAATGAGAGTCAAGGAAATCCCCAAAAAGTTATGCAGTTGTGTTACGAATGCTATCAATTAAAATGTTAATCATGTAAGCCGATGCACTCCCCACCCTATAGTAATATGTCTATAAATCTGTCTAAACTAAGTAGTCGGACATAAATAAAATCAACTATCTTAAGAAATGTAAATAAGCTGTAAGCTCCTCTCCCCCTCTACTCAATTTAACAAGTAACGTTTATTTCTGTCCAGGTACTTATGTCATCTTCCGTCCCCAAACTTGATTTATCCCCTAAACTAAACCGTCCCTTATCTTTATGGAATCCTTTTGATTATTTATTATTACTATACTGGGTTTTCTTTTTCCCTCAAGCGTTACGGTGGTATGAAGAAAAATGGGGTTCTAGAAAAAGCTTATCTGATTACAAAACCTGGAGAGAAAAATGGCAATTTTTACAACAACATCTTCAACAATTACAGTTAGCTATACAAGGGATTATCTTAACCCTGACTGTCCCTTTTCTTATAACGAAACCATTACAACTATTTGGCGTTCATGTTGTTTGGTTGGGAGTGGCGGCAGGAGTAATGTTCGGAGTGTTGTTAGGAGTGGGGTACGGAGTGTTGTTCAGAGTGTGGTTGGGAGTGGCGGTAGGAGTGGTGGTAGGAGTGACGTTAGGAGTGGGGTTTGGATTGATGTACGAAGTGGGGTTAGGAACGAGGTTAGGAGTGGTGACAGGAATGTTGCTAGGAGTGATGGCAGGAATCTTACTAGCAGTGATATTCGTAATAAGGTTAGTAGACACATTTGTACTAATAACAGAAGTGGTGGCAGAAGTGGTGTTCGGAGTGTTAGTAGAAGTGCCGTTCGGAGTAGGTTTAGGAGTGGTGTTTGGAGTGGTGTTTGGAGTGGTGTTTGGAGTAGTGTACGGAGTGCTGTTCGGAGTGGTGTTTGGACTAACGTTCATAATGACGGTAGTTATCTCTATACTACGTCCCGAAAATTGGCTACTGGGGTGTTTATTCTCATGGCTATTAAAGCAGCGAAAAAATTTTATCTCTCGTATTACAATTATTCCTCTACCTAGTGTTTCCACTTTATTAGAGAACTGGTTACAGGAAGATTGGCAAATAGGAATTGATAACCTTAATCAAATATTAGAATATAGTTTACAGTTTATTCCTGTTATTAAAGCCCTCAATCAAGCTATCGAAAAAATACCTAATGAACAGTTAATTTTTAGTTTCTCTCAGTTAAGCGAAATAACGAAAGACTGGGATTTAGTCAAATACTGCTCTGCTTCTTTAGAAGATAGTTTAAAGTCTAAAGCTTTAGACGGCTTTTTTTTATTACTTCCTGCTTGGAGAAGGAACCTAAAATCTCGTTTAAAAACTGACTTACAAATGGATACGTTTCCCCAAGCGATAGCAGCAGGATTCTGGTATTTACATCATCAAAATCCATCACGAGCAACAGACGCTTTTGCAAAGACTCGTTCTTTACTCTACGGGGAGGAAATGTATGTTTTATTAGCTATTTTAACAATACTTTATGAAGCTAAAAATGTACAAGCTATTGTTAACATCAATCTTCCCAATCTTCCCTCATCTCCTTATCTGCGTCCTAATACTTGGCAAGTCATCAATCAATTTCAAACCATTATTACCAATGCCCAAGAAGTAGAGGAAGGAACAACGATTCTACGACGTTCTACTGGTTTAAACCGAGCCATTGGAGACTTACAAAACATTATTGAAAGAGGAAGTCAAGAGACAGAAACAGATAAATTTCTCCCCGAAGCTGAAAGAGAATTAATCATTAACATTGCCAAGCAATGGAAATCTAGTTTAGAAAGTATTGCCACAGAAGTTGGAGATATTAGTATTACTGAACCCATTTCCAATCCTTATATAATTGGAGATCCGGTTGTTGGTCAATTATTTATTGGGAGAGAAGATATTTTACGAGAATTAAAAGAACTATGGACTAATGCGGCACAAGTCCAATCTGTTATTTTATACGGTCACAGACGCATGGGAAAAACCTCTATTCTTAGGAATATTAATACTTGTTTAGATGCTAACATTAAATTAGCCTATCTTAACTTACAAAGTTTAGGGGAAATGACGCAAGGAACTTCAGAACTTTTGATGGCAATGAGTGACGAAATTAGCGAAGTTTTAGATATTTCTGCTCCTAATGATGCTGACTTTTCAAAAATAAAACCATCCCAATTTTGCATATTGGCTTTTTTAAGAGGTACTGAAAGCTTTAGTTTATCATTATTTTGGGTGATGCTTTCACAAAAATCGGATGCTTCCGCAGAACTAACGTTTAACCGATTTTTAAAAAAAATAGAAAAAGAAATGACTTGCCAAAGTTTAATTATTGCTCTTGATGAATTTGAAATCTTAGAATCTTTAATCGAGGAAAAGAAAATTTCAACGGAATTTATGAAAAGTTTACGTGCTTGGGTACACATGAGTCCTAAAATTGCCTTTATTTTTGCTGGTTTACATACATTAGAAGAAATGAGTAGTGACTATTTTCATCCTTTTTATGTTAGTTTTAGTCGCAACATTCTAGTTAGTTTTCTCTCTAAAACTGCCACGAATCAACTATTAGAAGCTCCCAATGAAAACTTTACCTTACAATATAGCACAGAAGCCTTAGAAAAAATTTATTATTTAACTAATGGACAACCCTATTTAGTTAATTTAATTGGGTTTTATTTAATTCGTCGTTTTAATAATTATCGATTTAATCAAAAGAAAAAAAAAGACAATAAACTAACCTTAGAAGATGTTGAAACTGTCATTAATGCTAACTTTTTTAAACAAGGAAGGTACTATTTTCATGGTATTTGGAATCAAGCAGCAACCTATCCCGATGGACAGCAAGAGATTATCAAATTATTAGCCCCATATCAACAAGGTTTAACCATTACTGAGTTACTAGAAAAAACTACTTTTAGTGAATCAGAAATTGATCCTATTTTAAAGAGTTTAAAACGTCATGATGTAATTGAAGAAAAAGATAATAAGTATACTATTATTGTTGAACTGTTTAGACAATGGGTGACTAACGAATATTATGTAGTTCAGGAAAAAAGTGGATAGAGGTAGAATGAAGAATGTAGAATGCAGAATGCGGAATGTAGAATAAGCAAAAATTCTAAATTCTAAATTCTAAATTCCCAAAGATTGTATAATAGAAAAAGACAAGATTGAGAGTCAAACATGAGTCAATCAAAACCAATGCTGGAAACCATTGTTAATTCTGTGATGGGAGTTAAAGATAGGGAATCATCCATTGAGTCGTCGATAAATAATCAAGAAATTGATGTCAAAGCTATCATCATTTATCTATTAGGAACAATAGTACAAATTGCTTTGATGATTTTTGCACTTTGGGCAATGTCACAAGCTTATAACCGACTTTTAATGTATAATATTTCGAGTGGATTATTAACAGCGATCGCTAGTTTATTTTTCATCATCTTAACCATTCGTTCCCGCTTATTTTCCCCGTTAGATAACACTCGAAGTTCAGGGACTTATGAACAAGTGATTAGACCTTCTTGGGCCCCACCTCCTCTAGCATTTCCTATTATTTGGATGACTATCGGTGTCTTAAGAGTGGTTTCTTCTGTCTTAGTTTGGCAAGCAATGGGTGAAAAGTTCTTAGCTTTTCCCTTAATTCTCTATGTTATTCATCTAGCATTAGGAGACACCTGGAATACGATTTTTACGGTAGAAAGAAGATTCGGTGCAGCAGTTCCTGTGGTCATTTTAGGTCCTTGGTTATCCGCAATTATTGTCACTGTAATCTATGGTCAAACAACCACTTTAGCTGGATTTTTGTTACTTCCTTCCGTCATTTGGATTACCGTTGCTTCTGTTCTCGTTTATAGTATTTGGCAATTAAATGGCCGAGAACCTTTCTATCCTACAAAACGAGAAAGTATTGAATCATGATTCGTCATTTTTGGTTACTAATTTTAGTCACATTTTTTAGCTTCTTTTTTATTCAGTCAATGGTTTATGGAAGTGAGTTAAGGGAAAATGAGCGTATTACTAACAATCATTTGTTACCCTGTTCCTCTGAAGTTGCTTGTGTGGTAAGTTGGCAAGAGGAAAGTCAATTTTACATTGCTCCCATCTCTTACCATATTACTAGAAATCAAGCCAAAGAAATCTTGTTAAAAGTCTTAACCGTTGTTCCCAGAACTAAAGTTATTGAAATAAAAGATAACTATATCCTAGCAGAATCAAAGGGTAAATTTTTGGGGGGAATTTATGAGGTGGAGTTTTATTTTCCCCCCAATTTATCGGTGATTGAATTGCGCTCAGCTTCTCGTAGTAGTAAATTTGATTTAGGAGTCAATCGTCGACGGTTAGAACAAATTAGATTAGCCTTAAAAGACCTCAATATTTAATTGTGACAAGCGTTTAGCTGACTCGTGACTCCTGTGCGATAGCGCCGGAACGTAGTGAGGAACTCCTGACTCCTGACTCATAAAACCAAAAAACTTTGTACCTCACAAACATGGGAATTGCTATATTAAAGGATTTTTTCTAATCCATAAACCAGACTTTTTAACTGAGTCACTTTACGAATACAAAGTAACACCCCTGCCATATAACAAGAGCGATCGCTGGTATCATGACGTAAGGTATAAATCTGTCCCTGTGCGCCAAAAATGACCTCTTGATGAGCAATTAATCCGGGTAAACGCACACTATGAATGCGAATATTATCAGCTACTAAACCTCCTCTAGAACCAGCTATGTTTTCTGTTTCTTGGACAGACTGAGGATTATAGGTTTTCCCTAAATCTGAGAGCATTTGCGCTGTTTTAATCGCTGTTCCACTGGGTGCATCCGCTTTTTGATTGTGATGAAGTTCAATAATTTCAACATGGTCAAAATATTGAGATGCTTGGATGGCTGCTTGTTGTAATAATACCATACCAATGGAAAAATTAGGAATAATTAAACATCCCGTACTTGCTTTATCCGCAAACTCTGCTAACTCTTGTAACTGCTTATCCGTTAGTCCCGTCGTTCCCACCACCGGACGCACCCCATAAGCGATCGCACTTCTAACATTATCATAAACGCCGTCAGGGTGGGTAAAATCCACCATAACCCCTTGTACTTGTTCTTGGGTTGCTACCACTAGAATGCTCTCTAAATCATCAATAATAGGCACTTCCAAAGGACCACATCCGGCCACTTCTCCCACGTCTTGGCCACGGTAGTTGGGGTTTTTATCCACCGCTCCCACTAACATCATATCCTCTGCTTGGGACACTGCTTTGATGACTTCACGACCCATTTTACCAGCAGCACCATTGACAACGACGGGGATAGGGGTTTCGACTGTCATTTATCTTTTTAATCCTTAAATATACCGAGATTTAGTTTCATTTTACCTGAAACGCTGAACTCAATTTTAAGAAAATAATTAAGAATAAAATGATCACTCATAACTTTATTTTGGGAATTCTATTGATAAGAACACGTTATAATCTCTTGCTCCAGTAGAACATGATTAGTCATGACCCAGAAAAATAAACAACTAAATCAGATCATTCTTGATGAAATTGCACGAATTACAGAAAATAATTCAGTCAATGGCAAAGTGCTAGAAGATTTTGCCTTTTTTGTGATCGATAATCACAATAAAAAATTACCGAACCCTGGCAAAAATGAATTATCTAAAAAAACAAAATCCCTAACTTTATCTCAACTCAAGCAAGCAGTTTATGAGTATTTTGAAGTTAAGAATACAACAGAACTTAAAAAGTCAGATGCTTTCAAAATGGCCATCAGTGTTTGGGATAAATTAAATCTCAGTAAACGAGAAAGTTGGGAAATAATTTATCGTCAATTTATTGGTATTCTTCCCGAAGAAGAGGGAGAAACAGGAAAAGATTGTATTAACGGAATTCATCTTTTTAAGTATTTTCGTCCCTATCAAGTGTTTGGACTCGAACCCAAAGAAGCGAATACCCAAGATATTAAAAAAGCTTACCACCGACTCTCTAAAATTTATCATCCTGACAACCAAGAAACAGGAGATGCTCGCATTTTTGATCGCTTAAACATCATGTATAAATCAATTACAACGGAGTTTAAATAAAATGGGTAAAAAGAAAGAACGGTTTACGATCAAAGATCAAGAACTGGCAACCTGGTTTTCTATTCAACTTCAAAGGTTAGATGAAATTATCGATTTTTTTGATGCTGATCCTAATGATGAATGGGACTTAGTGGAAAAGAAAGATTATATTTTTATCAACAAAAAGATGAAAAGTCGTAATTTTTCCCCACAAGG
>JAAUYD010177192.1_pt1 | contig 12334 bp, 10 predicted proteins | sample 7278101 | NCBI WGS metagenome assembly JAAUYD01 (sample SAMN14350128, study PRJNA611818) | marine sediment metagenome | isolation source: surface marine sediment (0.6m) | place: French Polynesia: Moorea | collected 2018-08 | reverse complement strand
TAAAAAAGATGGCCCCAGGTTAACAAAACGATATGGATGCTGAACCTGCAGCTGATGGAAGCGCCGTGCGAAGAATAATCCATGGGTGAATTAAAGGATCGGGCCAATTATAAGCCATCTTATTTCCCCTGCGGGAAAGCCGGATCGCTCCAGATCCGGCGTTGCCAGGCCTTGCAGTCGATTGACTACGGCGGCACCCTCGACGCCTTGGCACTGAAGCCCTCCGGCTTTTGCACCCTTGGGGTAGATCCCCGATTCCACCGCCGGGTGGATGCGGTCTTTCGATGGGGTCCGCTCCCCTGGCGGTCGCGTCTTTAAGCCATCCCCTCGTGGGCCTTGACGATGTTCAACATCCGTCGCAGCGGTTCGGCGGCCCCCCAGAGGAGTTGATCGCCCACCGTGAAAGCCGTCAGGAAGCCTTCGCCGATGGTCATTTTTCGCAGCCGTCCGACCGGTATGTCCAGGGTGCCGGAGATCCTGGCCGGCGTGAGTTCCTGCATGCTGATTTCTTTTTCGTTGGGAACGACGCGGACCCAGTCGTTGTGCCCCGCGATCCGGTCTTCGATGTCGTCCAGGGGCAGGTCCTGGCGCAGCTTGATAGTGAAGGCCTGGCTGTGGCAGCGCATGGCGCCGATGCGGATGCACTGCCCGTCGATCGGGACCGCGTTGCCGTCGCGGCCCAGAATCCTGTTGGTTTCGGCGTAGCCTTTCCACTCTTCCCTGGTCTGGCCGTTTTCCATGGGCCGGTCGATCCAGGGAATCAGGCTCGCCGCCAGAGGCACGCCCCAGCTGTCCAGCGGCAGGCGGCTGTCGCGCAGCGAAGTCGTGACCTGGCGGTCGAGTGTCAGGATGGTCGTGGCCGCGTCGTCCAGCAGTTCGGCGGCGTCGTTGCCGATGCTCTGCATCTGCGCCACGAGTTCGCGCATGTTCTGCGCTCCGGCCCCCGATGCGGCCTGATAGGTCATCGATGTCATCCACTCGATCAGATCGGCTTCGAACAGGCCGCCGAGGGCCATCAGCATCAGGGAGACCGTGCAGTTGCCGCCAATGAAGTCCCTGCCGCCGCTTTCCAGAGCCCGGTCGATGACCCGCCGGTTGACGGGGTCGAGCACGATGACGCTGTCCGCTTCCATCCGCAGGGTCGAGGCGGCGTCGATCCAGTATCCTTTCCAGCCGCCGTTTCGCAGCCGCGGGTAGATCTTCTCGGTATAACTGCCGCCCTGGCAGGAGACGATCACGTCCTGTGCGCACAGAAGTTTTTCGTCGTAGGCATCGGCCACGGGCGGGGTGTCTTTACCGATGTCCGGCCCCTTCTGGCCCGCCTGCGAGGTCGAAAAAAAGACCGGCTCCAGGGCCTGGAAATCGTTTTCGGCTCGCATGCGTTCCATGAGTACCGAGCCGACCATTCCGCGCCATCCGACAATACCGACTGTGAACATGATTCGTCTCTTGCAAAGGTTAAAGGTTGGGGGGTGTTGCCACTCTTCCATAAAGGGGTGCGCCGGGGCTGTCAAGGGGAGGGTGCTGATTTGGCCGTGCCGTCCGGAAGCGAAGGGGTGGAACCGACGCCCGGCCGATTGCGGCTGGACTTGGCCGGCGGTGGGCGTTGCCAGGCCGGCAAAGCGCAATCGCGAATGCCGGCCGCCAGATTGAAAAAACCCTTAAGACAATATCTATTCGCCTCCCTTCTTGGTTCGGCGCTATCGGCGTTCTTGGAACGGCCGGTTGATCACATCAGGCCGCTTTTTCCAATTCCGCGATTTCCTCGGCCGTCATTACGCGGTCGATGTCCAAAAGGATTTTGACGGCGCCGTCCAGGCTGGTCATGCCCTGGATATAGCGCGTGTCCACCCTGGCGCCGAACTCCGGTGCCGGCTCGATTTCGTTGGATTTAACCGGTAGCACCTCGGTAACGGCGTCCACCACGATGCCCATCTGCAGGGTGGTATCCGGCCCTTTGACCTCCACCACGATGATGCAGGTGCGATCCGTGTAGTCGCTTTCGGGCAGGCCGAAACGCAGCCGCAGGTCGGTGACCGGGATCACCTTGCCGCGCAAGTTGATGACCCCCTTGACGAATACCGGGGTGCGCGGCACGCTGGTAATGTTCATCATGCCGATGATCTCGCGCACCTTGAGCAGCGAGATGCCATAATCTTCTTTGGCCAGTTTAAAGGTCAGATATTTTCCCGCCTTGTTTTCTTCCATGTCTTATTCCTTTCAGCAATTGGGGGACCGGCGGACCGCACGGTAAGGCTTCGCGATCAGCCGGTCCGTGAAGCAGCGCCTAAAAATCGCCAAATGTCTCTTCGCTGGCCAAGGGCCTGGCTGGGGCCGGTGACACCGTGGCGGCACCGGTCAATGATCCCGAAGTTGAAAGGGGCCCAGGCTCCTTGGAAGATTCCGAGAGGGTACCGGCCTCCCGCCGCAAACCCACCATGGCCGCCAAATGCTCGACAAAAGCCTTCATCTCTTCGGCCTGGGCGTTCATTTCCTCGGAGGCCGAAGCCGATTCTTCCGCCGTGGCGGCATTGTTCTGAACCACCTTGTCCATTTCGGTAATGGCCCTGTTGATCTGCTCGACACCCTGGGCCTGTTCGTTGGAAGCCGCGGCAATCTCGCCCACCAGATCACTGACCTTGACAGTGGCCGCCGATATCTCGTTGAAGGCCTTGTTGGTGGTTTCGACCAGGCCGGCTCCGCCCTGAATTCGGCCGGAGGTGTCTTCGATCAAATCGGAGGTGTTTTTGGCGGCCTCCGCGGCCCGAATGGCCAGGTTGCGGACCTCGTCGGCCACGACCGCGAATCCGGCACCTGCCTCGCCCGCACGGGCGGCTTCCACCGCTGCGTTGAGGGCCAGCAGGTTCGTTTGGAAGGCAATTTCGTCGATGGTTTTAACGATTTTCTGGGTTTCTTCACTGGCCTTGGAAATGGCGGCCATCGAGGTTGTCAACTCCTTCATTTCCCGGCTGGCATTGCCGACGACATCGTTGGCATTGCGCATCAGTTGGTTGGCCTGGTCGGCATTGCCGGCGTTCTGGCGGGCCATGGCGGCCGTTTCTTCCAGCGAGGACGACATCTCCTCGATGGCCGCGGCCTGCTCGGAGGAACCGGACGCCATACTCTGACTTGCGGAAGACACCTGGCCGCTTGCCGAAGCCACCTGCAGCGAGGCTTCGTCCAAGCTTGTACTGACATCGGACAGGCTTCGTTTGATATTGCGGCTCAGGAAAAAACCGAATGCGGCGGCGCAAATCACGCTCACGCCGATGATTAGGAGAAGTTGCGTGCCGGCGGCCGCATTCTGGGCCGTAATACTATTCTTGCGTTCTTCGACCGCCCCAACCCCGTCACCAAGCAACTGGTCGATATCCTTTTCAAAGGCATAGATTTTTGCCTTAAAGGGCTTCATCCGCTTGTTGGCTTCCTGGGGGGTTATGTTCGCTTCGCCCAAAACCGTATTGCTGAGGTTTAGAAAGCCATCATGGTAGCCTTGGTAGTTGGCTTTGGCGGATGCGATTCCGGCCAGGATTGTTTCGCGGTTCGGCGTGCTGGTTTCGACCAGCGCCGACAATTGGGATAATTTCGCCAACAGTATCTTGGATGATGATTCGAATTTGGTCAGATATTTCTTCTGCTTGTCGGCTTTGCCGATATTCAGGAAGAAATCTTTTTCATAGCGGCGGTGCATCAGCGCCTCAATTTTTAGTTCATGCGTCGCCCTTAAGTAGGGCACATCTTTTTTGAAAAAGGCTCCGGCCCCGGCAGTGCTCTTCGAAAGACCATAATAGCCTATGCCGCCAACCGCTACGCACAGCACCAACAGTAAACCTATCCCGCCATAAATCTTTTGGATGATCGTCAAGTGTTTGAAGTTCATTTAGTAGCCTCCCCATGTTTGCAACTTGTGCTTTTTCGATTCCCCATCTTCGAAACCAAGACGGCCCCTCATGGGGGCCAGACCGGCTTCCTGTCGATTTTTTCGCTTGCAGGTCAAATTCCAACGGTGCTGTAGACCCCAAAATACATCCGAAAGGTGTTGCGCCCCGAAAGCAAGTTGGTGCCGTTAGTTTCCGCAACGGGCATAGACGATCGATCCCGATTTTCCCCTCCGGTGGATGCGATCAGGGTTCGATTCTTGACACATACGGTATTGTTATCGCCGTGAAGCGGCCACACTTTATAAATATTTGATCGATCTCAGTCAGTTGCGCCCCATTTTCCAGCGTGATTGAATAGCGTCTAGTGGAAATCATTAGGGAAAACGGTCGCCTTTGAATGGCTTGAATTCGTTAGCGCCCAGGCGACAAGCCGAGCGCAAACGCGATTTACAAACAGCCCTGAATCTTTAAACCAAGCATCCCTGCCCGGCATCGGGGAATGCGGGACTAAGTTCGCGTACCTCCTGACGGGGATGTCGCTGGCTTGACGAGGTGGCGCCGTGATTGGTCAAAAACGCTTCCGACGCCGGCCGCTGCCATCCGCGGATGCGTTTCGGCGACCCATGAACGACCAGGAAGGATCCAAAAGATGATGGCCACCGCCAACGGCGCGCTGATCCTGGAAGGCGGTGGTTTGCGGGGCAACTACACCGCCGGCGTGCTGCGGTGTCTTATGGACTGCAACCTCTACTTCACGACCGTGATCGGAGTCTCCATGGGGGCCTGCAACGGCTCCAACTATATTTCCCGCCAGCCCGAACGCAACCGGATCGTCAATACCCGCTTCGTGAACGATCCGCGTTTCATGAGTTATCGGCGGCTGCTGCGCGCCGGCGAACTCTTCGGGATGGATTTCATTTTCGACACCCTGCCGAATACCCTGGTGCCATTTGATTTCAGGACCTTTCGCGCCAGCCCTCAGCGCTTTATCGTGACGGCCACCGATTGCGAAACCGGCCGGGCCGTCTATTACGATACCGCGCGGTTGAGCGATGCCGACCTGCTCGAAGTCCTCAAGGCGGGCTGCAGTCTGCCCTTTTTGCAGAAGCCCGTTCGCTTCGACGGCCGGGTTCTGATGGATGGCGGCGTTGCCGATGCCGTGCCTCTGGAGAAGAGCATTGCCGACGGCAACCGCCGACATGTTCTGGTGCTGACGCAGCCGGCCGGATTCCGCAAGACGCCCAGCCGTTGGGCGGCCCTGATTCGGCTGCGCTATCCCCGCTACAAGGGGCTTGTCCGTGCATTCTGCACCCGGGCCCGGCGATACAATCGCACGATGGCGCGGATTGCACGGCTGGAAGCGGCGGGGGCCGTGTTCGTGATCCGTCCGGCCGCCGCCCTACGGGTCAAGCGCACCGAAAGGGACAAGCGCAAACTCGAGGCGATCTATCGGCGCGGTTATCGCGATGCCGCCGAACGGTTCGCGGCATTGCAAGCCTACCTGGCGGGCGCGACGCCGTCTCGCACGGTCATCGACCCGTAAAAAGGTGGTTTCCGCAGGCCACGGCAACCGGTCAATTGGGGCTGCTGGTCGCCTGGTGCGCGTGGCTAACGGGGAGCGGCGGGTTCAATCCCACCGTGTTGCTTTGACGATGACAGACCAGCGGCTGGCCCATCGGCAGCAGATCAACCGTGGCGTTATTACTCCCTGCCGGGCACTCGCCAGCCCGATCCCCTACTTCTTGCGCGGCATGCAGCAGGCTCTCCGCGAAGACGTTGAGGATGTTGATGCGATCTTTTAGTTGACTATGCAATTAATTATATATATTTAGTTGCGTAATCAACTAAATGCGGGGAATCTTCGATGAAACCCTATGATGATCGCCTCATTTTTCTTATCGGCCAGGCGCGCCACAGTCTGTTTACCCACCTGGACCGGGTGCTGGTCAAACGGGCCGGTGTCACAACGGCCCAGGCCGGCGTTCTTTTTTATCTGATGGCGGATGATGGCTGTCTGCTTCTGGCATTGAGCCGGGGAATGCAACTGGATAAATCCGCCATAACGCGAATGACCGCGCGGCTGGAGCGTAAGGGACTCATCGAACGGCGCCCCTGCCCGCGGGACGGGCGAGCGGTCCGGGTTTTCCTGACCGCGGCCGGTCGCCGCGCCGGTGAAGCCTGCCTGTCCAGGGTCAAAACCACCAACACCGCTATTAAGGAGAATTTCTGGCCTTCCGAAATCGAAAGCTTCAGTCGGGTTCTGCAGACGATCATTCAGCGTTTTACGGAGGAAGAGCGATGAGCACGAAAGCCCTTTACGAGCGGCTGGCCGAGCATTTCAATCACTTTATCGTCGGAGCCCCCCGAACGGATACCCTCATCCGGATCCTGCAGATTCTCTTCCCGCCGGAGGAGGCCGAGGTGGCGCTGCACATGCCGGTCCTTCACAAGATGACCCTTGCGGAATTGCAGACCGCCATGTCCCTGCCAGCTTCACGCCTGCCGGTTTTACTCGATCGGATGGCCGCACGCGGGACGCTCCAGGTTCATCGTGAAGACGGCCCGGCGGTGCGATACGCCCTGCTGCCCTCGGCCAAGGGGTGGTACGATACACCCTACTGGGACGCACGGCGCAGGACGGACCGCCGACGCCTGGCGCCGCTATGGCTGCAATACCGCGAGGAGGCCTTCGGGGCCGAACTGGCCCGGGGGGATATGCCCACCTTCCGTACCGTGCCGGTCGGACGGGCCTTGAAGCACGATACCGCTGTCCTGCCATTCGATCGGCTCGGTCCGCAGATCCAAGACCAGGCCTTTATCGCGTTGTCACCCTGCCCCTGTCGCCAGATCAAGAATGCCGTCGGCGAAGGCTGTGGTCGCAGCCTGGAGGTGTGCTTCAATTTCGGGTCCCTGGCACGCCACCTGGTGGATCAGGGGATGGGGCGTGAGGTCAGCGTGGCGCAAACGCTGGAGATCGTCAGGGCTTGCGAGGAAGAAGGGCTGGTGCATTGCGTTGAGAACATCGACGGCTACCTGGGCACCCTTTGCAACTGTTGCGCCTGCTGCTGCCTTTTCATCGACACCCGCAAACGACTGGGGTATGCCGCCCTGGCATCGTCCGTCTACAGGGCCGAGGTGAATCCGCAGGCCTGCCGGGGCTGCGGCGAGTGTTTGCCGCGTTGTCCCATGGACGCGATCGTGTTGTCCGCCTCAGAGGTCGCCGTCATCGATCCGGCGGCCTGCCTGGGATGTGGTCATTGCGCGGCGGTTTGCGAAACGGCGGCGATTAATCTCAGGCGGGGTGCGTTGCCGGACCGCCCACCGGATCTGGCGGCATTTCTGGCGCGCAAGCTCAAAACGGCTTGATAGCGGTGGCCGTCAGCCTCTCGGCAGACGCAGGGTGATCGTACAGCCCGGTCCTTTGTTGTTGGCCGCCGTGACCCTCCCGCCCATGGCCGCGATGAACTTGCGGACCAGGGCCAGGCCGATACCGGTCCCGCCGGTGCTGCGGGTCAGGGCGTCTTCCACACGGTAGAAATCATCGAAGATCTTCTTGAGGGCCTTGCGCGGGATGCCCGGGCCGGTGTCGGCGACCGTGATCACCACCTCGTCGGCGGTGGCCGTGGCCTCGACCCGGATCCGGCGGGTATCGGCATGGCGTCCGAACTTGACGCTGTTCTCGACGAGATTGATCAGGACCTGGAGCATGGCCTCCCGGTCGTAGGCGAAAGCCGGCAGGTCGGCGGCCGCGACCGTCAAATCGAAACCTTCCCGGTCGAGTTTGGCCGCCATGACGCTCTGTAAGGTTTGGAGAACGTCCTCGAAAGTGCCGGTGGTGAGGGTGAAAGGACGTTGGTTCTTCTCCAGCCGCGACAATTCGAGGACATTTTTGATCAGGCGTGCAAGGCGGGCGCTCTCCGCGTTCAGGATTTCAAAGTAGTCCTGCTCCCGGTCGGTATCCCGGGCAACACCCTGCTCCAGCATCTCGATGTACATGCGGATATTGGTCAAGGGGGTTTTCAGTTCGTGCGTGACAGAGGAGACAAAGCGCGCCCGTCTTTCGGCAAGATCGATCAGCGTACGGGCACTGTAGAAGATCGCGCCGAAACCCACCAGAAAGACCGTGGCCAGCAGAGCCAGCATGGCATTCAGGACCCGCCGGGAGGCGGAAGACGGCACGACCTCGCTGGCGATGGTCGCGTGTAGAAAATCGAAGGGCGCTGGAAAGGTGTGCTGCAGGCGGAAACGTGCCTGGCCGACCGGCGCCCCGCGCTGCACTTCCTGGCCCGGATAGCCCTCGTCGGCGGCGCGGAGCTGCAGACGGGCAAAAGCGGCCATGGGTTGGCTTTCAAAGTGGGCCGCGGCCAGATGCTGCAGCAGCCCCGCCGTCCGGAGAACAATCCCCTGGCGGTAAATGCGTTCGTCGATCAAGATGCGGCGAAACATGAAAACCCGATCGTCATCAATGAACACGGATTGCAGCGGGGCGACTTCGACCTGGAACCGGCCGCCGACAATGGCGGCTGTTTCGGCCTCCGCGGGCCGATCGCCCTGCTCGGCACGCGGACGCGGTGCCGGGGTTCCGGGGCTCGCTTCCTCCCCCGTGGCTTCAGCGGCCGCGCCGGTCGGCCGGCGCTCGGCCTTCAGGGCCATTCCGGCCGGCCCTTCCCGGCGTGCGAGGTTTTGCGCCTGACCGGCCGTGATTTTCTCCCGGCGTTGGGTTTTGCGCCCCAGATAGGTCCGCTGACGCCTGGATGCCTCCGGGGTCACGAAACGGTCGGCATAGCCGGGGACGGTTTTTTCTTCGTCTGCAGCGATTGTGTCCCGGGGCTTGGCCGGGCGGGGGCGCCGCACCACGCCGGTCGTCTTTTTGCGGTTGAAGATGCGGTTGATGCGTTCCAACTGCTGCACCCGGTCGTCGAGCGGCGGCGGGGGGTGGCGCGGGTCGGGAGCCAGCGGCGTCTGGAAGCTGCCGTCCGGGTTGTTTTGCAGGTGCCCCAGAATGTAGTTCTCCTGCGGCGGACGGGACAGGGGCGAGCGGATTTGCGAGCCGGCCGCGCTGCCCGGGGGGGAGAACGTGTAGTTGTAGGCGTCCACGGCACGGTTTTCTTCCCGGATGACCATCTCGGTCAGTTCGGACTCCATCGTATCGATGATGGCCTGCGCAAAATAGCCCAGGCGGGCGCCCTCCTCCTGAGCCACCCCGCTGTAAGTCCGCCAGACCACGAGGGACAGCAGTACCGCCAGGGTCAGTGCAACCACCGCGATGACCATCTGCAGATGCTTCACGGTCGGGACTCCAGCCGATAGCCCTGGCCGCGAACGGTCTGGATGAAGGGGATGTCGCCGGCGACGGCGGCGATTTTCTTACGCAGTTTGAGCATGTGGATGTCCACCGTGCGGGTTTCGATATCGGCGTCCGCGTAGTGCCAGACTTCGGTCAGAAGTTCTTTTTTGGACACAATCCGATCCTGGTGGTGAAAAAGGTAGGCCACGATATCCATTTCCCGGCGCGTCAGCTCCCCGACCCTCCCGTCGAAGTGCACCTCCAGGGTCTTGCCCCTGAAGACGGCCGCGTTCCAGACGATCTCTTCTTCGCCGGCCAGCTTGCCGCTGCGGCGCAGGAGGGCCTCGATACGCACCATCAGTTCGCGCAGCGAAAAGGGCTTGCTGACATAATCGTCGGCCCCGGCCTGGAAACCGGTGACGATATCTTCCTCGGCCCCCTTGGCCGTGAGCATCAGGATGGGCTGCCGGGGTTTGGCCGCCCGCAGTTCCCGGCACACGGCGAAGCCGTCCATGGAGGGCAGCATGACATCCAGGATAACCAGGTCGAACGACTTGCGGCGGGCAGCCTCCAGCCCCCGCCGTCCGTCTTCCTCCCCTGTGGCCGCGTAGCCGTTGAAAACCAGGACGTCCAGTAAGCCGGTGCGAATGGCCGGATCGTCTTCTACCACCAGAATCTTCGCCTTGGGCGCTTCCATCGGTCGGGCCTTTCTGTGAAAAGATGGCTACGGGTTGCTAACATCCGTATCCAATCTACTCCTCGGGCGCAAGTCCGGCAACGCAAAAGAAATGTAAAAAGCCCGGGAGCTGATTTTGCGTTGGTTTGAATTGTCTTCCCGGGGTGGATCGCTAAGATGGCGGCAAGGTCGAAGATCATGACGACATCACTGCCAACCAAGGAGGTTTGCGATGCAGCCCAGAAAACGAAACATGCTGATGACGATTGGTGGTCTTATCCTGGCCACCCTGGTAATCATGGGCCTGAGCGGCCGGGCGGATTCGAGGGGGGGCGGCCAGACGGGCGACGGGCCGGTCGATGCAGTCGCCGCAGGGGATCAGCTGCGCGTCACCGCCAGCCTGGTTCAGGAGAAGGTTCTGCAGGGTACCGATGGCCACGTCGGGCTTGCCTTGACCCTGACGGCCCCGCCGTGGGCGCCCCGGCATGAACGCGCTCCGGCCCCTGTCGATCTGGTCGTGGTCATGGACCGCAGCGGCTCGATGAACGGGGCGAAGATTCGCCATGCCCGCCGGGCCGTTTTGCACCTCATGGAAAACCTGGCCAACGAAGACCGCTTGGCCCTGGTCAGCTACGCCAACAATGTGGTGACCCATACCGGCTTGCTGCCCATGACGGACGTCAACCGCCAGGCGCTGCGAGCGACGGTGGGCCAAATGCGGGCCGGGGGCGGGACGAACCTGGGGGCCGGCTTGAAACGCGGCATCGACCTGGCGGGGGGCGCGGTTAAGTTGGCCAACGCGCGGCAGATCATCCTGATATCGGACGGGCTGGCCAATCAGGGCATCACCGATCCACGGACGCTCGGAACGATGGCCGCCGCCGGATCGGAAAATGCAATGGCGATCAGCACGGTCGGTGTCGGACAGGAATTCAATGAGGGTCTCATGACGCATCTGGCCGACAATGGCGGTGGAAGCTACTATTATCTCGAAAACCCGGCGGCGTTCGCGACGATTTTTCAGAGGGAGTACATGCATGCCCGCGCCGCCGCGGCGACTTCCATCCGGGTCGAGCTGTCCCTGCCGGAAGGGGTCCGTCTGGTGGATGCGGGCGGCTATCCCGTCCGGCAAACGGGCCTGAAGGCCGCCTTCCACCCCGGCAGCCTTCGCTACGGCCAGTCGCGCAAGCTCTATCTGACGCTCAAGCTGCCGACCGACACCGAGCGGCAATTCGAACTGGGCGAGATCCGGGTGCGCTACCACCGGGGTGAAGAAGCCCGGACGGCGGTCCCGGCCGGGCGTTTCACGGTGGCCTGCGTCGACGATGCCGACGATGTCCTGGCCTCGATCCACAAGGAGGCCTGGAGCGATCAGGTGGTGCGCGAGGATTTCGGGCGTCTGAAGGAAGAGGTGGCCGCCGACATCAAAGCCGGGCGGGCGGCTGAAGCACTGAATCGCATCCAGAGCTACCGGCAGGAGAAAAGGGCCGTCAACGCCGTCGTGGGCTCGGCACGCGTGGCCGACAACCTGGCGCGGGACGTGGACGCTTTGAAGACCTATGTCCAGGAGACCTTCGCCGGACCGGCGCCGGCCGTGGCCGCCAAGCAGAAAGCGAATGCCAAGGCCCTTCAGTACGACGGCTACCGCGAGCGACGCGACAAGCAACAGGGCCCGAGCGGCCGTCGTGCGGCCGACTAGCCCGGGAAACCCTCGCCTACGATACACGAACGATTGGAGGCCGACATGGGAATCGCTGCACGCCTGCTACGGCTGTGTCGGGCCGATCTTAACGGTCTGCTGGATCGGATGGAAGATCGCGGGCTGCTCCTGAGACAGTATCTGCGGGAAATGGAGGCGGCCCTGGCCGACACGAGGGCACAGCTCGAAAGACGCAGTGCCCGCAAGGGCCAAATTGCGCGCGAGCTGGCCGTTCAACGCCACAGGGTCCGGACCATGGAGGATGATATCGTCTTGGCCCTTGCCCGGAAACGAGAGGATATCGCCCGCCAGCTGGTTCGCGCGATCCTGTCCCGGCGGCACAGGGCCGAAGCGCTAAACGCGCGCCTCAAGGAGCTGTCTGACGAAATCCTGGCGGGGGAGGATGCCTATGCCCGCCAGGCGGCGGCCTACGTGAAGATACGCCGGCGATCGATGGACTTCCGGGCCGCCCGCAAACAAACCGATGCGGGCGCCGCCGCCGATCGAGGGATGCCGCCCGGTCCTGACAACCGGCCCGGTGATGCGGCGGTCGAATTGGAATTGATCCGTCATAAGGAAGCCTTCGAGGCCGGGAGGACGCCATGATCGAAGACCACCGCCCGATTCGAACGACGCTTCTGATGGGGCTCCTGGGGGGGCTGGCCGGGTGTGCAAGCGCCCTGGTCCCGGAATGGCACGGGGCGCACCCCGCCATCCGCTTGGGGATCGTCTGGACCTTGACCGCCGGTTATGCGCTGCTTCTCGTGCGCTGGGGGCGTCAGCGCCTGTCC
>JAAUYD010020350.1_pt1 | contig 12334 bp, 11 predicted proteins | sample 7278101 | NCBI WGS metagenome assembly JAAUYD01 (sample SAMN14350128, study PRJNA611818) | marine sediment metagenome | isolation source: surface marine sediment (0.6m) | place: French Polynesia: Moorea | collected 2018-08 | reverse complement strand
GTTCCCAACACCGCTATGCAGGTCGTGTCTTTGGTCATTGTGGTAATTATTCCTTTTATGATGATAATTCCGGTATTCGGTAGACCATAACAGAATCTATAACGATGCACCAAATATTCTTCATCTCATCTGAACAACGAATACCGACCACCAAATACCGAAGACCGGTTCCTAATCACCGATTACCGAATACCGAACCTTCTTCGGCCTTTGCCGTCCATGTTTACCCGCGGGTATTCCGGTAACCGTTGTTCCCAAAACACACACGATGAACATCAACCCCACGGTCTATTTCATTCTCACTGATCTCTACCTTCGAATATTCTCTCCAAGGAGAAGATGACGCGAAGAAGGTTTCCCTGCCAAGAAATCCTTCTCCGCATCACCGAGGGGTGCGGCATTAACCGGTATTTAAAAGCACCTAATGCCACCCAGAGGCATTAAGCACTGCACCCTTCAATCGTTATTCATTTTCCCCGAGCAGATCATAAGCATAAACCGTTATTGCAATCTTGCCATTGGCTCATAATGTCCTCAGGTGATCGCCATTACTTTTCTCCAAAAAAGAAATCCCGGATTGACAGATCATCAATCCGGGATGTCCCTTTTTCATCCGCAGGAAAATGGGCGTATACTTCTATCCACGAAGTTGACGCTCTATGCACCAGGCAGGTCTTCTGACTTTCGGATCTTTCTACTCTTCGCGCCTTCCCACCCTAATACAAGCGGCAGTGGCTATTGCGTGTTTCGTCCCCGATTACAGCAGCGGGCCTGTCTCCGATTCTCACGGAGTTCCCTATTAAACTACTACTAGTACCTGAATGCGATATATGGCCTGACATTATAAATGCAGGGAATAACGCCGATGCAGTCCAGGGCGCATAAAAAAACCCGGACCGATCAATGACCAATCCGGGATGTCCCCTTTTTATCCTCAGAATAGGATGAGTGCGCTTCCGTCCTCGAAGTCGCCACTTAAAGCATCAGGCAGGTCTTCTGACTTTCGGATCTTTCTACTCTTCGCGCCTTCCCACCCTTCTACTAGCGGCAGTGGTAATTGCGAGTTTCGTCCCCGATCACAGCAGCGGGCCTGTCTCCGATTCTCACGGAGTTCCCTATCAAGCTCCATGGAGCACCTGATACTGAAATAGCAGTTAATTGTTTTTTAGCTTTTCGTCAAGCAAAATAATAAATACTTTTTTGCCGGACGATCCTATCGCTTTGCTCGGCAAACCATGCCGCAGTTTAATCCGCGATATCGCATTCTGTGGTTTTGCTCAATTGTCACATGTTTCCAGCGGGATGTCAGAGAACGCAGAGACTATCACAATTGCCACCCCCAATAGGCTAAGAATCCGGCGAAATCCCACATATCGGAATCTTTGCGGCGCCAGGGTTTTAGGCTGGTGTAGAAATGATTCCCTGTTACAGCGCTATCGGCATAAGCTTTATCCGTCCCCACAAAGAAGTCCAGGCTGATCAAACTCATGAACAGGGACTCCAGCGGCTTGACCGATCCTTTGACATGACCTCTTAACACGCCGTCGGTGTGATACATGCTGGTGGTCCCGTCATTTAACGGCAATCGCTCCAAGAGGTCCATGGGTTCAGTCCTCATACCGACGATCTGGTAACGCGGACCGGAAAGCACCCGGCTGTCACGGATTTCCAGGTGCATAACGCGATGGACACCCGGGCGTAAATGTACCAGTATTTGGGGCAAGGGACTGGATTGATACTGCAATAGGGAAGGCAATTGCTCCCCGTAAACGTCCATTCGATCGCCGCTCCAATTCTCAGGCAGCGCTGCATCTGGCAGATGCTGTGTCGGAATAATGGCTTTGTAGCATCCACAGGTGTGAACCGATGTGACCAATACGGGGAGATTGCTGGCATTGACGGTCACCACCACCATCAGTCCCACGTTCTTTCCGGCTGTCAGGTTAAAAGGGATTAAACTGTAAGGCACTTCCGGAAAATGAATCCGATAGATGAAATTGGTATAGGCGGCCTTTTCCGTTCTGAAGGACCGCTTCATGAAATAGACGACCGGATCCTCGGTATCCATATTGAGGCGTTCCCGGCCCTGGGCATCCAATTGTATGGACGGGCGCCCGATGAGGTTATAACTTTTCGAATGGCCGTATACGATAAAAACCGGTGCCCAGGCACTCTTCTCCGGAGCCGTTATGCCCTGGGATTGATACGCCAATTGATAGGTCTCTTGGGGCAACGGTTGGTGATGGGCACAACCCCAGAAAAAAAGAGACAATATTAACAGCAAAAGCCAATGTAGTCTATTCCCAAGACACCGGTATTTATGCATAAATTATTACCTCCACCCATGGGCATGGTTCATCAGCCTGTAACGCCTGCCAAACCACCGCCGTCAGGTCTGAATCTCGTTTTCTCAGCAGAAGCCTGCCCTCTGCCCCATTAGTCAACAGCACATTTTTAATGTTTCCTTTATGTTGCCCTATAAGTCAACATAGCACCTGGTTTACAAGGTTCAAGTCATGCCCGTAATGGATGCAACGGTTCTATTTACCGAATTTCTTGAATCCAAAGGCCAAGCTGTGTACAATGCAGCGTTGAGATAGCGTTTCAATTTGATGGGTTGTTTTCAAAACCGCAACAAACAAGGCTCTGATGTGCATTTGGATTTCCGGCCGGCGGTGGGAAATCCAATCCCCTCGGTCCTGCGGGGGGCGTTGACTTGAGGATATTATTCGATTATGACCGACTCCTTCACCATTGTTTATAAAATCACCTTGCCCGATACATCCCGAGAGATTTTTGAACTGACGTTTGATTCCGAAACGGTTGAGATCATTAACCAAGACAAGAAAACCCCTCCTGCTTGGACGGAGTTGGAACATCACCAGTGTCCCCACTGTCCGTTAACCCGGAAGACCCACCCGCATTGCCCGGTGGCGATCAACCTGAGCACAGCCATCGATCGTTTCGACCACCTGATGTCATTTGATCGAATGATGGTCGAAGTCACCAGTATGGAACGTCAAGTGACGGCAGAAACATCCGCCCAAGAGGGGATCAGTTCTCTGATGGGGCTATTGATCGCAGGAAGCAGCTGTCCCATGACCCACTTTTTCAAACCCATGGCCCGCTTCCACCTACCATTTGCCAATAAGGACGAGACGCTATGGCGCGCCACGTCCACCTTCTTATTGGCACGCTATTTTACGAAAAACGGATTAAAGGCCTCGGATATGACACTTGACGGGCTGGTCAAAATTTATGACGACGTCACACAGTTAAACGACTATATGGTCGAGCGCGTTCGTTCAGCCACCTCTAAGGATTCGGCGGTCAATGCTTTGGTTCATCTGGATGTATTCGCCAAATTTCTAACCCCTCCTTTGGAAGACTCACTCAATCAGATCAAACATAACTTTACGCCTTTTCTGGAAGGAGACATCACGCTATGACCGGGGGCCGTGCCATCGCCAATCCCTTGCAGCGGCTTTTACCAATAGTAGTTCCGTTGGTGGCTATCTGGGTGATAAGCGGGTGCGCCACTTTGGATCGTATCATCAAGAAGCCAACTGCCGATTTCGCAGGCTTTCAATTTACCAATGCGAGCCTTCTACAAGCCCAAGCTGTTTTGAATTTTAACGTAACCAATCCAAACCCCATCAATATCAGAGCCAGTCGAATCACCTATGATCTAAAGATAAACGGGCGCAATTTTATGGCCGGGGAACTGGACCAAGGGGTAACATTGATAGGGGGGAGCACAAGCACCTTGAGCATCCCTGTCTCTATACGGTATCTGGATTTTTTTGAGTCTCTGACACAACTATGGCAGGCCGAAGACGTCGACTATGCGCTGTTCGGGGGATTCTCTGTGGGTCCAGTGCGAATTCCTCTCAAGGCCCACGGCAGCTTTGACTTACCCAAAATGCCGAAAATGTCACTTGAATCTATTCAGATAGAGGATTTTTCATTGGACGGCGCCAAACTCAACTGCCGGTTAAAGCTCACCAACCCCAATGCCTTTGACTTGCTGTTCAAACGCCTTGAATACCATCTGAATTTAGGAGGCACCTCCATCGCGCATGCCAGCGCTATGATTCAGGATCCCATTGCAAGCCGACATACATCAGTGTTAAATTTCGGCGCTGATGTCTCATTCGCCCAACTGGGACAGTCTCTATACCAATTGTTAAACAAGGATAAGGGTGATTTTCTACTGACCGGCAGCATGGTCATGAACAGCCCAACCGGCAAAGAACAAATTGTGCCGTTTGAAATAGACGGCAGAGTGCCTTTTAAACGATAAAATTAAAAACCGCACGCTTTCTGATATAACACCTGCATTGCGTCATAGGTAAAAGGAGCCCCCCGTTGATCATCGTTATCGGAGAAATTCTCATCGATCGCTTTCCTGATTATGAACGCATTGGTGGAGCACCATTCAATTTCGCATTTCATCTTCAACAACTGGGGTGGCCGGTCAGATTCATTACCCGAATTGGAGATGATGCCGACGGCTCCAAAGCGCATCACCTTATCGAAGCAAGCGGCTTCAATACCGAAGATGTTCAGGTCGATAAAAACCACGCTACGGGATCTGTGGAAGTAACGCTGGATGGCAACGGCGTCCCAAGTTTTGAGATCAAAAAAAATGTGGCCTATGACCATATTGACCTTTCCCAAACGCTTGCAGAGCAAAAACATGATCTCGATATGATTTATTTTGGTTCTCTGATCCAACGCACCGAATACGGCTATGATCAAGTCCAGAACTTCCTAAAGCGATCCGGAGCCGCAACGACTTGCTTTTGTGATATCAACTTTCGCGCACCACACATCAACACCTCAGCCGTAGTTCCCTCCTTAGAACATGCCGACATTCTGAAATTGAATGATGAGGAGCTTGAAACTGTTATTGGCATGTGCGGCGGCCCGTCTAAGCCGACTGATGCCGTTGACTGGCTGATAAAAAGATTCGACATCTCGATGATCGCACTGACAAGTGGTGCCGACGGCAGTACCGCCTTCACCGGCTCCAAAACCATTGCAGGTCCAACACCTAAAAACGAACATATCAAAGATACGGTTGGCGCCGGAGATGCCTATGCTGCGGTTCTGGCCGCCGGAACGCTCATGTCACTGCCGGTTGAAGAAACCATTGCACTGGCCACGGATTTTGCTGCGCATATTTGCGGTTTACCCGGCGCCATCCCAGATAAAAAAGAGGCCTATGCTTCCTTGAAAAACAAGTTTGAAAGGATACGGAATGCCCAATAGCAAGCTCTACATCCAGATGTTCAGTATACATGGATTGCTGCGTGCGGAGAATTTGGAGTTGGGCCGCGATGCAGATACTGGGGGACAAATTAATTATGTTCTTGAATTGGCGCGAGAGTTGAGTTCACGGGACGATATCGGACGAGTAGACCTGTTTACGCGCTTGATAGCGGATAAACAAGTATCTTCCGACTATTCAATTCCGGTGGAAGTCGTTAACGATAAGTTGAGGATTATAAGAATTCAGTGCGGCGGTCGGAAGTATATGCGCAAAGAGCTATTATGGCCCCACCTGGCCGAGTACACGGACAGGACAATCAAATTCAATAAGAGGGAGAATCTAATTCCGGATATCGTGCACGGACATTATCCCGACGCTGGATATGTGGCCTCTCAACTTTCCAGCATCTTCGGTCTCCCCTTTATCTACACCGGGCATTCTTTGGGACGATCCAAATTAAACAAATTGCTGCATGATGGAATGAGCCAGGCTGAAATCAATAGAAAATTCAAGATCGACCAGCGCATAGAAGCTGAAGAGGAGATCCTGGCTGGTGCCGACCTGGTTATTACAAGTACGCGCCATGAAATTAAAGAGCAGTACGGTCTCTACCGAAATAACAATGCACCGAAATTTAAAGTCATCCCGCCGGGAATCGATATCCAGAAGTTTTACCCCTTTTATTACGACATGCTCGAAGAGAGTGAAAAGCCGGAAGATGCGAAGTATGCCCAAGCCTCCATGCTCAAGGGACTTAACCGCTTTTTCTCCCATCCCGACAAGCCCATAATTTTGGCCCTTTGCCGTCCGGACAAACGCAAAAACATCTCAGGGTTGATTCGCGCCTTTGGTGAAGACCTGGCCCTGCAGACCATGGCCAACTTGGCCATTTTTGCAGGTATCCGCAAAGATATTGATACCATGGAAGACAATGAGCGCGAGGTCCTGACACGAATGCTGCTCCTCATGGATAAATTCGATCTTTACGGCAAGATGGCCATTCCCAAAAAACACGATTTCGAGTTGGAAGTGCCCGCCCTCTATCGTATTGCGGCGGAAAAAAAGGGGGTCTTCATCAACCCTGCCCTAACCGAACCATTCGGCCTGACCTTGCTTGAAGCGTCTGCCACCGGGTTGCCCATCGTGGCCACCAATGATGGCGGGCCCAACGATATCGTTCGAAATTGCGACAACGGAATTTTGGTGGATGCCACAAAACCGGGGGCCATATCCGAAGCTCTGCGTAGAATTATTACCGACAATGGCTTGTGGGAGTCATACTCCAAAAACGGCATCATGAATGTCCAGAAGCACTATACCTGGAAAAGTCATGCCGGCGTCTATACAGAGACGGTTAAAAAAATCGTTGCCCGCAGCAAAGCATCGGATATGAATACGGCTAAACCCCTTGATGCCATTGGCCGGCGGCTGCTCAAGCTCAATTATTTCATAATCACGGATATTGACAACACCCTCATTGGAGAAGACAATTCCCAGCTTGAAACCTTGCTGAAAATCATCAAAGACAATCGAGATACCATTGGATTTGGTGTCGCCACTGGCCGTACCAGCGAATCAGCCAGAGAGATTTTAAAGCAGTATCAGGTCCCAACCCCTGATATACTGATCAGTTCTGTGGGTAGTGCCATTTTTTATGGGTCAGATAAAACCCCCGGCAAAGGATGGCCGGCGCATATTTCCTACAAATGGCAGAGGGATAAGATCGAAAAATTACTGCGCCAATTCCCGTTTCTCACCCTACAAGAGGAAGAGGCGCAGCGTAAATATAAAATCAGTTACTACATGAGCCCCAGCAAGGATCGGCTGGCTCAAATCCATAGCTGTCTTTTGTCCCACAAGTGTCGGTACACCCTGATCTATTCCCACGATGAGTTCCTCGATATTTTACCGTTCAGGGCCTCCAAAGGAAAAGCGATCCGGTATCTGAGCTATAAATGGGAAATACCACTAAAGAATTTCATTGTGTGTGGCGATTCAGGTAATGATGAAGAGATGTTGCGCGGTGAACCCCGGGCCGTTGTGGTGGGGAATTACAGCCATGAACTGGGGACCCTCAAAGGCAGCCGCAATGTTTTCTTTGCCAAGAACCATTGCGCCGGAGGTATTGTCGAAGGATTAAAAAGGTATCGATTTATTGAGGCCAGCAAAGGAAAATAAGCGATGAGTATACAAAACAAGGTTAATTTAATCACCTATCCCGACAGCTTGGGAAGCAATTTGTTGGAGCTCCATTATGCTTTGCGCCGATACTTTTCAAGTGCAGTGGGAGGAGTTCATCTTCTACCGTTCTATCCCTCTTCCGCCGACCGTGGTTTCTCGCCATTGACCTATGACGAGGTTGACCCCGCCTTCGGCACGTGGGAAGACATTGAAATGATCGGCAGAGATTTCGACTTGACCTACGACTTCATGGTCAATCATATCTCCAGGCAGTCGGTCTATTTCCAGGACTATGTCGAAAAAGGCATGGAATCGGAATATGCAGATATGTTTTTATCCTTCAACAAGCTGAGTCCTAACGGAGAGCTCGATGAGGAGGTACTTAAAAAAGTCTACACACGAAAGCCGCGCCCTCCCTATACCATGATCCAGCGTGCCGACGGATCCCGTGAGAAGATATGGTGCACCTTTGATTACGAGCAGATCGATCTCGATCTTAAATCCCCGGTAACCAAGGAGGTGATTCGTCAATACCTTATCCGTTTGGCGCGTACCAATGCCAAAATGATTCGCATGGATGCCATTGCCTATACCACCCATGAGTTGGGTACCGACTGTTTTTTTCTTGAACCTCAAATCTGGGAAATTTTAGAATGGCTTAAAGAATATATCACCCCATTTGACACGATCATGCTGCCGGAAGTCCACGAACATTATAGTCTACATCAAAAAATCGCTGCCAGAGGCTACTGGACCTATGATTTTGCCTTGCCGATGCTGGTTCTGCATACCCTATACCACCATACCAGTGAGCGGCTTAAGAATTGGTTTCGAATCTGCCCGCGGCACCAACTGACAACCTTAGACACACATGACGGCATGGGCGTAGTGGATGTACAAGACCTGTTGACGCCTGAGGAAATCGAACGAACCCTCGATGGTTTAGATAAAAAGGGTTCTAACACCCGAAAAATCTATTCAGGTGAGGAGTATCAAAACTTGGATATCTACCAGGTCAACTGCACCTACTACTCTGCCCTGGAGTGTAACGACGACTCATACATCGCCGCCCGCACCATCCATTTTTTTGCCCCTGGCATCCCCCAGGTTTATTATGTGGGGCTGCTGGCCGGCAAAAACGACATCGAATTGGTGGAACGCACCAAAAATGGCAGGGATATCAACCGGCACAACTATACATTGGATGAAATCGCCCAAGAGATTGAACGGCCTGTGGTGCAGCGTCTATTAAGGCTTATGGAATTCCGCAATGAATACCCGGCTTTTAATGGTCAGTTTGTCATTAAGGAAGCGCCCGATGATAAACTGGAACTGGCATGGACCCATGCGCCGTATCACGCCACCGCGCACATCGATTTGAGAACCTATGAAAGTAAAATCACTTATTATGACAGCGCCCAGAGAAAAGATGTGACATTCGAAGTATAGTCGAACCTATGTCCCGGCTCGAAGTTCAGAGTTTAAAGTTCAAGGTTCAAAGTTTCGTACATAGTTCCAAACCAAAAACTCTGAACTATGAACATTGAACTCTGAACCGGGCCGAAGGTCCGATTTGGCTTGAGTCATCTCATATGATGGTGTACAAACTCTTTTGTCACGATTGAAATGCAGTAGAATATTCAACAATTTGTGCGTTAAAGCTTTCAGTCCGGCCGCATTTTTGCGCTGCGGACTGACCACCCAGTTATATCAAATTTTTTGATACTTAGCTCCAGTTGTAAGTATTTGACGGCGGCGACCGTGGTGCATTGTGAATTCCCATGATACTTTCCACGGCCTAGTAGGTATCCCAATTTTGAGGTCTAGGGTGAAGCTATTCAATCTATTTAAGCCCAAATGGCAACAAGGCGACATCGACAAGCGGCTTAGCGCTGTGTCTAAAATTTCCAGTTCCAAAAAACTGCGAAAAATAGCGGACCAGAGCAATGATGAACGCCTTCGCTTCGAAGCGGCATGCCGATTGAACGATAGGGCCCTGATCAAGTTGATGGCAAAATCAGCTTCCCAGGAGACCATTCGCCTGGAGGCCAGTATTCGTATCAATGACCAATCCAATATGGCATCCATCGCACTGAACGCCTGGGATATTCATTTAGGCCAAAAAGCCATAAAACATATTCAAAACGATTATTTATTGCATCGAATCGCCCGATCGGCCAAACAGGATGCCGTCCAATTGGCGGCGGCACTGAAGCTAAATGATGCTCAGCTCTTGAGACAAGTCGCCCGATCGTCTAACCATATCGACGTGCACTGGCAAGTAGCAAAGCACCTCGATGATCCCTGCATGCTTGCTGATATTATTCTATTTAAACCTGCCAATATGCGCCTTGAACCGCTTCGCAGAAAAGCACGAAGAGCGCTGACAGATCACCTCAACCGATGTCGGGATAAAAGAGATCATGAAGGGCTCGCTGCGGCAATAAAAGCCGTGCCCCACCCCAGTTTCAAGATTGAGGCGTTTGTACGCCTCCATCCGGAAAGAATCACCCCGGGAATTCTGGTCTATATGACCCAACAGGATTTTAGGTATATTCCTATACCACTGCTGAACAAGATGGTTGACCGCATCACAGCTGGAGGATGGCTTGTGAGTTCGTCCCTGCGTCAAACACCATGCGACTATTGCCATAGCAAAGGAGAACTATCCCTGCGGTATCTATCCTCCAACGAGGCCTGGGTGGCCAATGAGAAATTTCCTTGCCCGGATTGCCGTGGTGAAGGGAAGGTACCACAAAGACGCCTGACCTGTCGAAAAAACGGCAAAACCATCACCCTCCGACTTCCCGCTTGATGCCGCCTGCCTCACCCCCGCTGAAGTGCGCACCTTAAACACAAAGGAGACCTTAAGGGGTTTCCATGTACCAAAATACGTCCTATCTGCCATGCGTTCACGGTAGCATTCACGGAAATAATAGCGAGCCTCGCATCCTAATTTACATCGACGATAAAATGGCTATGGTATTACCACTGGATATTGAAATTACCTTAATCATTACATGAATTTTCTAATTCAAACAAACATAAGAGGGAGAGAGACAATGAGATATTCAATTGTATTGATCATTGCGCTTTTTCTGACTTCCACAGCAATGGCATCCGGATCGAATGTTGCTTATGAGGTTCAGGGAGAGCCTTTTGAGGGTTATTATATAGCACCCAATGCCAACGCCCCTTTGGTCTTGATAATTCATGACTGGGATGGTTTAACCGAATATGAAGTCAAACGAGCACATATGTTAGCTGATATGGGGTATACAGTCTTTGCTGCGGATCTGTTTGGCGCCGGTATTCGGCCCAAAGAGCTCAAAGATAAACGCCAGCATACGGGTGAACTTTACAAGGACCGTAAAAGAATGCGAGCACTCTTAAACGGGGCTCTGGAAGCAGCCAAATCCAAAGGTGCAAATACGGACAACACGGTGGTCATGGGGTATTGCTTTGGTGGTGCTGCGGTGCTTGAGATGGCAAGATCTGGGGCTGATTTAAAAGGATTTGTTACATTTCATGGCGGCCTAAGCACTCCTGAAGGCCAGGACTACTCAAGAACCAGAGGCAAAATTCTGGTCATGCACGGAACTGCTGATAAAAATATAACTATGGATCATTATGCCAATTTGGCAAAAGAACTTGAACAGGCAAAGGTTGATCATGAAATGATCACATATGGTGGAGCACCGCACGCCTTTACGGTGTTTGGTTCAAATCGTTACAGGGAAAACGCCGATAAGAAATCATGGAAACGGTTCACGGAATTTCTCACTGAAACCCTCGGGAAATAAATCCTGACCTTGCGAAAGTACATTTCCAAATATTGGTTTGTAGGCTGTCTTGTGCTGTTATCCGGCATCACGATGGCAGATAAATACGGGTGGACTGTTTCCGCCGGCCGCTGGCTCAAAGAACACGGTGGCCCCAATATAGTGATCTTCTCGATTTTCGCTTTTTAGGGATTCGCATTGGATGTGCGCTTTCTGGGCAAAGGATTAAAAGACGTCAAGGCCACAATGGTCGCCATCATTCTCATCTTAGTTGTCTCTCCGGTATTAGCGCTGGTTTTCAAATTAATTCCGATTAATATTCAAATTCTTGCGGGGCTTTACCTGGTAGCGGCAATGCCCACCACATTGAGCAGCGGAGTTGTCATGACAGCGCGCTCGGGAGGGAATATGGCCCATGCGCTTTTGGTGACCATTGTAGCCAACGCCCTGGCCGTCTTCACTATTCCTGTCGTATTAAGCATATTGCTCTCTACTCTCGGAGACACACGAACAATCCATTTCGAAAAAACCGCAATGGTGTTTAAACTTGCTTTGCTGGTAATGCTCCCCCTGGCCATCGGCATGTTTATTCGCTGGACTGCCGAAAGTTGGATCAACCAAATCCAATCCAAACTCCAGATCATCAACCAATTACTCATCCTAACAATTGTTTGGATGGGCATGTGCCAAAGTCGAGAAACCATTATCGCAGGTGGTGCTGCACTTATTCCCATTGCAACGATCACTTTTTGCTACCACTTTCTATTGGTATGCATCGCATTTTTCGCAACAAATCTATTCAGCATTGGTCCAGGACGTCGAGAAAGCGTCATCTTTATGGGCGGACAAAAAACACTTCCTCTCTCGGTAATATTGCAAGGCAGTCTGTTTCCAAACTACGGACTGACATTGGTGGTTTGTGTGGTTCACCATATTATTCACTTAATTATGGACGCCTATCTTGTGGAAAAAATAAAGCGTCCTACAAATGATGCGTTATCATTGTAATTGATAAATTATATCCAGTTTTAATGCCTCAATTTTTCATCCTTGTGTGCAAAATACGTGCTTATTTGACAATAAGACGATAAATACT
>JAAUYD010097681.1_pt1 | contig 12335 bp, 14 predicted proteins | sample 7278101 | NCBI WGS metagenome assembly JAAUYD01 (sample SAMN14350128, study PRJNA611818) | marine sediment metagenome | isolation source: surface marine sediment (0.6m) | place: French Polynesia: Moorea | collected 2018-08 | reverse complement strand
GTCGCTATAAGTGCATCTGGTATATATTATTTTGATGCGTCGTGGGATATTTAATGATATGGACAATTTACGAAAACAACAGATAGCGATGGCGGCGTACATGGATGTACAAAACCGCCTTAGAGATTTGAGCGGGATGGGCATCACACACGATACAAGGCGTGATACCTGGTCAATTTTCGGCTGGCCCAAAACGCTCAACTATGACAATTTTCTTGGCATGTATCGGCGCGGGCTTGGCGGTCGCATCGTGGACTTGCCAGCCGTTGACACATGGAAGCATCCGCCGCAACTGTCAGAGGACGGGGAGACACAAACGCAATTCGTTACGCAAACCGAAGAAATTTTCCACCGGCTGAATGTTTGGGCGCGGATGATGCAGGCTGATAAGCTGGCGGGCATTGGGCAATTTTCGATCATCTTGCTTGGATTCCGCGATTTGGCACGCAATGATAATGGTGATCCGGTGGACACGTTGCCAGCTAATCTGACCGAACCGGTTAACAAAGAATCATTAAGCGGCCCAGAGGATTTAACTTATTTTCGCGTTTATTCTCAGAACGATGTTAGCAGTATTGCATTGGATGGTAATCCTAACTCACCGCGTTTTGGGCTGCCTGAACTTTACCAAATCAACATCCAACCGCTTAATGAGTCAGACACGGCAATAACCAATAGCGTTGGCGCGTCAACCATTACAGTGCACTGGACACGGGTGCTGCACATCGTTCGCAATCCAGTTGATAATGATATTCTTGGATCGCCAACATTGGAACGGCCGTATAATAGTTTGCTTGCCTTTTATCAGACCATCGGCGCGGGGGCTGAGGCATTTTGGCAGGTGGTTTGGAGGGGTTTGGCATTTTCAACTCAGGAAGGATACAAATTCCAGCCAGGTGACAAAGAGGCGTTGGAACAGGAAATCGGAGAGTATCAGCATCAGTATCGGCGGTTCATGCGCTTACAAGGCGTAGATGTTACCGACCTCGGAACTGATGACGTTGATCCGTCCGGTATGTTGGATGGTATCATGATGGCGCTTGCCGGGGAGACCGGTATAGCGTTACGGATTCTATTTGGTTCCGAGCGTGGGCAGTTGGCCAGTGAGCAGGATGAACGGGGATGGGCGGGAACGATTACTAGTCGGCAAACCAATTTCGCCGAGCCTGTGGTAAGGGGATTTGTTGACCGGCTGATTGATTTTGGCCTTGTATCCGCGCCAAGTGGTCAATACCATTTTGGCACAAAGCAACCGGATGGCTCGTGGCAATGGCCTGCAATCTTCGAGCACTCCGAGAAAGAAACGGCAGAAATTAGTCAGACACGGGCAACGGCGCTTAAGACGGCTCAGGAAGCCAAGCTACTAGGGGCCGTTATCCAAGATACTGAAGTCCGTGAATATGGCGGAGTAACGGCCGTCCCTGATGTTGAGGATGTGGCCTTAACTGAGCCAACAGTACCAGATGATCAAATATGATTGATGTAAACGACAAAAAACAAGTAGAACAATTCAGGAAACAGGCGATTCGCAAATACGATCTGTCAGAAAAAACCATCTCTGATTATCTTGGTAGTCTTGTGGGTCATATTAAATACGTCCAAGAAGCGGGCAGGAAAATTGGTGTTAATGAAAATCAATTATTGATTCACGATCAATCGAAATTCTCAGATGAGGAGTTTCCTGCCTATGCTGCTCATTTTTACGGTAACGACGATCCAGATGTATATGCTGTTGCATGGTTGCATCACATGAATCACAATCAACACCATTGGAATCATTGGATTTTTCCCGATGGATTTACGCCAAAAGATACTAGCGTAGAAAATGGTATTGTCTTTATGCCTGATAGTTTCAGCCTAGAAATGGTTGCCGATTGGATGGGGGCAAGTAGGCAGTATACTGGGTCTTGGGATATGACAGAATGGCTTGCCGAAAATTCAGAAAGTATCTTGCTACACTCAAAAACGGCCAGGCATGTTGGTAGTGTTTTGGAAACTCTTGGCTATGCCGATGTGAAATTTGGTAAAATGCTGAAATCGAAGTCATCGTACAACTCAAATCCAACATACACGTTTGCCGCCGCCTCATCTGACCCGACACGAACGCTTAATCTACGCCGCCAATACATGGCAGAATTTAAGCGGCGTTGGAACAAGGCCAAAAAAGCAATCAAACAAACCATCATTGACAATGATGCGCTCGGCTTGATTCCTGTTGACCTACGTTTTCGCAATCAAGAGGATACAAGGCCAGCCGATGAATTTACAGGCAGCGACGCCGCCAAAATTGCCGCGTTTGCTATCTGGCTACGTAGTTTAATGGATACGGCCGTGTTGGGTGCAAAGCGCACCGGCGATGCTGTCGAGTTTGATGGCTGGCAAGACAATTATATCAGGCAAGGTTATTTTCGCGGCATTCGCCACGCCAATGACGATGCCAGAAACGCCGGGATGGATGTCACTATGCCGCCGTTTGACGAGCAGGGCACAAGTATCCTAATGGACAAAGTCCACCTTGCCGCGCTTGCCGTCTTGTTTGCAAAATACAATAATGACCTGAATGGTATAACCGACGAATTTGTCAAACAAACCATGCGGATTGTCACTGAGGCCTTGCAACAAGATACAAGGCCAGCCGATTTGTATGCACTCATTGAAGATCGCCTTAATGCCATTGGCATGACGCGATCTGATACGTTGGTACAGGTGTCAATTGTCGAGGCCGTGAATGACGCGATCCTAAATCGCTTGGGTCAGCTTGGCATATTGTTTGTCGGCATTGACGCAGAATTGGCATACTGGGAAACGGTCGGGGACAATCGAGTGTGTCCGCTTTGTATTGCTGGTAGCCAGCAAGATAACGGCTTTGGGCCGGGCATTTATTTAATCAGTGATGCGCGGGGACTGTTGCCTCGACACCCTCGTTGTCGCTGTCGATTTGTTGGGGCAATATTTAGGAGATGATAAAATGGCATTTACAGCGAATAGACAATTTTTAGATGAGGTGGCACTGGGCAATATCTCAGGATACTCGGCTCGACTAAAGTTTGGTAATAATCCAGATATTGATGCAGCACAAACCGAAGATTGCTGGGAAGGTGGGGGGACATACACATTTATATCTGATAGTGGCGCTCAATTATATATTTCCAGTTCAAGTGCGGCCGACACAATGAATTTTGTATTATTGCCACTGGTCGCCAATGCTGGTGGGGACTGGAATGTCGAAACTATTACCGTCACACTAGCCGGGCAAACCAAAACAGCGATAACAGTACCATCGGGCGGTGCAATTGCCAGAATTAACCGCGCAAGAAATGATAGCGCGGTGGCGATAACTGGCACTGTTTATATCTATGAGGACGATACCGTTATTGCCGGTGTCCCCCAAACAGCAAGCAAAATCAGGGCAATCATCACACCAACAAACGATCAAACGCTTATGGCAATTGATTCGATACCATCAAATAGTACTGGTCTCCTGCATCGTTGGCACGTCTCAATTGATGGCCCCAATGCAGGGGCAACTATTACGGCACGTTTGTATGTGCGTACATTGGGTAAAATATTTTTAGTTAAGGACAAACCGCTAACGGTGTCTGGTGGTAGCCCATCGCCTCCGGCGCGTGAATTTTCTCCACCGTTGGCAATACCAGCGCAATCTGATGTAAAAATTGTAATAACATCAGACGCGAATAACGTTGCCGCGAGCGGCAGCTTTGACATGGTAATTGCGGATGGATAATGTAGAAAAGCGTAGGCAAATTGAGAAACTTAGAAATCAGGCTTGCCTCGTATCGGAGGCATTGACTGTTGAAATGCGGCGGCGTGGCGAAACGAAAGAGGCCGAGCTTTTGCGCCGGGCCGTGATAGCTACACGCAAGCATTGTGATGAGGTGTTATCACATAGTGATAAGTGATAATTATCACAGTGTTTATCACCTATCACATTAAGACAAACAATTAGACAATAAAGATTGTCTAAATTGTCTAATTTGTTTTAGGGGTAGTTTTGGGATAGTTTTAGGGGGTATTGCAAAAATCGGACTGATTGTTTATACTGATAGCTAATTGGCCCACTCAGCAATGACCACGCCAGATATGCAAGCGCATGTCTGGCGTTTTTTGTTTTATGTTAATACTATCGAAAGTCTCGACAAAGAAAAATGCAGTACGGCATGAAACCTTAAACGGTGAGCGGTTTTTAGTTGTACCGTTCGTAGCCGGTATACAAGGCGTATGGCACGGCAGCACAGTAGATGAGCAGGGCAATGAAATGGCTATTGCTCATTTGGTATTGTCTAGCGAACTAGCGCAAAACATTGACACGCTCAACGGGCGGCCGATTACGCTAGATCATCCACCGGTCGATAACGGATCGTGGGGAAGTGCCAATACGCCAACGCCACAAACGGCCATAGTTGGCAGGGTATACAGGGCCAATATGGATAACGGCCGTCTCGTTGGTGAAGCATGGTTTTGTGAATCATGCCTAAACCGGGCCGGAGCTGATGGTCAAGCGGTATTGGCGCGGCTGAATGCTGGCGAAGTTATTGAAACGTCGCTAGGTTGGCAATCATTGGGCGAGGATTCGCGTGGTGTTTTTGGCGGAGATGCGTATGAAGCAATAGACAGAAATATTATGTATGACCATTTGGCCGTGCTGCTGAATGGCATCGGTGCGTGTAGCATCAAAGATGGATGCGGCATATCGAGGAATGAAGAAATGAATGAAAACGAAATTGTATTGACGGATGAGCAAGCGGAAAGTTTCTTCACGCGGCTCATGAAATTCTTTAATAAGGAAGGTGTACATATGGAAAATCACGACGAAGAACGTGAAGCTCCAGAGGCTGACGTTAACAAGTTGCAATCTGATATTGCGGCATTAACTGACACCGCTAGAAAATTGGCCGAAAGCGTGAAGCAACTGACAGTGAATCAGGCCACGCTACAAGGTCAGCTTGCTGCCAATGAAAATGCAGAGCATGATAAACTGGTAGCAAGCCTTGTATCCAATGAGCAATGCCCGCTTGACGATGAGTTGCTCAAAGGTATGACCAATGACGCATTGCGCAAAATGGTCAATGCTTATAAGCCCGCGTCTTACGTTGGGAATGGCGGTTCTTTTGGAACCGTGAATAACACCGATATTGACGGTGTTGTTTGGGAGGCTGTAGAAAATGGCTAAATCAACTCCAAGTGTAGTTTTGTTGCGGTCTGGCAACACACGAAACGTTGCTGATCGCCCTGTATTCGAGGCCATTGCCGGTGGTGCAATTACTCCCGGTCACAAAATCACATTAGATTATTCTACCACGCCACCGACGGCCGTCGCTGCCACTGGTGCGACTGTAGAACCGGCTGGGCCGTTGCATATCGCAGTGACCACGCCTTATGGTGACGCTGCCAATGCAATTGATGACGCATACGCCAGTGGCGATGTGGTTTATTACATCGTGCCGCAAAGGGGCGACGTGTTGTATGTTCTAGCTGCGGTTGGCGTTAGCTTGGCCCTGGAAGATTTGGTAATTGACGGTGGGGCCACCACGGCGGGATGTTTTGCCGAGGTTTCCCCGGCCACGCCTGACGCAACTGTAGTCGCCAATACAATCAAGGGCATTGTTCGCACCGCTGTTACCGGCGGCGCGGCCGTTGTCCGCTTTGAAATGGAGGTGCTGTAATGGCTGAAAAAGATAATGTACAAGTGACGGCCGATAATTCGATTGTCCACAAATACGCCTGGCAGCCATTGGAGCGCATCAACAATGGCAAGCGCGAAATTGCTAAGGTGAAAATCGGCAACACCTGGTATCGTCAGGTTGTCAATTCACGCGGTATTATCAGAAACTCTGAGTTACCTGAAGACGCCTGGAAAGCGTTGGAAAGCGCCGTGCTGGGCGAACAGGTTGACCGCCTGGGCGCGGTTCAGGATTTACGGGCCGCTGGCCTGACCATTCCTGAATCCCCATTCGCTGTACAGCATGAGTTTGATGTTATCAGCGAAGTTACCGAAGCCGACGTAACCATTGACGGCCGCGCATCTGATGAGCTTGACCGGTTCCAAACCGAACGCAAGGCTATTACCGTGCCGGTTGTGTCGAAAGCCTTCGAGATTGGTTGGCGGGCGATGGGCGCTTACAACAGCATACCAGGCCGGATGTTTAACACCGATTTGGCGGTAGCCGCCGCCCAGGTGGTTAACGAAAAATTGGAGTATGCGCTTTTCAATGGTTTTGGCAGTGTGAAACTGTCAACGGCTACCGAAACTTATGGTTATACCAATCATCCCGACGTCAACACCGGCGCGTCTGCCGGTGACTGGGGCACGATTGGCAACGCTGAGGCGACGGTCAAAAACATGATTATCGCCCAAAGTGCTGATAATTATTTTGGGCCGTTTACGCTTTACGTGTCGCAAACTCAGTATGACGAAATCAGTACTTTGTACAAGAGCGTTGATAACGATGTCACTGAGTTGAACCGTATCGAAAACCTACCTCAAATTGCCGCCGTGAAACCGGTATCTGCCAACTATCTGGCTGCTGGCTATGCATTAGCAGTGCAATTGCAGCGTACTGTTGTTGGTTTGGTTGAAGCGATGCCTTTCCGCATCGTTGAATGGCAATCTCCCGACGGCATGGCTACTCAGTGGCGTGTGATGACAATCGCCGCGCCGCGTGTAACGTCAACGTGGGCGGATCGTTCTGGTGTCTGCCTGTCAACTGGCAACTAAATCATGCCTAAATATCAGGTTAAAGATGGCGCAAAGTTTGACGGTAAGCGCGGGCCGTTTACCGTTGAACTGCCATCTCGCGAGGGTGATGAGTGGGTGAAGCTGGGTCGCCTTGTATTGCTGCCGGATGAAAAACCAGAGACAGAGGATACAAGGCCAACCAAAACAGCAATCACTAAGCCCAAACGGCGAGGCCGTCCGAAAAAGGCTGACTAATGGCATTTCGAACTGATGCGGCAACCGTGAAACTGATTTTCAACACGACAATGCCTGATCCGCAGATTAATGCATTTATTGTGACTGCGAATTTGGTTGTCACCGAAAATCTAGCCGACAGCGGATTGAGTGATGAGCGGTTGACTGAAATTGAAAAGTGGTTGACCGCCCACCTAGCTTCCACTCGTGACCAACGTACGCAATCGGAAACGGTTGACGGCCGTACCACGTTGTCATTTCAGGGAAAAACCGGCATGGGCCTGGATGCAACCTACTACGGCCAAATGGTCAAGACGCTGGATACGACTGGCATTCTGTCGGAAATGGGCGCTGGCTTGAAGCGGGCCACAATCGAAATGATAGACAGTCCGTAAAATGGCTGAGGCACTTGTTGAAGTCCGGGGACTTCCCGAACTCCTGAAACTTGTAGGCGATCTGCAAGGGATGGAGAACATTATCGGCAAAGCGGCTGAGGAAGTGGCGGATTTGCATTATGAGAAAATGCGCCATTATCCGCCGCCGCCGCCGGGTAGCACTTACATTCGCACATTCAAATTACAAAACAGCTGGCGAAAACAAGTTATCTTGCATGGCGATATGTTAACAAAGGTGCAGTCAACCAGTCCGCATTATAACAAATACGTGCAGTCAAGACCGGATCAGGCACAAGTACATCAGGGTCGATGGCAAACAGCGGAGAGCGTGCAGGAAGATACGGATGAGGAAGTTACCGAAATATTGGATGCGGCTGTACAGGAACACATAAACAATGTCTGATATTTTAGCAGCGTTGACAGCAATACAGGGCAAAATCCAGTTGGCTGATCCGTCGCCATCCCCTACCCCATTGGACGCCAATGTCTGGATTTTTCCAGCTGACCAGGCCGACATTAACAATACGGTTTTCCCGTTTGTGATTATCAGCCAGTTTACGTTTGACGTTGACCGGCTGACACAACCGTCGATGGGCAGTGGTTCGTATCGCCACTCATGGCGAGCGCAAATTGATGTACACCTTGACCCAGGTATCAATCAGGACATAGTGCAACAAGCCATTGCCGAAAATCTACATCTGTATTGGTACAAAGCCGTCGGTGATGTGTTGTATAGTGACCGGACGCTTGGTGAAACGGTTGACGAAATTGGGCCGGAATTTGAGATGGTGACGGGCAACATTCCCTATTTCAAGGCGTTCACAAGTTGGGGAATCCGGTTTGTGATTCCGGTCATTACTACGGTGTGCCCTGTATAATGTCTTGAAATGATGACAGCGCGGCCGTGATGCCGTATGAGGTAAAAATTATGGCACTTAAATATATTGGCAATGGTGCATATTTTCCCGGTATTCCTGCCTGCGATTTAACAGATGAACAGGTGGAAGAGCATGGCGGGGAAAAGAAACTGTTGGCCACTGGTCTATACGAAAAGGTCAAGCCAGCCAAAAAGAAGGAGGATGCTAAATGACGGCAACCACTTTATTCACACAACAAATGCAGATTGGCAAACAGACCGTTTTTGCAACGGCCGTAACACCGACTGCTAAACTAAATCGCGTTGAGGACGGGGCTGGAATCCAACCGGAAATCAAGGTACAAGAATACACGACTATTGGCAACCTCGCTCCGACAACCGACAATGAGATTTTAGCTACGCGCGGATCGGCTAGCGTTCCGGCAATTGGTACGTATGAAGATTTGCCTTATGCGTTGGATGCTCTTTTCGGTGTAGCAACACCATCGGGAGCCGGGCCATATGTGTACACCTATACCGCGCCGCTGACTGCACAACCTACAAGGCGAATCAGCACGCTCGTTTTTGGCGACAGTACTCAGGCATATGGCCTTGTAGGCGCAATGCTGAATTCGTTCGGATTGTCCATTGAAAGTGAGGGCGATTGGCGGATTGCCCAAGATTTTGTTGGGGCGTATGTTGGCACGGATGCAATCGCCGCTTTGTCAGACAGGGCCGCAACGATAATCAAGGCTGCACATACCACAATTTACATTGACGCGTTTGCCGGTACAATCGGCACAACGGCCATTGATTGCGAGGCGTATTCGGTCAACCTGAACATTTCCCCAAATATTTTGCTCATTCCGGCACTTGGTTCATTGTCACCATGTGATGAAACAGGATTGCGATACACGGCCGATTTGCAGCTGACGATGGAATTTCCTGGCACGTCGAAAGCGATGGTTGAGGGTATGCTGGGATTGACACCGACTGTCACGAAAAAGCTGATTCGCATCGGCGGCACAGATGGCACAAATATTGCTAATTTGGACTTTGCCGGTGCGTTAATGGAAGCGCCGTTCTTGCTGACTGACCGCGACGGAGTGACAACTGTCGAATTGTCGTTCCGTGCCGAAGTGGACACGGGTACATTTGCCAATTGGTTTAAGGCTAGTGTGACAAACGCCGTTGCAACGTTGCCATAAGAGGTACTAATGTTTATTGATCCGAGTGACCTTGTATGCATTGAATGCAAGGACAACAAAATTTACGTCAAGCGCAAAATGGATATTGCCACAGAAACGGCCGTCGTTGCTGACATGCGCCAAATTGACGCTGGGTCTAGTAGTTCGTTGGCCGCGTATAACCTAGCCCTCTTGAAACGCAATATCAAAAAGTGGGAAGGGCCGGACTTTGATGGTATACCTTGCACCATTAGTAAAATTGAGCAACTTGATCCCAATGAACCGCTCATCAAAATTCTAATTGACAAGATAAATGAACTAAATGCCCCGGCGGAATCTGGTACTGACCCAAACCCGAAAACCGGCGGCGGGAATACCTAAATGGCGTTACCGGTCGCTGGTTGGCTAAACTACGAGGCCGTAAAACCGGGGCCAATAAACCGGCGGGACAATATGATACATATGTTTTGCTGGCTATTTATTTCAACTGGACACCAGAGGAAGTAAATCGGCTTGACCCACATTTTCTTGATGAGTTGGTTTGCCGCCTTGTAGCCGAGGCGGATTGGCAAGACGAAAAGGAAAAGCGGCGCAAGCGGGAAGAAGAAGAACGTGAACGCAGGAACGCATTTGGTAGGCGATAATGGCTGATTTATTCATTATTACAAAGCTTAAAAATTTAGCCAAACAAGACCTAAAAAATCTTGAGGGTGATATTAAGGGCATTGGTGAAAGCGCCGATGTTGCCGGGGCGAAGTCCGCTACGTTTGGCGACAGGGTGAAATCATTATCATCTACCGTCACAAGCACGATGGCAGGGTTAACTGCCGCTGCCGTTGTTTTCAAAAAAGCGTTTGATTTGGGGGAAGAAGGGCAACAGATACGCCAGACAGAAGATCGGTTCAATGCGCTTAACGAATCCATCGGCGCGTTGGCTGATAACACATTAGCGCGGTTGCAAGACGCCACCGACGGGGCCGTAAGCAAATTTAAGCTGATGGAAGGCTCAAATCTTCTGATGGCTACTCGGGTCGCTAAAACCGATGACGAATTAGTCAAGCTTATTGAAAATGTTATCAAACTGAAAAAGCCAACTGAAAGCGCAGAGCAAGCCGTTGAAAATTTCAGCCTCATGATGGCAAATCAGTCAATACCGCGATTAGATTCGTTTGGTATTAGCGGCGCGGCCGCTCGTGAACGCATTTTGGAATTGACCGCTGGTGTTAATGGCCTATCTCGTGAGGCCGCTTTTAATCAGGCCGTTTTAGAACAAATGGAAGTCACGTTGGGTCGCGTTGGTCAATCGGCAGAATTTACCGCCGATGGTTTTACACAAATGCGGGCGTTGACGGCCGATTTAACAGACGGTTTCAAAAAGTGGCTGGCCGATGGTTTGAATCCGGTATTGAAAGGCTTAATTGATGTTCGTAATGAACTAAATGAAACGAATGATGGTGGCCGTACTGGATTCCAGAAATGGTTAATTGTTTCAAACGAATTAACGAAATCATTTAACATTTTTAGCGGGCCAACACTAGACAGGTGGGTGCAGGGTGTGGGCAATGCTGACGAAAAAATAAAAATATTGCGCGATGCCATTGAATTGACCAATGAAGAACTGGAGGCCATGCAACCGCTATTAGCCGAAGCAGCTGGGGCTGATCAGGTGCTGGCAAAATATGCACAGGATGCCGCCATTGCCATTGATGAGGAAGCATTGGCCGTCATGCGGGCCGGTGATGCTCATTCCGATTTTGTTATCAGTGCGTTGAAAACAGCAGACACAGAAGCCGCCGCCGCCGCCGAAACTGCCAGATTAACAGCAGAACAGGAAGCAAATGCGGAAGCCGCCGCTGCTCAGGCTGCCGCTACAGAGGCATTGAATCTAGAAACCGGTAAATATTTCAATGCCTTGCTTGGCATGAGTGAACCACTACAAATTAGCACGGCGCAATTATTTGAACAGGCCAAAGGCGCAGATTTAAGTGCCGAACAAATGGGGCTGCTTGGCGTGGCCACAGGGCAGCTAACCGAAGCGCAAGCACAACAAATGATTCAAACGGCTTTGCTTCAAGTAGAAATTGACAACCTGATAGCAGCATACAAGGCCGGAACCATCACCGCCGATGAAGCCACCGCTGCCACCTTGCGCTTGGCAAATGGCGAAAGCGAAACGGCGGCAAAGGCCATTAGCGCCGTAGAGCAAATAAATGCCTTTGGTGGCGCGGTTGCAACTACTGGGCAACAGGTAGACGTGTACACCTCGAAATTACTAGGCATTCCGGCTAACGTTTCCACAAAGGCAAGCGTGGACACCAGCGAGGCCGAAAGTAAAATAAATAGACTGAAATCAATGCTAGGTAGTTTGGGGCAGGCGCGGGCGTTGGCCGATGAAGTTGATTTGGGCGCAGCATCTGGCGCTGATTTTATCGTGCCACCCGGATTCTCAAACGACAGTTTCAAGCTGGGCGTGTCATCTGGTGAGCGGGTCATTGTACAAACACCAAGTCAGCAAATTTTTAACCAATACAACACCATCAACAGTGGCGCGGGCGCTGGTCAGTTAATGGGTGATTTGCAATTATTTAGTGTGGTAAACGGCCGATGAGTGACTGGAAAATTATCATACCAGAAGTAGCAACGAATTTACTGCCTAACCCATCGGTTGAAAATGCAATAACCGGGTGGAGCAATGCAGGGTCTGGGGCTACTGTCGCTAGGGCAATATCGGACAGCAAATATGGGACGGCCTGTATAAAAGTTACCTGCAACGGCGCGGTGGATCAAGCTGCCTATACCACCGGATTTTCCATTGATGCAACAAAGGACATCGGCTTAAGCACCTGGTTCAAGAAAGGAAGTATTAGCGGTGCGGCAACAATTCATTTTACGGTCCGGTGGACTGGTGGGACCAATCCTGACGCAACAGTAGAATATGCCTCCGAGGGATCAGCATCGGGGTTTAG
>JAAUYD010195837.1_pt1 | contig 12336 bp, 7 predicted proteins | sample 7278101 | NCBI WGS metagenome assembly JAAUYD01 (sample SAMN14350128, study PRJNA611818) | marine sediment metagenome | isolation source: surface marine sediment (0.6m) | place: French Polynesia: Moorea | collected 2018-08 | reverse complement strand
TGTCTCGTCAGAACCTCGAACTAATTGAAAGGCACGGTTTTCAATAGTTGAGTCGCTACTTATACGAGAACCCAGTACTCCTACTGCTAGTTCGGTGTTAGGAGTTTCGATCAAAGGTTGCCGATATCCTATTAAGTATAGATCGCTATCAAAATCTATGTCGTTAACACGAAAAGGAATTTCTATTACTTGAGAGTTATTTTGGCTATAAGCTAAGAAAAACTCTCCATTGCGCGCATTAACTGGAACGCCGTAGAATAGGTCGATGCCGTCGCTACCATCTGTATTTAAATATCCGACAATCAATCTATCTCCTAATGGACTGGGTCGCGCTTTGATCACTGCAATGCGGTTAACACTTCCGACTGAAGGAGAGCGCCCGTTATCTGTCCTCAAAGTAATACCAAACCGTTTAGTAGGTATAACTTTAACCTTGAGGGAAGTATTTCGGGATATTTCTTCAAAATCCTGCTCGAGAACCAGTTTTTCCACGTTCTCGTCTTGCAGAAGGAGTTGTACGGCTTCGTTTAACTTTTTTTGATTGTAAACAGTTTCCTCTAAAGTTCCGAGTATTTTGATGAAGCGCTCGCGGACATACTTCGGTCTCAACCAGCCTTCTACCTCTACATCTATATCTTCTAGCCTTCCTTCTGTGATGTCGATCGTCACCACCCCCTCTTCTAGTTTTTGGGGGAAGATCGCCGCAAAAGAAGTAGTGTAGCCTTGCTCGTTATAGTAATTAGTTATTCGGTCTGCTAGAGCAAATACTTCAGTAGATTCTATTTGTTGTCCGACAACATTTTGGAGGACTTCAAGTAATTGTTTATCTGACAGTACCGTATTTCCCTTAAACTTAAACTCTCTAATTAATATCCTGTTTGCCAACTCTAATTTTTCTGCTAATTGAGTTAACTTCAAGTTATTTATTGAGCCATACTCTTCCCTTGCTTTTCTGTCGGCTAACAGACGTATTTCTTCAAGAAGTGTTTTTTCTGAGGTGATTTCTTTGGGATAAGTTAAACTAGCAATTTTTTCTGAGGCTAAATATAAATTGGGATATCTCACCCCTAAGTTTTCTATTTGTTCTGCTTGTACCCCTAAAGCATAGCCTGGAAATACAAAAATACTAGCAATTGAAATGAGCGCAAGCAAGTGTTTACAATACATATAATTAGACCTATTAACTGAATCAGGGTAAAATAAAAATTAACTTCAGAACTTTTTTCACTTGCCCGACCTTTAATTTATCACAGTCGGGATTTTTTTTAGAGATATAATATTAATTTTTATGGAGATAGATTGAAGCTATTTTCAAACTAAAATAAGTTATCTCAAAATATTTTTTTCTTCTACAAATGTTGTTTCTAGAATTAGCTTAGTCTAGGTTAAAAATAGTAATCGCTCGACTTAAGAGACATTTTTTCCAAAAAATACGATTTTTTTGGGTATTTTAGATTCTTTTAGCAGTAAAATAGCAAAAAAATCAATAAAAAGGGAAATTTTTGCCGAAATGTCCACCCCAAAGGCTAGAGATAGTTCCCCAGGTCTTCCTTTCGCTAACGCCAAGGAAAGGAAGGAGGTACAGAGTCTAATCCGTCGTAAAGTTTTCGAGCGCATGGAGCGAGCAAAGGCCTTGCGGGAATTTAGCCAAATATCAGAATATCGCTTCTGGCAAGAAGAATTTGCTGACGGTTTTGTTTGCAGTTACGGCGAGCGCCAAATTTTGCAAGTTTACCGTCTCGAAGATGGAGGCATAGGAATTAATATTTCTGAGGAGATAAGCGAGCTACCGGAAGAGATTGTTACAATTTTATTTAAATCAGGGGCGCTGATCAAAGCCGCAAGTGATAGTTTTGCAGAGATATATTATCGAGTAAATGGGTTCTTACCGGCAGGTGAAGACATCCAGAATGTTACAACAATAGAAAAAAAATCTTAACCTTATTATTAATTAACTCAAACTGATGAAGTTAAAAGTTTGCTGTCAAATAGCTGGCTTAACTGGCTTAATATTTTTTGGTGCGAGCGAGACTTACAATAGTTATCCTGCAGTCGCACAAGTACAAGATAGAGATGAATTTAAGAAACAGTCTCTTTCTAATGCTGTTAAATTTTATCAGCAAGGGGAGTATCAAAAAGCAATAACTCTAATAGAAGAAACAATTCCCTTGATAGAAGATGATTTACTTAAAGGCAAATCTTACAATAACTTAGCTGCAGCCTATTATCAAATCGGGAATTTACCCGTAGCGATCGCCCAGTGGAACTTAGGTATAGATTTATTCAAAAAACTCAAGTCAATCGAGCATTATACTTTGGCAACAATAGATGTATCGCAAGCTTACGTAGACAGAGGATTGGTATCTTTAGCAATTCCTAGATTAACGACGGCGATTTCGGTAGTTGATAATAATGCCGAGCTGGCCCAAGTAGAAGCCAAAGCTAGAGGAATATTAGGTGATGCTTATCGAAAAAAAGGCGATTTGACAATTGCAATTGCTCAGTATCAAGAAAGTTTAGATTTGCAAGAAAGTATTACTGGTTATATTCGTTTAAGCCAGTCCTATAGAAAACTGAGCGCACAAAACTTATTTGTGGCTAATGCAGCAAAGGAGACAGCATTCGATCTTAATGTTGCTCAAAATCAAGAAAAACTAGCACGAAAAAACTCACAATTAGCTATTTCTATGGCACAGCTAGCTCTAAAACTAGCAGAATCTCAAGATATTAGAGCAAAGATAGCAGCTAGAGTTCAACTTCTAGAACTTCTTTTCGAGGAGAATACCAACAAAATTGTTACAGCATCTAATATAATGCTCGCCGACCAAAAATCTCAATTACTGTCTGATGCGAGCGCTCTACTAAATAAAGTACCCAACTCCAGATTCAAAGCCGAAAGACTAATCCAAATTGCCGCATTAGTTCCTGATGCCAGGGCCAAAACTCTTTTAGATCGCGCTGTTAATGTTGCCGAAGAAATAGGCGATCGCCGAACTTTATCATTTGCGATGCGAGAAATTGCTCAAATCTATTTGAAGCAAAAGAAATACTCAAGAGCTAAAAACTTTAGTCTCAAGGGGATCGAAGCAGGAGAGGAATCGATCGCCTCTGACAATTTATTTTACCTATACTGGCAACTAGGACAGATTGAAACGGCCCAGGGTCAAAAAGAAAACGCAGTCAAATCTTACAAATCTGCTCTTTGGAATTTGCGCTCGAATCGGGATTATTTTACGGTAGGGCGTAGTAGTCTTTTTTTTCAATTAAGAGAGCGAGTTAACCCTTTCTTAAGGGAATATGCGGGGTTACTTTTATCAAATAACCCGACACAGAAAGAAATAGAGAAAGCGCTCGAAACCATTTCTTTATTAAAAGTTTCCGAATTACAGATCTTCTATGACGATCCCTGTTTTCAGGATATTGCAGAATTTTTCTCGAAAAATAGGGAACAGGTAAAAGCTTCTAGCAAAGAATTACAAATTTATTCGTTAATATTGCCAAAGCGCACCCATTTAATACTAAAAAAGCCCGACAATTCTTTGAAAATACATACACTGGCGCTCGAACAAGAGAAATTAGAAAAACAAATTGAAGAATTAATTTACAATTTGCGAGATCTTAAAACTGACAATTATTTCCCGAGTACTAGCCAAGCTTATGACTTATTAATTCGTCCATTTGAAAAAGATTTAAAAGAGAGCGATGACGAACTTTTAGTCTTTGTCAATGATGGAGTTTTGAGAAATGCCCCGATGGAAACACTCTATGATGGCCAGAAATTTCTCATACAAAAATACCCGATTCTTTATAAAAGTGGTCTAAATCTTACAGAAACAACAAAGAAAATAGGAAAGGCATTAATTTTCGGACTTAGTGAGAGGACGAGCAATTTTCCACCTCTGCCCTACGTAAGAGAAGAAGTAGATGCTGTCGAAAAAATTGTAGGTGGAGAAAAATTTATCGATCGAGATTTTACCGAAAGCAATTTAGCGTCAAATATTGCGCAAGATAAGTATTCAGTCCTTCACATAGCCACTCATGGAGTCTTCGGTGGTTCAGCACAAAATTCTTTTCTGTTAACCACAGATAAAAAAATTAATCTCAAGCAATTCAATGATATTTTATTAGATAGTTCTTCTGAAATATCTCTTCTGACATTAAGTGCATGTAGTACCTTACCAACTAGCAAGCAAGCCACTCTTGGTTTTGCTGGAGTAGCAATCCGAAATGGAGTTCAGAATGTTTTGGGAACCCTTTGGACGATATCTGATAGCGAAACTGCTATTTTTATCGAGGATTTTTACAGTCAAATTTACTCAGATAAACTCTCATTTGTCGAAGCGAAAAGACAAGCACAAATAGAACAAATTGAGAGGGGAAATCGACCTTATTATTGGTCTTCAATAATTCTCATAAATTCCCAATAATCCCCAGCCGAAATTGAAAGTTCAAAAAATGGCGCTCGACCCCAAAATAATTATTATAATAGTCAAGAGTTTCCCCAATAAAGCTGCTGCTAAATAATGATTAAAAAAATTAGTATAATTTTCCTCACTTCTTGTTTAATAGGAGTTAATTTATCCGAGGAAATAACTGCCCAAAATAGCAATACAATTATGAATCCAACTAATGTGAATGAAAATAATGGTACTAACAAACCGAGAATCCTCGAACAACGAGAACGCTCCCGACAACGAAGGTATCGAAATCGGGGCTCAAGTTCTAGGTCTTGGGGCTGCCAAGGAGATCCGACAACATCTTTGAATTTATTAGTTCCCTCAGAAATCGAGCTTCCGAAAAGTATTCATTCCCAGCCGCTTTTTTGGTTTAATCTATCTAAAATCCCATCGGTGCCCGTAGTTTTTTCCATAGTTAACACTAATTCTCATGAATTGATTATCCTTAAAGAAATAAAAAGCGTCAATCCAGGACTCAACAAAATCGAACTGCCACCAGACATTAAGCTTAATTCTGGCGAACAATATCGCTGGTCTGTTTCCTTGATTTGCGATCGAGCCCGACCCGATAAAGACATATATAGAGAGGGACATTTAAAAATCGCTGCCAATATTTCTTCTGAATTAAAAATGGAACTATCTAACTCAACTAATTGTAGTTTATTTAACTTTTACGATCTGGCTTACGACGCTATGTTATGTAATTTACTGGAAAAGAACTAGAAATCAAATGCTTTTGTTTGTTTTTGAGAGACAGTTCATTTTATAGTTAGATAGCCGAGTATTAAAAATAAACTTGTTCAGAGTCAGACGAGAAAGATTTACAAACTCAATCGGGTTGGAATGGGTAGCTATGGCTACAACCGTTATTGTCGCCATGCTAATAATAGTAATACGTTATCTCGGAGTCTTGCAGAATCTGGAGTTGAGTACCTACGATTTAATGCTTCAGACTTTTCCACTTGAAACTAAATCTTTTAACAAGCCAATTGTTGACGAGCGTATAGTTTTAGTTACCTTAACAGAAGAAGAGCTGAGAGAATCTGGAGAACCTATTGTTAGCGATAATACCTTAGTCAATTTAATTGAGGAAATAAAAAAGCAACAACCAGCAGTAATTGGCTTAGATATTATTAGAGATCTTCCCGTTCCTAAATCTACTTTAACCCCAAAACAGAATCAAAAAAGTCGCACTTCACTTATCAATCTTCTCGAAAATACACCCGTAATAGCGGTGGAAAAAACTCCATCAGGTTCGCGGAAAACTTTTATTGCCCCTCCTCCTGTATCGTTTGAGCTACGTAGTGCTGTTGATTCCCCTGTTGACTCTGACGGAGTTTACCGTCGCTCTTTTCTTTACGCAAGATTAAAAGAAAAGAGCGACGGCTACTGGGATTATTTACCGAGTTTTAGTTTGGCGGTTAGTCTTTCTTATCTTGAAAAAAAAGGAATTAACCTAGAAGATACCCCTGTAGAAGGGTGGTTAAAGTTAGGAAACGCTGTTTTTCAGGCATTAGATCCTTATAGTGGCAGCTATATTGACCTGGATGCCAATTCTTATCAAACTTTGATTAATTATCGCCGACCTTTGGCTGGAAGCTTTAAAGAAGTTAACTTTACTGACGTGTTGTCAGAGAAAACAGAACCTGAAGAATTTAAGAATAAAATTGTTTTAATTGGCTCTGTAGCGGACTCATCTAATGATGAAATTATTACTCCTTTAACTGATTATTCTAACGAAGAGCACGATTATATTTTTGGCATTCATTACCACGCTCACCTCACCTCTCAAATCCTCAGCGCTGCCCTTGACGAGCGGACTTTATTTCATACTTTAGATAGATATCTAGAATCTACTTGGATTCGGGAAGAAGATGTTGATATTTTAATAATTTTAGTATTCACTGCTATTCCCTGTTTAATTGGTTGGCGGTACTTTAAGTCTCAAAAGAAAAGGTTTTTTCTAATTATTATTGGAGTTAGTGCCGTCAGCTCACTTATTTTATATGCTGGAAGTTATTGGCTTTTATTATTACTAGGTCTGTGGATTCCTTATCTCCCTCCCTTGTTAGGAATTCTACTTAACTCCTTTTTCATTATTGTCTTAATTTACGCTTATTCTCTTAAACAATCAAATCAGCAACTACAAACAAGCCAAAAAAAACTACAACAATCCTATGTGCAACTACAAATAAGTCAAAAAAGACTCCAACAATTTTTAAATGCTTTACCAGTTGGAATCTTTATTACCGACGGACAAGGACAACCCTATTACTCTAATGATATTGCTGAAAATATATTGGCCAAAGGAATTGTCCCTATTGAAAATTTCGACCAATTAATCGAAACTTATCAAGTTTATTTAGCAGGTAGCAACTCACCATACCCCAAATCCAAACTTCCTATTCTCCGCGCTTTAAAGGGTTTAGCAACAACTGCTGACGACGTCATTATTCGACATCAAAGTAAGTCTATACCAATAGAAGTATCAGCCACCCCCATCTACAACGAAAAGGGAGAAATTAGTTATGCGATCGCTGCCTTTCAAGATATTAGCGAGCGCCAAAAAGCCGAAGCCGAACGAATTAGATTTACCAAGGAGCTAGAAAGCAAGAATTCCGAGTTAGAATCCGCGCGTGGGGAATTATTTGAAGCTAATCGCAACTTGGAGCAAAAAGTAGAAGAACGCACCAAAAGACTAGACCGTGCTTTAGAATCACTTAAAGCTACTCAAGCTAAACTCTTATTTGAAAACCAATTGCTCAAAACCCGAAACCCCAATTCAACATATGAATATCAATTTGGGGGAACTTTATCCCCAACCTCTCCTACCTACGTGGTAAGAGAAGCAGACAAAAGACTTTACAAAGCAATTAAAGAAGGACATTTTTGCTACATTTTTAATGCACGACAAATGGGTAAATCTAGCTTGAAAGTTAAGATTGCCAATAGACTTACTGAAGAAGGGTATATTTGTGCGTTACTCGATCTGACAGAAATAGGTAGCAAAGGCATTACTCTAGAACAGTGGCAGATTAGTTTTATAGCTCATACAGCTCAAGTTTTTGGTTTACTTCCAGACTTTGATTATCGAGCTTGGTGGCAACAACATTCTCTTCTGTCTCCTTCCAAACAGCTAAGCGACTTTTTTGACGACATTCTTCTCTCGCGAATACAAGGACAAATAGTTATTTTTATTGACGAGATTGATTATATTTTGGAATTCCAATTCCAGACTGATTACTTTTTTGCTTTTATTCGCCGACTTTACAACAAAAAAGCTGAAAATCCCAAATACTCCCGTCTGACTTTTGTTTTGTTAGGTAGAACATCCCCATCTTTTCTCATTCAAGATAAAGAAAATGAGACTTTTAACATCGGTTGTGGTATTTCCTTAGAAGGATTTAAGTTTGACGAAACTGAAGTATTGCAGATGGGACTTATCGACAAAGCCAAAGATCCTGAAGCTGTTTTAGAAGAAGTCTTATTTTGGACTGAAGGACAGCCTTTTTTAACCCAAAAGATTTGTCATCTAATTCAGCAGTCATCCAACTATATTTCATTAAATAAAGAATCTATTGATGTCAAAGCAATTGTCGAGAGAGAAATTATTGATTCTTGGGAAGATAAAGACGAGCCAGAACACCTCAAAACTATAAGAGACAAGCTAATTGAGAATAAGAAATGTTCGACTGTTTTGATGTTAGAAGAATATAGAAAAGTTTTAATAAGCGAAAACCAGAACTTAACTTATGCAAAAACAGTCGAACATACAGAGTTACTTCTATCTGGGATAGTTAAACGGGAAAAAAATCTAATCAAACTATATAATCCCATATATGCTAAAGTCTTTAATTTAGACTGGGTTAGCAATCAATTAAACACTCTTACCCTGTAATAGCATCTGAGAGACAGGGCTAACATCTGGTGAAACCTACTCCAAACTTGTTTGCTGTGGATAGTCGAGCAAAAATTCTTCTAATTGTAAACCTGAGCCCGTTAGTCTCTCAAAAGCTTCTCTAACTGATTCAGGATGAAAGCCCACTGTATTTGTGAATTTTTCTGCTTCTAAAGTGGCCCATTTTAAACCATATTTTTTACTTAACTCTAGAACATCATTATTAGAAAAATCTGGTAAATTAATTGAGACTCCTACATTGAAAGGAGAGCGATTTGACTCAAGAGAAAAAGGAATTTCTCGATAGCAGAGTATTAGACGAATTTTAGCCCAGGTCGCCTCAATTCTGGCTTTTTCGTGCCAAGCTCTCAGAAGTGCAAAAAAATCTTTAGCAACATCTTCAACTTCAAAAATCAGCTCGAGTTTATCTAATGCCAAAATTATGGGTCGCTCGGCTTTCTTCAATAAAATATTTTGAAAATAAAAACTACAACTGGTTTTAGCTCCTAAAATATTATCCCAACATTCGTTAACGCTATTATCTTTTCCCATAGCTAAGCTGACATTCGCACTGAACCACTTCAGAAGCTTCTCTAAATTGCCGATCGTGTCTCTATCTGCTAGCTCAAAATTTACGTACACGGGTGAATAAGATTCGGCACTGGATAATAATTCCCTTACCAACAAAGTTTTCCCTCTCTTCTTTGGCGCTTTGATTCTAACTACAGCTCCTGGCTTTGATATTGCTTCTCGCAGCTTTTTATCCTGAATGCGCTCTACGTAAAATTCAGATTCTGTTGCGCTCCTAAATAGAGCAGCAGCTTGGGGACAGGCTTCTTTAACTGGTGACAAAGGTTTTTCTGCTGCGACCATGCTTATATTTGCAAAAGTCTCTTCCTTCGCTACAGATTTTGAGTGGGTTTTGTTTTGAATAGGTGAATCTGTAATTAACATTGACTCTGACTCTAATAATGAAGTTCGTCCTAATTCTTTAGCAATCCGTTGAGCATTGCGCTCGATAATTATTCGGAAATTGCTTTTGTTTACATCCTCTTTTACCCCTAACAACTTGAGTTCAGCCGATAACATCTTCCATAGCTCCGCTGCTGGATCCCTTAAAGATTTGATATTGGCCTTGTACCTAGTAGCAATTGTCTTATAGGTCAATCCCAACCAAGTACCACGTATTATGTTTTGCTCGATTTCTGTTAGTGGCTTCCCTCTTTTGGCTAGAGTTAGGGCATTCACGAGGGAAAGCATTTTTTGTTCGTCCATTGTTATTAATCTAACAGTATTTATTTGCTCCCGCCAAGGTAATTATCAAAATATCAGTTGGAAAAATTTAAGATTCTCTTAATGTTATAGGAATGTCGTCAAAATGTCGACATTCCTATTTAATCAACGACATTTTGACGACATTTTTTCGACATTTCACAACTAGCAAGTTATATAAAGTCGTCATTCGTCTAAAACTAACGGCATTTTCTTTAGGTTTCACAACTAGTAAGTTATATAAAGTCGTCATTCGTCTAAAACTAACGACATTTTGACGACATTCTTATTTAGTCAACGACATTTTGACGACATTTTATGCTGTAGACAAAATTCGGAATTTTCTTTATTATCTAAGTGCGATCGATAAATCAAATCCATTCTGTTTGACAACGCGAGCGCCAAAAAAATTTCTACTAAACAATAAGCGATATTGGGGTGTATTGCGATGGGCAAGCGCACTTGCAGGGGATTTTTGTATTTATTTTTAAGGAGATTAGATTTTGCCAACAGCTCAAGGAGCATCAAGATCTGGCTTCTAATACCTCGTTCACTTGCTGCATCAACCAGGCAATTAACTGTCCTTGCTCTTTTACTGATAAAGATGAGGCAATTTCCTGAATCATTGAAAGACTTGCTAGGGGCATTTTCTGTGATTTGAGCCCCAGATAAATCATTAATTCTTCTATTGTCCACCCTTTGAGGTAAGCGATCGTGATAAAAACCGAACCTGGCATATTTTGTGGTTCTACGGGAGCATTAATCCAATTACTGATAGTTCCTTTAGAAACGTTAAAGATTTTAGCCAAATCTTTTTGGTTAATTCCTAGAGACAATTCTTTTATTAAATTTCTAAATTTTTCCTGCTGGTATGTGGGCTTAAGCGGCAATAAGTCCTCGGTACTTGGTTGCAGCTCCAGCAAGGAAACTAACTCATCTATAGTACATCCTTTAGCGTTGGAAATTCCCAATAAGGTAGATAGAGGCAACTTATCTACGCTGATTCTTTCGTCTTCGGTAAGCCAAGTTCTAATAGTAGACGCAGTTAACCTTAAACGCTCGGCTAACTCTTTGGAAGAACAATCTTTGAGCAATTCTCTTATCAAACCCCTAAATTTACGTTTTTGTCGCGTTGCCAAATCTTCCATTCTCTTTGTCCCAGATGTTGAAACAAACGTTTCCTTACCTATTAACTCAAGAAAAACTAAGCTGTCGAAGTTTTTGATTAATAGATTAAGATTTTTAACTGGGCTTGACAGAATTAGTGAATTTATTTAGTGTATAGACAGCGATTTGTCTAAATTTATTTACTGCATAGACAAAAGTCCCTATTACTTATCGTATTTAATGTTCAGCGCTCCGACAAGAAAAAAGCCACACCAAAAATTAACCCTCGCACAGTATCAAGAATAGTAAATACAGAAATACAGAAAGCTTTGGATTCTGTATGCCGAAGAACTTTTTATCAATTCAATAGGAGAAATTAATCATGGTTTTCGCACCTGAAAAAACAACTTTGAATCCCGACGGCAGCAATCTCGTTGAAGATTTTGGAGAATCAAATATTAATACGCAAGACATTGTTTTTGACTCGGAGTCACTTGTTTTAAACGAATTACTTTCAGATTCGGTTCAAATTGTTGACAAATGCCAAGAAACGATTGCTCTTCAGGAACAAAAAATCAACGAAACAGTAAATGGATTTAGAAGCGTAGCTTTTGGATTCTTCAAAGAAAAGGCCACTGGAATTTATAATAGCTACCAGGAAAAAAATCCCCAGCTCAAAAAAAACAAATTTATCTCTTTAATAAAAGAGGATTATCTTCAGAAAAGCTTTCCCGAACTATTAGAAAAATTTTCTGAAGATTTATTAGAATTATTTACCTTAGTTATATATCAAAGCTCCTGTTTAGGATGGGATCAAATTCATTGGCAATTATTTCTAGAAACAACTGCTAATTGGCCATCTAAATCAATTATGGCTTTATTAAAAATAACGAAACTTGAACTATTTTTAAAGGCTTTAAACTACTTCAAAGAGGAACAGATCGTACCTTCAGTCAAGGACATCACTTCCTACAAACAGCAAGAAGCGCCAACCCAAATCCCTCTCAATGATCAAGTCAGCGAACCAGTCAAACAACTCGTATTAGTCAAATGTGAAAAACAAGGACTAACTCCTACTAAATTAGAAAAGTATTTAGGGGAGATTGAAGACCATAAACGCGAACAATTGAAAAATGAAGACCAATTAATAGAAGGAATGGAAATTTCCATTACTGGGCAAGAATTAGTAGACAAATTTAAGATTGTCGAGAAGGAAAAATACAACGATACCATATTAAAAATAGTCCCTAAACCTCGTGGCAAGAAGAAAACTCCAAATGAGAAAGATTTAGAAAATAAATTAGAAATTGCTGAAAGGGAACTAGAAAAGCAAAGAAACATCAATGAAACACTTCAAGAGCAACTCAATAATATCAATCAGTTTACTTCTGGCAAAGTAGAAAAATGCATGGAAAAATTTATGGAGCTTTTAATAGATAAGAAAGTGCTAGCTGCTGAGAGCAAAGAAGAGATGAAATATCAATTATCAATGCTCCTTCAAGAAGAAGATGAAGCCTCCTCATTAATCGCCCAGTAATTACCTGTATCAACAAAATTGGCATCGAATCAATACCCCAAAAAAAGCCATATATTGTTTGGCAT
>JAAUYD010056587.1_pt1 | contig 12340 bp, 8 predicted proteins | sample 7278101 | NCBI WGS metagenome assembly JAAUYD01 (sample SAMN14350128, study PRJNA611818) | marine sediment metagenome | isolation source: surface marine sediment (0.6m) | place: French Polynesia: Moorea | collected 2018-08 | reverse complement strand
GTCAGGTGTGAGGTGAGCGCGCACCGGGTTAAGATGAAGATAGGCCAACAGGTATATCCAATGCTCCTCGAGATACACCGGCTTGTTTTTGTACCTACCGCGAAATACCTGTCCGTCACAACCAATGGCGCGGTTTAGATAAAAGCCATACTGGAAACAGACGTACTTCATCGCTTGCCCCAGATTTCCCTCTACCGACTCCACCATCAGGTGAAAATGATTGGGCATAATCGCAAATCCATGGACTCGAATGCCGTACCGAGAGACCGCCTGTCCGAGGAGATCGAGAAAGCGGTCGCATTGATCCACATTGCAAAAAACGGTCTGCCCCCTGGCTCCCCGGTTCATCACGTGATGTCTTGCACCGGGATAATCGATTCGCGCTGTTCTTGGCATGAGATGAGCCTACGCTTCATAAGAGAAAAGCGCAATAGGAAGGGTACGTCCCCTTTTCGGGTTTGATCGACCTGGTCGCCATGAAGGTGGGACAGTACCGGTTCAGCGGTGTCGCCTCGTCGGTCCACCAATCTTCGTAAAAACCGGTGATCTGAAACCCGGCATCGATCTGACCGCCGATCTGATCGTCCAGGCTGTGGCCGAACTCAAGGGCTGTCTTCTCTTGGATCAGCTTTGACCGGGTTTCCTCGTCCAGATCCGTCAAATCCGAGTAGGGCAGCCTGAACACGACCTCCAACCGCCTCGACTCATCGCTCTCATACTGGTTAAACAGATAGAACACCGGGTTCATCATTCCGGCCAGGAGTGAGCCACCCGGTTTCAGGACCCGGTGGCAAGACTTCCACACGGGCCGCACGTCCGGGACAAACATATTCGAAACCGGATGGAAAATCAGGTCGAATCGTCCATCATCAAACGCCGACAGATCCACCATATCGCCCTGAACTGTGGCAATCGACAACCCTTCGCGGGTGGCCACCGTTCTGTCCTTTTCCAGCTGTTCGCTCGAAAGGTCGAAGCTGACCACACGAGCCCCTGCAGCCGCCAGTACAGGCGCTTGCTGCCCACCCCCTGAGGCCAGGCACAAAACCTCCTTGCCACCGATCCCACCAAACCAGGATTTCGGCACCGGCTTCAAGGGGGTCAGTATCACCTCCCAGTCGCCGCGCCGCGCTCGGGCGACGGTCTCCGCATCGACGGGCTCGCACCACTGACTACCTCGCTTTGACTGCCGGTTCCAGGAGACCCGGTTGTGGGCCACCACATCTACCCGCTTCATAATGCTTTCCTCCCGATTCCCCAGGCGTATGTGTAGCAGTCGACGAAGTGCTTCGGCAATACCGGCTAAAAAGATGCCAAAGAGATTCCCTCTGACGCCTTTTTTGTCCTTGCACTGAGGTGATTCGGGTGTTACGAAATTCAAAATGGTAGCACAACAACAAGGACACCTCTGATGCATATGGCCGACGCGCTGGTGTCGCCGGCTGTGGGGGGCGTTTTATGGGCAGGTACTGCCGGCTTGGTGGGGTGGAGTGCCCGTGCAGTGCAGCGGCATCCCGATCATGGGAACATTCCCCTGATGGGGGTTGCTGGGGCATTTGTGTTCACAGCCCAGATGATAAACTTTGCCATCCCGGGCACTGGCTCGAGCGGACACCTGGGGGGGGCGCTCCTCCTCTCCATATTGCTCGGGCCCCATGCCGCCTTTCTGGTAATGGCGTCTGTGCTCACGGTACAGGCCCTGTTCTTTGCCGACGGCGGACTCCTGGCCTTGGGCGCAAATATCTTTAATCTATCTTTTTTCCCCTGCTACCTGGCCTATCCATTGGTGTTCAAACCCATTGCCGGCACGGATCGACGCCCGGTGCGGATTTACATCGCAGCCATTGTCGCCGCTGTGTTAGGCGCTCAAGTCGGATCTCTTTTTGTGGTTTTGGAGACCACCCTGTCCGGCATTGCCGCATTGCCCTTTTTGCCGTTCGCCCTTGCAATGCAGCCCATCCATCTGGCCATTGGTCTGGTGGAGGGTCTAGCCACGGCAGCCATTGTTCTGTTTATCTGTCGGTTGCGGCCCTCTATGGTCGATTTCTCCAATACAGAGGCGTCCCATGTACCCGTATCGAGCAAAGCAGTCGTTGCACTTCTGGGCGTCAGCGCCTTGGTTGTCGGCGGCGGGTTGAGCTGGTTTGCCGCAGATGCGCCAGACGGATTGGAGTGGTCCATCGAGACCGTGGCCAAAAGCGATGCGGTTTCTTTGCCATCGTCTCCACTTCGCGAAAACCTCGGAAGCATCCAGGAAAAAACAGCGATCCTGCCGGACTATGATTTTAAAGCAGCCCCTATCGAGCGAGAACACAGCGAAGATGTGGGAGGCCCGGTTGTGGCGAACGCAGGTACGTCTCTAGCCGGCCTCGCAGGAGGATGCCTCACCCTGATCCTTATCATCGGTCTTTTCATTGGACTGAAACGATGGCAGGTATCTAAGCAGGGATAGATGTCTCGGCTGTTAGCACACGTTAGCGACCTCGGCGCTTTGGACCTCCTCGCCGCGCAAAAGACCTGGATCCACACCCGGGACCCGCGTATCAAACTCATCACGACCATTGTTTTTATCGTCACGGTGCTCTCTTTTCATCGACTCGCGGTTGCCCGTCTGCTGCCGTTTTTCGTGTATCCCGTATTCCTGTGCGGGGTTGGCAATATTCCCATCTTATACGTGCTCAAAAAGATAGCTGTGGTGGCGCCGTTTATCCTTATGATAGGCATTGCCAACCCGTATTTGGAACCCAGTCCTGCCCTTGAGATCGGGCCGGTCATCTTATCTCAAGGGTGGATGTCTTTCTTCTCTATTCTCGTACGTTTTGTCCTCACTGCCTGGGTCGCCCTGGCACTCATTGCCACGACCGGTATGCACCAGGTCTGTGCCGCTATGATCGCACTCAAGATCCCGAGTGTCTTTGCCGTGCAGCTGCTATTTTTGTATCGCTATATCTTTGTGATTGCCAAAGAAGGCATTCGCGTATTGCGGGCCAAATCCCTACGCGCCCCCAAGCCTGCTAAACCATCTCTTCGCACCTACGCCGCCATAGTGGGACAGCTGCTGATCAGGACATTTGACCGGGGTACGCGGATCCACACCGCCATGATCTGCCGCGGATTCGAGGGCAGCATTCAGCCGATCTATACGCCGAAGATTCAGCTGATGGACATGGTTTTTGTAGCGTTGTTTATCTCATTTTTTTTATGCGCCCGGTTTGTAGATGTGCCGGGCTATCTCGGGGAGTACGCATTGGAGCTGATGGGATGAGTCACCACCTTGTCGAAGTAAAGGACCTCCACTTTGCCTATGACGACGGCACGCCGGCGATTAACGGTGTGTCGTTCCGCATTACCCATGGGGCATCAGTGGCCATTATCGGTGCCAACGGCGCGGGCAAGTCCACCCTGCTGTTGCAGCTCGTGGGATGCCTGGTCCCGCAGGCCGGCACGGTCACTATCGGTGATGTCAGCATCACTAAAAAGACCCGCCATCTGGCCCGCCGGGCCGTGGGCATGGTCTTTCAAGATCCAGATGATCAGCTGTTCATGCCAACGGTCTTTGAGGACGTGGCATTTGGACCGGCCAACCTGGGTCTGACAGGTGAGGAAGTGGAAAAAAGAGTCGAGCAGGCGCTCGATCAGGTGGGCGCCCGGCACCTTATGGATCGCCCCCCCCACAAATTGTCAGGCGGTGAAAAGCGGTCCGTATCCATTGCTACGGTGCTTGCCATGTCTCCGGATATCCTCGTCATGGACGAGCCCTCTTCCAATCTGGATGCATTGAGCCGACGCAACCTCATCGCCCTCTTGCAACGGTTCGACCACACCAAAATCATCGCTACCCACGATTTGGATTTGGCAGTGGACGTTTGTGAACGCGCGATCGTTTTGAGCCGGGGCAAGGTCGCGGCAGACGGCCCCACGCTGGAACTGCTAGCAAACCAAACGCTCCTCGCGGCCAATCAACTCGAACCGCCCTTAGCGATGCAGGGATGCCCGGTCTGCTCAAAACAAGGCTAAATGGCATCGGACGGGCAGTTTGTTTTTGTTTCGTCTCAGTGTATCATGCCACCCTCGATTATGGCAGGGGCAGGCTTCCCAAAGCGGGTTGAGGAGGCGTTTTGGATAAAATCAACAGTTTTTTAGTCGCAGTGGATGAGTATCTAGGTGCGAGCTCTTGGTTTCCATACTTGTTGTTGGGCACTGGCTTATTTTTTACAATTTATCTTAAATTTCCTCAGATACGGTTTTTCAGGCACGCCCTGCGCATTGTTACCGGCAAATACGAAAAAGACGAGATGCAGGGGGATACCACCCATTTCCAGGCACTTTCTACAGCCCTGTCCGGTACGGTGGGCACTGGAAATATCGGTGGCGTTGGCTTGGCGATCTACATCGGTGGGCCTGCTGCGCTGTTTTGGATGTGGGTCACGGCGTTTCTCGGTATGGCAACGAAGTTCGTCGAATGCAGCCTCTCCCACAAGTACCGCATTGTCGGCGAGGACGGCACCATTGCCGGCGGACCCATGTACTACATGGAGCGGAAGCTCGGCATGAAGTGGTTAGCGGTTATCTTCGCCACATCGACCCTCATCTGCGCCTTTGGCACGGGCAATATGCCCCAAATCAACAACATTTCAACGTCTGTTGCATCGGCATTCGGCATTCCGCCCTGGGCCACAGGTGGGGTGTTGGCCATTCTGCTCGCCCTGATCATCATCGGCGGTATTCGACGCATCGCCAAGGTGACCGAAAAGGTGGTTCCGTTCATGGCAGCGGTCTATTTCATCGGCGCCTTTACCATCATCATTCATAACCACGAGAACATCATCCCCTCGTTTGGTCTTATTTTCTCTTCTATTTTTACTGGCACGGCAGCTATGGGTGGGTTTCTCGGATCCTCATTTGCGTTTGCCTTTACCCGGGGCGTTGGCAGGGGTCTCTATTCCAATGAAGCAGGACAAGGATCTGCCGCCATTGCCCATGCTGCAGCAAAAGCCGATGAACCGATCTCCGAGGGCATGGTCGCTATTTTGGAGCCCTTTATCGACACGCTCGTCATCTGCACCATTACAGGCCTGGTCATTTTATCTTCAGGCGCTTGGCTCGAAAAAGTTCCCAATGTGTTTCAACGGGCAGACATGGAAATCATAGAGGGCCGTTACACGGAGACCGATCCGCGCGATGTTGCCGCGCTTGCAAGCCACATCAATTTAACAGCTGAGGATAGGATCCGCAGGTTTACAGGCACCCTGGCCCTCAAAAAAGGGCGCATTGCAGACGGCCAGAATATCACCCTGATTCACGCGAGGTCCCTGGCAGAAGATGTGGTGTTCAGCAAAAACGGGAAGCCCATCGATGGGAACGCAGCAGTAAAAGACGGACAGCTCGTGGATAAAGCTATCGCAGTGACAGGTGCGTCCCTCATCCACTCTGCTGTGCTCACTGCCGAGGCGTTTAAGAAAGGGTTCTTGGGCGACTTTGGGCAATATATCGTTGCAGTGGGCTTGCTGCTATTCGCGTTTTCAACGGTTATTTCCTGGTCGTATTACGGGGATCGGGCAGTGACCTATCTGTGGGGGTCCAAGTACGTACTACCCTATAGAATCGCATACGTATTTGCTTTTTTTGGGGCCGCGCTCGCAGATACGACCGTTGTATGGTCCCTTGCGGCGGTCGCCATCGTGCTGATGACCGTGCCCAACTTATTCGGTATCCTCATGCTCCACAGGGATATGAAACAATCGATCGCAGCATACTGGGTCAAATTCAGAAAAGAGCACCCCAGGGAAATCTCGTCGTAGGGGCGTCTCGGGAAACGCCCGCGATAATCGCATTCGCACGTACATTTGTACGGATCTAGCCGGCACAGGTGCACTGGGAATGGGCGCATTGCGATGCGCCCCTACGACGAGATAATTTTCGTATATTACTGTAAAAATAACATTGACTTTTCTCATTCTTGTGAGAAAATAACATTGACTTTTCTCATTATTCTGGAGCGTGCAGTGAAACGCACCATCGAAAACCGGTTGCTTAAGTGGCAGCACACAAAAAAACGAAAGCCGCTCATTGTCCGTGGTGCGCGACAGGTGGGCAAGACATTCACCATCAGTGCGTTTGGCCGTAACTCTTTTGATAACTTGTTTATTTTCGATTTTGAACGGGTTTCGCGTTATCGGGCAATCTTTGAAGATGATTTGGATCCCCGTCGAATCCTCTCTGAGTTGGAGATCGAGGCTGGCAAACGGATTTTTCCGGGACATGCGCTCGTCTTTTTTGACGAAATCCAAACCTGCCCAAGAGCGGTCGCGAGCCTGCGTTACTTTTATGAAGAACTTCCAGACCTACACGTCATTGCGGCCGGCTCGCTTTTAGAACTTGCTCTTGATGATATTTCGTTTCCAGTTGGAAGGGTGGCGTTCGAATGGATGCGCCCAATGTCTTTTTCTGAGTTCCTCGAGGGTATCGGACAGGAGCTGCTTGCAGAAAAAATTCCCCACTTCGAAGCCGATCTGAATGTCTCTCAAGCGGTTCACCAGAAACTCATCGCTGAGCTACGCCGGTACTTCATCGTGGGCGGCATGCCAGAGGCGGTCGTTCGATTTGCTGAGCAAGGCTCCTATCAGGAAGCTAGTGCGGTACACGAAGCCGTGGTGATTGGGTTTTTACAGTCCTTAATAAAGTATCATCAGCGGGCAAACATCACTCTACTCGAGCATCTTCTCGAACAGTTTCCAAGGCGCGTGGGGCAACAGATCAAGTACTCCCATCTGGATCCCCATCGCCATACCGAAACCGTCAAGGCGGCAATTCACGTTCTCGAGCGCACGCTCCTCATCGCTTTGGTTCGCGCCAGTGCTGCCCAGGGGCTCCCTCTTGCCGCTGGGATTCGCCCCAAAGTATTCAAAGCGATTTTCTTGGACATCGGTTTGATGCAACACCTCGCCGGTGCAGATAGTGGAGCGATACTGCACGAGAGTGATTTGACAAATTTGTATCGCGGTGCCTTGGCTGAACAGTTCGTCGCCCAGGAGCTCCTGGCAACCGGGCCTGGCAGCGAAAACGACAAGCTCTTTTATTGGTCTCGCGCTGCCAGGAGCAGCAACGCAGAGGTTGACCTTTTGATGGTGCGCAAAGGTGTCGTTCACCCGGTGGAGATCAAAGCTGGTGCCATCGGTAATCTAAAGAGCCTCGGCATTTTTAGGCGCGAACATCCAGGCGCAGCCCATGCGTTTGTTCTCTCACCGGAAGTGCGAAAACGCGTGGTTTCGAATGATGCCGTCATCCTGCCCATCTATACGAATTTCGGTATGAGTAAATGCGAATAGGGACATCGCGATGCGCCCCTAAAAAGAAGATTACATTACGAGAAAGGCTCTAGAGGCGCCTTCGTACCTCTCGATTTCTCCTGTCCAGCCCGATTTCCAGTAGCCGACTTGCCTGATGCGATAAAATCCAGGTGATGCACTGGCGGGAATATCCCATTCGATGGTCACGTGTGAATTAGCAGCGCCGTCTCTCTTCCAATGGTACTGGGTGGACGGATCCCAGTCGTGGGCCATTGGCTCCCAGCCGTACGCTGATTCGGCAGGTTCCTCGCAAGTATCACCTTCGTAGCAGGCCTTAAACCCGGAAAATTTTTCAATAACGAGGTAGCTCTCATGGGCGTCAACGGTGAGGTTATTATTGGGGTGGGCGCCCCAGAAAACCGCAGATGCGGTGTCTTGCCCGCGCGTGTAGGACAGATCGGGCTGGGTGTGTACAGCGCCGAATTTCTGTAGCAAGGGCTTGTCGTCAAACACCACATACCCGGCTACTTTGAAAACAGCTTCTTTTTCGAGCCCGTCCTCAACGGTCGCTATATCGACTGCATAGTCCGGGAGATCCACGCCCGGGGTAAAGGTCTGGGCCAATTCGTTGACGAACATGCGCACCGCATTGAGAGAATAGGGACCCATAAGCGCTGCACCCCCCTCGTATTGCTGGGATGCGTATTCCTCTCTCGTAACCAAGTAGCGCATGTCCGCGTTTGCCGTGGAATTAATCATCACTTCGTCGACATCGGGGAGGGCACTCATCAGCTCGTCCTGGAGGCGCCGGCCTGCCATGGTGGCCACTTCAAAGGGCAGCGCGATGGTGGCCACATTGCCGATTTTCAGTATTTGAATGGGCTGGTTGAGGCTCCAGGGTTTGCCTTCGGGAATCAGCTTATTGAGCTCGTCAAAGCTCATGGTCATCTTTTTTTCCATCTGGCAATCCATCTCGTCGTAGAGCTCGTCTCCATGGACCAGGGTTCTGAGAATAATGTCGGCGAGGGAGGGAACCGGGTCTGCGATGAGGTCTCCGAGGTTTGAAACCGAGTAATCAGTGACATCTCTTGGGTTTCCCTCACCTGCGTTTACCATCCCAGAATCCCCATCTTCGGTAGATCCTGCAAAGAAACCGACCCCTGCAGCGCCCATGCAGAGCCGACGCGTATCGATTGTCTCGTTCAGCTCTTCTGTATAATAGATGTCCTCAATATCTATATATTCGGGCTTTATACCAATGCCCTGGGCTGCGGCAAACATCTGGCGAGAATCGATAAGGCCGCGCAGCTCAGTGCCGTTGCCGTCAAACAGGCTTTTTGCCAAATCGTATACTTTGGCCGCGCGCAGCCCCATGCGCTCATAATCGCAGTTGCCGTCTGCCCGCCAAGCGACGATTTCACCATTTTCCACAGTGACTTCTTTTTCACATTCGCTTAATTCCGGTAAATACGCATCTTCTGGCAGATTGTTGGAGATATCTCCTGCATTATTGTAGGCAAAGGCAGCCACAAAATCCGTGTTGTCGAGATAGTCGGTGCCTTGCGCTTTTTCAAACTTGTATGATGCCAGGCCGTTGATGTCGCCGTTGATGAGTGTGAGGCGATTGCCCGATACGTTGGGATGGATCGGGGCCCAATGATATGCACCGATGGGCCTGCCGGTTTCGGTGATGAACTTAAACTGTGTCAGTGTCCTGCTGGTGTTATCGAGGGTACCGTTTGGTAGTGTGTAGTCCCCCTTATCTCGGTTGAGCACATAGGCTTGATTGGACCGTTGAAAGTTAACCCGGTCGAATTTCTCAGCGGAAAACTCTGCGCTGCTCATATACACCCGGCCTGGCTCGAGATTTTCATGGGCCGATACAATGGAGCGGTAGATGCCGTTTACGATGGTGTTAAAATTATCCTCGTGATAGGTCATGCCGACAAAGATATTGAGCGCATAGGTCTTGAAATACCCACCCGGACCGCTGTGAGTATGTGAGGCGCTTGCCATCACGTTCTTTTCCGTGTAGAGGTCGCCATAGGTTTCCTTCAATTTCTTGATCACATGCACATATACCCCGGCGGACATGAGCGGGATGTCAGCAGTAACCATGACAATGCGCTTATCGTTGCGCATATCGTGCATGATATAAGCGCGCGACCATTGCCGCATATAGACGCCTGTACCAATCTGGGAAAAATCAGCATAACCGCCGAACATCACCTCAGCAGGTGGTCCGGTGATATCGAAAATGCCCGTCCCGATGTTATAGCAGGCATCTGGTGCTTGCGCGTGGGTGGGTTGTTGGCCATCATCGGTAATAGCATCGGTAGCCTCGCCATTGGCTGCCTCCCCGCAGCCTTCTTCTCCACAACTATCCTCGCAGGAAACGACGAACATAGAGACTAAAATGACGATGCTTATAATGCTGTTTTTCATGTATGGTCTCCGAAAATTTGTCATACTACATTACTTGTAAGTACAATTGGCTATTAACCCAATTATAGTAATTATCATTACAGAATTAGAGTATTGAGTCAATTGAAATTATGAAAAAGATTATAAATTACGGTATTTTACAATAACTAACCGGTTAGTTCTTAATTTAATTACCCCACATTGGGATGAAAGAAACATCAAACTGGTCTAATGTTTGTATGGTTAATCCCGGCAAAAATATACTAATCCGTGTTATATTGAAACACAGCTGTTAGATTAGTATATGAAAGTTAATTATTGCGGTAGAGGCAAAACTTATACTTAATAAAATACATAGCGAAATTACTAATGATTGTCATTGTGTGTGGTTGAACACTGTCTAATATTGAGCAAGAACATCATAAAAAGAAGTCTTTCTGAAAAGAGGTCTTTCTGGGCGAAATCATCGCCTTTGAAGAGCAGTGGTGCATCGGCCGGCTTGGCCACGGGATAGGTAGAGCAATCGGCGATACTCAGTCCTGCTGGCTGACGACGCTTTCCATATCGTCGGTAGGCTTCTCAGGACCTGGCGTCTGCTCCAGTTCCATGCCCATCTAGTCAATATTCGCTTCGTTGAACAGCAAATCCATTTCCCGAGTTCCTGCATCACCCTTTCGCGCTTCAATGACTATGGCGCACTCTAGGTCGATAAATGCGCGACCAGACGTCGGGATTTCTTGCAATTGCCTTTTATTTGGTCCTTAACACTGCTGTTCCTGTATTGCGAAGAAACCATGAGGGACGATGGGCCGAAACTGGCTAAGAACCTATCCCAGATAGGTGTATTGAGACATGAAAAATAGAGTCAAAAATTTGCCTTGGTTAGGAATAACTGTCCATGACAATGGATATGGGACTCATAAAAAAAGAAGATGGATGGAGAATTCCGGACGAGCTCTGGGAGCAAATGGAGCCACTACTACCGCCACGAAAGCCTCATCCTCTGGGGTGCCACAATCCTCGCGTTCCCGATCGAGACGCGATGAACGCAATTTTCTTTGTTCTGCGGACTGGATGTCAGTGGAACGCCTTGAACGCCTCGGACATCTGCAGCAGCTCATCGGCACATCGACGTTTTATGGAATGGACCAAGGCTGGCGTCTTCCAAGAGTTCTGGGAATGTGGCCTTCTCGCTTACGACGAAGTGGCGGGCATGGATTGGTCATGGCTCTCGATGGACGGAGCGATAACCAAGGCACCCCTGGGTGGGGAAAAAAACCGGTCCCAATCCGACGGACCGGGCAAAAAGAGGAACAAAGAGAAGTCTGCTCACTGAGGCCGCAGGTATTCCTGTCGGCCTCGTGGTCGACGGTGCTAATCGAAACGATTTCAAGTTATTTGAGCAGACCATCGAGAGCATTCCCATTCGTCGACCGAAGCCTACGAAAAAGAAACCGCAGGGAATGTGCCTTGATAAAGGGTACGACTACCCCGAAGTTCGGGACCTCGCCCGCGAGTTCGGATTCACTGCTCATATTCGTTCGCGCGGTGAGGAAGCCAAGGCAATCAAGAACGAAGCTGGGTTTCGCGCGCGACGGTGGGTGGTTGAGCGGACGCATGGTTGGATGAATCGATTTCGAAGGATCTTGGTAAGATGGGAAAAAAGGGCCGACACGTACATTGCAATGCTGCATTTGGCCTGCGCTATTGCGACATGGCGGGCAACCGGCCCACTGGGATAGGTTCTAACTCATGAGGTCCGGTTTTTTCTAATTTTTCTCTAAAAGAAAAAAAATTGAATTCTCCTGACAAAGGATCTCTCGGCAAAACCGGTAGGATTCGAATCGTAAGCAGCTCTGTACCGGCCCCCGCCAAAATGATTCGCCTGAATGTAGCTAACATATCCTCAGTTGATCCAAACGTTTGCCCTCTATTTCAGTATTTCCATGTGTCGGACATAGGCGCAAACCGTATCCTCTTCCATCCCAACTGCCATCACAAATTAACCGAATTCCACAAAGTTACGTTTCTCATCTCAGTAAGACTGCGCGATCTGAATTGTGCTCCTTCCCTAGATGTAATCGACCGCATGCGCCACAGCTCACTTGGGCAGTCTTAGTATCAGCATGTTTAAATGGTTCGGTTGCAAGCTCCGCTCGTCTATCCAGCTCTCCTTCTGCTGTGCTGGCTTCCGAAATACTTTCCCAAGGTTCCTTCGTAGTTCTCCGGGTAGAGATTTTCTCAGGCGCTTCGGGATGAACGCCACGTGGTATTCGCTTTTCAATTTCGAATTTCAAACGGTCATGTCATTTGCAGAATATTTTAGGTCGGATGTTCTCTGTGATCGATAGTGAAATAGAATTTGATGAATGTGACGTTAATTTATGTTATTCGTTTATCGTTCGGCTAACTTGTTATCATCTCTATTGCGACTATTGCTACACGTCGGCTTAAAAATTCCACCCTCGGCACAATAATTATACTTATTAATGTATTTTTTTCTTGCTAGTATCTTTTTTGGACCTCCTGCATTAGGAGTGGGTAGATTTTGATGGAAAATCCGTTGATACCGGAAAAATATCCCGAGCTCGGAGCCCCCGCCGGAGGCATCCCTCTGCCCGTCGCCC
>JAAUYD010275306.1_pt1 | contig 12344 bp, 8 predicted proteins | sample 7278101 | NCBI WGS metagenome assembly JAAUYD01 (sample SAMN14350128, study PRJNA611818) | marine sediment metagenome | isolation source: surface marine sediment (0.6m) | place: French Polynesia: Moorea | collected 2018-08 | reverse complement strand
CAATGGTACGATAGCGAAGGTGAACCATTTTATCCTCAAGCAAAATACTGTGTAGGGGGTAATACTAAAATATATAGCGGGGCGTTATTACGGTTCAGAGAAAAGGATTTTGAACAAGTTCAGCATCAAGAAGGTATTTCTCCCTCTTGGGGCTTAACATATCAAGATTTTGAACCCTATTACACAGAAGCGGAAAAACTCTACCAAGCACATGGTAAGGTAGGGAATGACCCTACAGAACCTCCTCGCAGCGAGGACTTTTCCCTCCCACCAGTCAAAAGAATTCCTGAGATCGTCGAATTGGAAGATCGCCTGACCAAACAAGGTTTGCATCCTGCTTATCTTCCTATCGGTATTGGAGATGAAGGGCGTACCGACTCTGAGGATACGGGAGTAAGTCCTGCAATTAAAGGGGGAGGCGATGTTACCCTAAAAACTTCAGCTAAAGTAGTTTCTCTAGATACTAATTCTGCGGGAACAGAAGTAAAAGGAGTTCAGGCGCAGATAAATGGACAAACCTATTTATTTATAGCTCATATTGTCGTGCTTTCCTGCGGAGCAATTAATTCTGCTGCTTTACTCTTGCGCTCCGCAAATGAAAAACATCCCAAGGGATTGGCTAATAGTTCCAATTTAGTGGGATGTAACCTAATGAAACACCTGATGACAGTAATTTTGCAGCAGTCTCCCAAACCTAATTCGGGATTGTTTCAACGCAGTATGTATATCAATGACTTTTATTGGGGGGATGATGATTATCCTTATCCTATGGGACACATTCAGGATGGAGGGGGTATTCTCCAAGATGTGATCTTTTCTGAGTCACCACCATTACTTTCTGTTGCAGCCAAACTAATGCCAGGATTTGGCTTAAAAAGATTAGCTAAAAATTCTATTGGTTGGTGGTTACAAACAGAAGATTTACCCGATCCGAGCAATCGGGTTTATTTTCAAGGGGAGAAACTCTATCTAGACTATACTCCCAATAACCTAGAAGCTCATGATCGCCTGTTGTATCGCTGGCAACAAGTCCTTAAAGCCACTGATAAAAAGTCTCGTGGTATTCATCCTTATGCTGCTAGTCCTATTCAAGTGGTGGCACACCAATGTGGTACTTGTCGCTTTGGAGAAGATCCTCAATCTTCGGTTTTAGATCTCAACTGTCGCACCCACGACATTGATAATCTCTACGTGGTAGATAGTAGTTTCTTTCCTTCTAATGCTGCGATAAGCCCGGCTTTAACTGTAATTGCTAATGCCTTGAGAGTTGGAGATAAATTGATTGCAAGATTAAATTCTTGAATTATTAATTATCCTTTTTCTGTGATATGTCAGGCTTTAATCTCTTTTTGGGTAGTGATTCCCATGTAGTGAGCAATAAGCGCGATCGCTAAAGTAATTAGTACTTATATCAAATCACTATAGATATGCTATACATTAATCTCTGTGTCACCGTGTCTCCGCGTCAATCATCTGTAGCAAACTTAAAGGGAAATGATATAACGTAGTCGTCATGATGGGCTTCTTCCATTTTTATTGTGTTGGCGATTCAACCATCCCGCCAGAAAAGCCAGAGCGAACATCCCTAATAGTGCCAAGCCAAGGAGCCACTTCCCTCCTGTAAAGATACCTGCACCCAAAGCAACAACAGGAGGGGTGGAAATTACAATCCCTAGAATTAAAGCTGGAAGAAACTTGCGCCATTCCATTTGAGTCAGTCCCACTGCATAACAGACAAAATCAAACAGTCCCGTCATCAAAAATCCAGCGACTAAGAAAGGATTATTTTCTAAATGGTTGGAGGAAAAGGAATCAACTTTACCCATGAATCTTTGACCGACTAGCCTTTGTACGATCCCACGCCCGTAGCGTTTGGCTAGATAAAAATTTCCCGAACAGGCAGCAAAATCGGCGACCGCAATAATCGCGATTCCTTGCCAAAAGCCAAATAAAGTACCTGCTAACACTGAGTAAGCGGTACTAGGAATTGCTGGAATCACTATGCTTAACGAACGTAGTAATATCAGGGCAAAAGGAGCCAATATTCCCAATTGAGCGACATTGGCACGGATTTGCCCAATTCCCACTTGCTTGATTAAAGCGATTCCCAATACCACTATAATTCCCAGACCGAACAACCTCAAAATGTCCATCCATTTTCTACGTTGGAGTGAGGATTTTGCTTCCTTTGGAGAAAGTCGCTCCTCTAAATTCATCACCTCAGTATCGGGTGGATAGTAGAGTTCCTTTTTCAGAATCCAGCCAGTTTCTTGTTGTAGGTAAGCATGGGTGCTGAGACCAAGCTGTTTGGCTGCTAGAGCAACAGCTTTATAGTCAAGCCCCAAGAGGTCACAAAGTTCGCGCTGACGGATTCCAGTTTGATTGGGCATGGATTGAGGATAGAATTTGTCTGGATATTATTAGCTTACAGTTGTTTATAGCTTTAGTGCGTAAGTCCTATGATTGTGGCTCACTCAGGAGCTGAGAAGGGTAGATAATCTTATAGACAACCAGAGCTCGTTGCACAGCTCGCTCGTTATGGCTGGCAACTAACGCTAATTTCCTCTTTCAATTAACCTGACCTGGCTGAAGTGCCAATTTTACCATTTCACGCCCCCTTGTCCTGTTTCACCCATTGCCTTAAAAGGCTAACGGATACTTTACTCATCAGGGCTAGCTGTGGCTAATTCCGCTCTAGCTTCAGAGACAAGTTCTTTGCCCCCTTCATAAATGCTTAAGCCTCCCTTAATAGCGGTCTTGGCGACAGATTTGCCCGCTTTGCTGACTGCCGGAATGATGATCGGTGCTAGTACTAAAGTGCCGATTCCAGCGAGCATCAAAGTTCTGATGCCAGCAAAGGGCAAACGATAAACGAAAAGATGCCTGTTAGCTAATTGTTTACCTAATTCATGTTCCCATTTCATAATTAATTTCCTCCTTTCTCTGCTAGCTCAGAGCGGATTTTTCTTTTTCTTTTCTGGCTAAAAATGCTAGTTCAAGTTAGGTTAATACTCGGTTAATACCTCTTACTTTTATAATAATCTATCAGGGCAAAAAAAAATGAATTTGCAATAGTTTGTAATTTTTATGTTAAATGAAAAATAATTTTATTAAGCTTACAAGCTCTATTTTTCAAGAGTTTAATTGATAAAATAAAGTAGTTATAGCTCAAAACAGCAAATAATTGGTATTATTTTCTTGAGGCTGTATCTACTTTTTTTACATTTTAAAATTTTTATTATTTTTATTGATTAATTAATAATTATTAGTATGATTATTACTAGGAAAAAAATATTGAGCCAGAAAAACAATTAATTACAGGGAACGGAATGAGGGGGCATAATCTCTAGAGATTCATGAAAATCATCAACTGTAAGCATTACAGCTCGCTCGATAATTACTTATGCCTTTAATTCCATTAGTACTCGTCCCCTAGTTGGTTACTAAGATTGTCTAGTAATCAACTAGGAGACAAGTAAAGAGCTGACCTTAGTTTCTCCTCAAACCCCTAAAACATTTATTTGCTTAAAAGCAATTTTCCAGAGAATCAATGGGGATATGTCTATTAAAGTCAACTAAATCATAAATATTATTAATTATTCTGAAGGGGTTTTGCCAAGAAATCAGAAGTAAAATGAGGACATATTTTAATAAAACAAGCAATATAAAGTAAAAGCCTTTTTTTGCTTTATAACATTTTATTTTGTCTAAATTGCTCTTTTAATTCTATTTTAATCAATTTGCTTCACTCAATTGACTCAGCTAATATCAATCAAAATACAAATAATTCTCAAAAAACTCCTTTTTGAGTGTCAATCTAGGCTAAGCTTGGCGTAAAATCAGTCCAAAAATTGGAAAGCGGTCGAACCAGAATGTCAAGACCTATAAGCTATGCAGGGTAAAGGTTTTAACGTTTTGCTGCCTCATATCGCACGAACCCTATATTTCCGCCATTAAGGCGTTTTGTGTATGCGAAGCGGTTATGCTAAGGCATATCCGAAGGTGTATCCTTTGGAGTTAGGAATCCTTTAGGATTTCCTGTTCTTTTTGAACATATACATAATGTCCTAAGTTCAAAACTTATGGCTATATTGAGCTTTCAGGATTTTTAATCGATTCTTAATCTTTTCAAAATTAGTTTTTGAGCCATAATTTTATGCTAGATAATTTAGAAAAAGCCCTAGTTGAAGCCCTTGAGGATGAATACAAAGCTCGTGCGACCTATCGCTCCGTCATTAGTCAATTTGGGGAAATTAGACCTTTTATCAATATTGTTGAGTCGGAAGAACGGCATATTCAAGCATTACTCCCTTTATTTCGTAAGTATAAAATTCCTATTCCCGTAGATAACTGGGCAGATCGAGTTAAAATACCTGCTTCGGTAGAGGAAGCTTGTCAAAATGGAGTGCAAGCCGAAATTGAGAATGGGGAGATGTATCAACGGTTGTTAGCTTTAACATCGGAATATCCTAATGTGCAGCGCGTTTTTTTGAACTTACAACGAGCCTCCCAAGAAAATCATTTACCTGCTTTTCAACGTTGTACAGAGCGTTCTATCTATACCGATGGTGTGCGAGGGCAAAATACTAATTGTGGTCGAGGTAAAGGAAGAAGACAACATCATGGTGGTCGCCATGGCAATAAAGAATAGTTACTGTTAATACAATTACAATTAAAGGGTAATTGTCAGAGCTGACAATTTCACCTTTTTGGTTGCTTCATTAAACAAGAGTGGCACTAAAGCACTATTGCTAATTACCGCACCGTCAAGCAGATTTAAAGGTGTCACCTGTAGTAGATTCCTCCAGCCAGGAATAACTGGGCAGATTAGTTGTAGAATCAATGATCCTCCCAGGGCAGCAGTTAAATAATGGTTTGATGGTAACTGAATCTTACTTAAGGGTTTAGTCGAACGACAACTTAGAGCGTGGAGTAATTGACCTGTAACTAAGCTCATAAAGGCAATGGAACTAGCTTGAGGACTTATGCCATAACGAGTAATGCCATAACTATAGGCTGCCATAGTGCTGATAGATAAAACACTGGACTCAGAGATAATCCGTTGGAAGTCTTGAGAATTGAGAATTGGTTCGTCGGGAGAACGGGGCGGTGCTTGGAGTACTGCTGGTTCTGGAGGTTCGAGGGCTAATGCCAAGCCAGGAAAGATATCAGTTAGCATATTGAGCCACAACAATTGCATCGCATTGAGGGGTTGTCCCAATCCTAATCCATTAGCTAACAGCATGACCATAATCTCGCTCAGATTAGTAGATAAGAGGAAATGAACGGATTTGCGAATATTATTGTAGATGGTTCTTCCTTCACTTACGGCAATAATCATAGTTTCCAGGCGGTCATCTTCTAAGACTACATCAGCTACTTCTCTTGCTACATCGGTTCCAGCATGACCCATGGCAATGCCTACTTCTGCTGCTTTGAGGGCTGGAGCATCATTAATTCCATCTCCTGTCATAGCCACAACTTTTCCTGCTTGCTGTAGTGCCTGAACGATTTGCAGTTTGTGAGCGGGACTGATACGGGCAAAAACCTGAATGCGATCGCACAATTCTTTCATTACTTCGGAATCGAGATGTGCTAGATCGGTTGAATCGAGGATTTCTAGTGACTCTCCTTGACTCAAATTTAATTCCTTACCAATAGCATAGGCAGTAGGACTTTGATCTCCCGTAATCATAACGGTCTTGATTCCTGCCTGATGGAAAGAGCCGATTAACTCTTTGACTCCATGTCTGAGGGGATCTATCATGCCTATTAGTCCCAACCAAACAAGGTTTTCGGAGTCTTCTAAATTATCATTGTAAGTATAAGCAACCCCTAACACTCGTAGTGCTTTCCCTGCCATGCGCTCATTTTCTGCTTCAATTGTCTGTCTATCTGCTTGAGTAAGAGGAATTTGCTGACCTTGTTTGAGCTGCCAGCTACAAAGTGCCAGTACTTCTGTAGGGCTACCTTTTACTGCTACTAGCTTTTGCGATTCCCCGACAGCATGAATCGTCCCCATGAAATTCTGCTTTTCTGAACGATGGTTGATTTCTAAGCATGGATACTTGCCTTGTAATTCCAAGATATCGATCCCAGCAGCGATCGCCATCTGCATCAGGGCATTTTCGGTAGCCGAGCCATTAACTATATACTTGCCATCATGATGGTTGTTGACTTTACTTTCATTACAGAGGATGGAAACATGAATCAGTTTTAATAGTTCGTCCCAACCATAAGGGTTAATGGGTTTTCCTCCAACCAGAAATTGTTCGTCGATAACTTCTATCCTTTGGTTATCTGTACACAGTTCGACTACAGACATTTGATTGGCTGTGAGCGTCCCTGTTTTGTCCAGACAGATAGTTTGTACTGAACCCAAAGCCTCTATGGCATCGAGACGACGAATCAGCACATTATTCCGCCTCATTTTGCCAATTCCTAAAGCTAGGGTAGTGGTAGCAACAGTGGGTAATCCTTCGGGTACAGCAGCAACAGCAAGAGAAACAGAGGTTTTAAGCATCTGGAGTAGGCTATAGCCTCGCAACAATCCCAAAGCCAAAACCACACCGCATACTCCACTTGATAAAAGGACGAGTTGACTTCCCACGCGCTCAAGTTGTCGTTCCATTGGTGTTTGGGGTGCGGTAGTTTCTGTTACTAGGGCTTGAATGCGTCCCATTTCGGTTAATTGTCCCGTAGCAACTACCACGGCTAATCCTTGTCCTCCCGTTACTAAAGTTCCTCGATATACCATGTTCGCTCGTTCGGCTAAGGGGACATCTTTACCAGTTAAAGTTTGAGCAGTTTTGAGAACGCCAACACTTTCACCTGTAAGGGCAGATTCATCAACGCTAAGGCGTTCGGCTTCAATTAATCTGGCATCAGCAACCACGTAACTACCAGGTTTGAGGACTAAAATGTCCCCGACCGCCAATTCCTGGGAGTTGATTTTAGTTAGTTTACCAGCTCTAAGAACCCAAGCCGAATGATTTACGAGACTGTTAAGAGAATGAATGATCCGCTCAGATTGACTTTCGGTAGCGTAACCCAGGATGGCATTGATCAAGACAACTCCCATAATCACCCCAGCATCGATTATGCCCCCCGTAACTATAGATAATCCTGCTGCTAGAGTTAACAAAGCAACAGGAACAGACTTAAAGTAGTTGATAAAAATACTCAGCCCAGAACGGGGTGGGGGGTCTGCTAGAATATTTGTACCATATTTCTGGAGGTTGTATTGCACTTTCTCCCAAGACAAACCCGATTCCTGAGAAGTCTCCAGATTGGTTAAAATTGCTGCTGTTTCTTGGAGATGCCAGGATTCCAAAGGCAAGAGATTAGGGGGAACAGAAACAGTTGGCGAACGATTCTGCCTTAGCGCGATCGCCTGTTTAGGCTGTTGTCTGTACTCTTCGACAATAGTTATGATTAGGGACGTGATAGCTTGGGAATTAAGTTCTTTAGAAAAGAATATTAGTATGTTACCTGACCAAGTACTAGCATGGGTGCGATTAATTCCTGGTTGGCTAGATAACCTAAATTCTAGAAATTGTTGCAAATATTCTGACCCCTGTAATCCCCTGACTTTATAACGAACTCTTCCTCTTACGCGATTGTGTAGCATCTGCACCAGAGGTTTTTGCTGCTTTGAGAAGAGGCAATTGGGTTTTCGTACTACATTGGGCAGATGAAAATTATTCATGCATTTTTATCTCTTAAGAATCCTCGCTTATTTCTAGCGCATTCGTTCAGAATGCTATCTATGGGGAGTGTCATCACCCAGGTAAATGGGCTGGTAATACTAAAACAGCTAGAAGCGTCAAAAAAATCAAGCTCCCAAGTGTTTCTAGTAGTGCGACTTGCTGAATTTTAGCAGTACAGTACCAGTTTTTTTGCCACACAATTAGGATAAATTTAACCAAAGCTACTCCAAAAGCCGAAGCGGTAATAGGTGACAGCCATCCAGTCACCCCAAGGATTATAGCGATCACGCTACCAATGCTATGAAAGATTATACCTGGAATAACTGAAGCAGTTTGGCTTTTGCGTAGCTTGACGGTAAAAATGGCACTGGAGAAGAATAAAGTATTAAGTACCCAAAGACCAATTGCAACTTGGGAAATCGTACCGATGGTTACTGTATATGTCAAAGGTGCTAACAAACAGACAGCAGCAAAAGTTATCAGTTCATTGAGTCTCGATTTTTGTTGACGCTGCCTAACTGAAACTACATCGAAGATTAAAGCTGCAATAGCACCGCCGTAAATTAATAACAGAGGTAATCTATTGGAACTTTGCCACAATAACCAAAGTGCAATTGTAACTGCTATCCCACTGTAAATACTTGCCCAGAGTATTAATCTCGGCTTCCGCGTTTTACGTTGCTTAATTTGCCATACCAAGGGGTGTTCTGCTTGAAAACCACAGAAACCACAGATTAAAGCTAGGGTTGTCTCGCAATTCCATTGTTGAGAAGCAGCAGCCCCCGTCAGGAATGAGACGAAAAGCATCACATAAACCCCATGTTCTGGAGAAAACATCGGATGGTACCACTGTTGGAACTTGGGTAAATGGGAATGAGCAGTTAAAGATGTCATTATTACCTATTGTTTAAACGCGGGTAGTAGTTTTAGCTTTTGGCTGTTGTTGGCTATTTCCAGTAATTTTCTGAGGACTCTGAGATAGTTTAAAGAGGAAAATTGTTCCCACCATAGCTGCCACTCCACCGATGATCCAAGCCAGAGAAGAACCTGGATGCTGAGGGAAAGTCGCAATTTGATAGAACATAGTTGCTACCCAGTAACCCAAACCAGTCGTCCAACCAGCAACCAACAACGTCCAACCTAAATTAGTTTCGCGGTAAACTGCACCTGTTGCTGCCACACAAGGAAAGTACATCAGTACAAATAAGAGATAGGCAAATGCTCCCACTTTACTATCAAATCTTTTTGACATCTGCCCAAAAGTACCTAATGCTACTTCTTGTTCTTCTGCAACAACTTCTTGATCTTGGACATCCCCAATATTTAAGCCAATGGGATCTAGTATTTGATTGCCCAGATCGGCTAAATTAGCAGGAATACTAGCAAAAGCCTCGCCAATACCGTCCCAGAAATTAAAATCTGCTGCTTCATCTACTTCTCCTGATTCTGCTGTTGCTAACTGACCGTAAAGGGAATCAAGAGAACCAACCATGGCTTCCTTGGCAAATATTCCTGTAAAAATACCTACGGTAGCGGGCCAATTTTCTTGACGCACTCCCATGGGGCTAAATAAGGGGGTAACAGATTGGCTAGTGGCTGCGAGAATTGAATCTTTGCTGTCTTGGGTGCCAAAAGAGCCATCTGTACCAACAGAGTTTAATAAGCTCAAAATCATCACCATCAGGATAATGATCTTACCTGCTTTGACCATAAATGCCCTGAGTCTATCCCAAGCACGGATCCCAATGCCTTTGGGTTTGGGAATGTGATAGGGCGGTAACTCCATGACAAAGGGGGAAGCTTCTCCCTGCATGATGGTGTTTTTCATCACCAACCCTGTGAAGATCGCAGCACCAATCCCGATTAAATACAGTCCAAACACCAGGTTTTGCCCCTTACGGGGGCAGAAGGCAGCTGCAAACAAAGCATAGACAGGCAATCTTGCTCCACAAGACATAAATGGATTCATCATGATTGTCATCAAGCGATCTCGCCTATTTTCGAGGGTTCGCGTTGCCATAATTGCGGGGACGTTACAACCGAACCCCACTAGCATCGGGACAAAGGATTTTCCAGGCAATCCCACCAAGCGCATCAATTTATCCATGACAAAGGCTGCCCTTGCCATATAACCAGAGTCTTCCAGGATCGAGAGAATCACGAATAATAAACCGATTTGGGGAATAAAAGTCGCTACTGTTTGAATACCACCACCGATAGAAGTTACAAACCCAATCAGCCAGCCTGGGGTATTGAGGGATTCTAACCAAGCTTGAGGGGCATCTACAAAGACAGTACCCACAGAAATATCGAAGAAATCGATAAATGCTCCACCGATATTGATCGCGATGAAAAACATCAAGTACATCACCACTAAAAATAGGGGAATCCCAATCCAACGATTGAGAACAAATTGGTCAATTTTGTCTGATGTGGTATTACTGACATCTCTAGTCTGTCTTACTGCCCCTTGGATCAAGCTGCGGATAAAGCCATAGCGACTATCAGCGATAATAATATCGATGTCTTCGTGTAATAATTGGTGAATCTTACGGCGGTTTTCAATAACAATTTGATCTAATTCTTGGCCTTTAAGTTCTGGGGCAACGCGGTCTTCATATTCTAGTAGTTTGAGAGCGAACCACCGAGTCGAAATCTTCTTGTTGCGTCCTTTTTCTTGAACTAAAACTTCAATTTGATTGAGGGTATCTTCAATCACTGCTGGATAAGCTACCACTGTAGGCAGATTTCCAGGATTACTAATTAATTCATTAATTTTGCTTCTGAGGAGATCAATTCCTTCTCCCAAAAAAGCACTGATGGGAATAACAAAACAACCCAATCTTTCAGAAAGAATCTGGGTATTTATTTCTAGTTCTCGCTCCCGCGCCACATCGATCATATTCAATGCGGTCACCATTGGCACACGCATTTCCATAATCTGAGTGGTTAAATATAAGTTGCGTTCCAAATTAGAAGCATCGACGATATTAATGATTAGATCCGCTTCCCCCTCTAGCAAGTAATCTCGCGCAATCAATTCATCTAATCCTGTGCCATCATCTTCTGCATCGAGAGAATAGACTCCAGGCAAATCGACCACAGTAATTTCAACATTGTCATAAATATATTTACCCTCTTTGCGATCTACTGTTACCCCAGGCCAATTTCCCGTGCGCTGGTTAGCACCTGTGAGATCGTTAAAGAGTGTAGTTTTTCCACAATTGGGATTGCCAATTAAGGCGACTGTCTGTTTTTTCATATTTTTTATTTGTTAGTCCTAAAGGATACCGCTGCCCCTTCGGGTAGAGCTACGCAAGCGCATATAGTTAGTGGTTAGTTCTTAGCGGTCACTGATAACTGATAACTGTTAACTGATAACTGTTAAGGCAGTTCCTCAATTACTAAAGCAGCAGCCTCATCCTTACGCAAACTTAATTTAAAGCCTCGCACGAGAATTTCTACGGGATCGCCCAAAGGGGCAACGCGAGTAACAGTGAACTCTGTACCAGGAGTTAAACCCATTGCCAATAACTTTTTCTTATAAGCTTTCTTGGTATGATCGTCAGTTGATTCGTAACGAGCAACTTTCCCTTTCTGATTTACTTGTAAATCCCTTAACGTAGTGGCACTACTTTCCATTTCATTTACCTCTTGCACTTCTACTAAATAATCAAACGGCTTGTCTGATACTAAAATTCGCTTTGCCATTCCCCCATCGATACCGATGCGAGTCTCCCCCACCGCCACAACCAAGTTACCAGCTAGATTTTTAATTACTTCAATGCTCATACCTGGTGCCAAACCCATTCCCACCAACCGCTCGATCCCCTCTTTGCTTTCATATCCAGCAATCCACAGGCGATCGCCTTCCCGTGCTTTGGCTAGTGCCATAAGAGCACGTTTTTGGCGTTGGTTTTCGGTCACTTCCTGGCTATTACCTTCCCCATGTCGATGACGATGCTGTTCCCTATTTTTATTTCTCCAATTCATTGTCTTTCTCCTACTCTCTAATCTAGTCAGCTTGTTTAATTTGGAATTAATATCATCCCGACCTCTGAACCTTGTTCTCTACACCTTTAAATTCTGTCCACAGCCAAAGCTACCATCACCCGCTCTGCCATTCCTACACCTAAGCCAATTTGCTCGTCTTGAAGACAAACAATTACGGAACCGCTTTTAGTCTTACTAATAACTCGAATCTCTGAGCCTTTATTTAAACCCATCTTGCTGAGGCGATGTATCATACTCTTGCCACTCAGAATTTGGGTAATTACAACACGCTCTCCAACATGAGTCGTTGATAGGGGAAATACTTGCTTTATCGAACTTTGGGCTAATTCTGGAGCCAATTTGGCTTGATTGCCCCCTTCATCTAGCTTTTCGGAAGTCCCCCCAAAAAAGGTAAACTCCCATCCTTGACGTTTTCGGTGTCTTTTTTTCCGATTGCTAGGCTCGTCATCCATTTTTTCGCTTTCTTATGTAATTCAAGATTTTTGATTAACTAGAGGTTGCTGAACTTTAGTTTTATTTAAAGCAATTATTGGGCAGGGACTAGTGGACGAGGGCGTAGATAAAGCCACCATTAATCAAGAATAAAATGAGAAGGTTCACAAGATGGTAGAAAAAGCAGAT
>JAAUYD010219211.1_pt1 | contig 12344 bp, 9 predicted proteins | sample 7278101 | NCBI WGS metagenome assembly JAAUYD01 (sample SAMN14350128, study PRJNA611818) | marine sediment metagenome | isolation source: surface marine sediment (0.6m) | place: French Polynesia: Moorea | collected 2018-08 | reverse complement strand
TTTAACCTCTGAACCCGGAACCTTTGAACCCCTGAACGCTTATTTATTGGTTATTGGTTTGAGAGGATTGGGGCATTTGAAACTAAATTGCAAAACGGAGTGACCTTATTATTTGATGTTCAATGTTGGACGTTTGATGTTCGACGTTCATCACTGGGGTTGTTCTAGCTCGCTTCTAAAGATAGTCTTCTAGAGGAAAAAAAGGCATGTCAGATAACCGTGGTACAAATAGTAATCCGAATTCCGGTAAATTTGATCCTATTACCCTGGAGATTCTGTGGCGCAGACTGGTTTCGATTGTGGACGAGGCGGATGCATCCGTGGCTCGAACCGCATTTTCCAGCCTTTTGCGCGATGCCCATGACTATACCTGCATGTTCACCGACAGCCGGGGTCAGGAACTGGTCCAGGGAACTTTCTGCACCCCGGGACAGGCCGGCGCCATGGCCCTGGGCGTCAAAGCTTTGATCAATTCCATTGCCCTGGATGCCTATCAACCCGGTGACGTCTATATTGTCAACGATCCGTGGTTGCTGGCCGGACACTTGAACGATGTCTGTGTCATGAGTCCGATTTTCTACCGGGAAAGGCCGGTGGCCTTTACCGCCTGTGTCTTTCACCACTCGGATATCGGCGGCCGCGTCGCCTCTGACAACCGCCAGGTGTACGAGGAGGGAATATTTATACCACCTTTGAAACTCTATGATGCCGGGGTCCTTAATGAAAGCGTTTTGGAAATGATCCGCTGGAATGTCCGAACACCGGAAGAGGTAACCGGCGACATTCGTTCCCAGGTGGCTGCCAATCATGTGTGTGCCCAGAAGGTCATCGAAATGCTCGAAGACGAGGGCCTCGATACCCTGGATGATCTTGCCGATGAGATCATCGAGCGGACTGAAAAGAGTATGCGGGCGGCCATTTCAAAAATTCCCAATGGCGTCTACCCCTATGAAGGTATCATTGAGGGTGCCGGATCGCGGGATGATATTACCATCAAGGTTTCGGTCGAGGTCAAAGACAGCGATATTCACATTGACTTTGACGGAACCTCGTCCCAGGTGGATTGGGGCGGTAATGTGGTATACAATTTTACCTATGCCTATGTTTTTATGGCCGTTAAAAGCGCGTTCGATCCCGATATTCCCATCAATGAAGGTGCCATCCGTCCGGTCCGAATGACCGCTCCCGAGGGGACGGTGGTGAATTGTAAGTTCCCGGCGGCTGTGGCGGCCCGCATGCAAATCGGTCATTTCATGACCGAAATGGTGTTCAAAGCCCTTGCCGCCGCCACACCGGACAACATCATCGCAGAAAGCGGCGGCACCCCGGCCCAGACCAACATATTTTACGGTAAACGTCACAACAGCGCTCCCTGGCTGACCATGATTATTCGCGGTGGCGGCCTGGGCGCCGGCAACCGTATGGACGGCCACCACTGTGCTATTTTTCCGGCCAACGGGGCCAATACGCCGGTGGAGATATTTGAAAGCGATACGCCTCTGATCGTGGTAGAACGCAGCCTGGTGTGCGACTCGGGAGGGGCTGGAAAAATGCGGGGCGGTCTGGGACGCAAGATGACGATCCGGGTACCCGACGATGATTACGCTCCCGAAGGGCCGACCTCGATTGCAGTTCAGGCGGGCCGCTACAAGTATCCCCCCCGCGGGCTATTCGGTGCGCAACCGGGATCAGGGGCCCGGTTTTCGGTCAATCAAAGCAGTGGGGATCCCAGTGGTCTGACCCTGTGCCAGCCCGGTGATGTGATTGAATTTGACAGCGCCGGCGGCGGCGGATATGGCAACCCCCTGGAGCGGGATCCCCTGGCGGTGGAAGCGGATGTGGTCAATGGATATGTGAGTATCGAAAAAGCCCGGGATGATTACGGTGTTGTGATTGATTCGGAGACCTTGAAAGTAGATGAGGAAGAGACCGATAAGATTCGGGCTGGAAAGAATGACGAATGACGAAGGACGAATGACGAAGGAAGGAATCGCATCGCTCAACCTCGTTAGTGATATAGAAGATAAAATTCCCATGGTCAAACATCGAGCATCAAGTTTCCAAGATTGGCCAACGAGTATCTAGCAGGGGTAACTTGTATACAAGCTGTAGAAGGAGCTTAGCATGGCACAAACCTTCATGCCCTCATTTAAAAATATAGATGAACTTCAGCAGCACCAACTAGAAGGGCTGCAATGGACAGTTGGCCATGCCTACCAGGGTTCCTCCCATTATCGCGCAAAGCTGGACGCAGCCGGGGTAACACCCTCAGATATCCGGACTCTGGATGACATTCGAAAACTCCCGTTTACGGCCGCGGATGATCTGCGGCAGGGATATCCCCTACCGCTTCTTTCGGTTCCCCAATCACAGGTGGTTCGGGTACACGCGAGTTCCGGTACAACCGGCAAGCGTAAGATTTTTAGTTACACCCAGAAAGACATCGACGACTGGGTGCACTTCTTTGCCAGATGTTATGAGATGGCCGGAATCAGCGTTGAAGACACGGTCCAAATAGCCGTGGGCTACGGCATATGGACAGCGGGTGTTGGATTTCAACTGGGTTGTGAAAAGTTGGGGGCCATGGCCATTCCGGTGGGGCCGGGCAACATCGATATGCAGTGCCAATTCCTGGTCGATCTTCAGGCCACTGCAATGTGCTGTACTGCATCGATGGGCCTTTTGATGGCCGAGGAGATCAATCGCCGGAACCTCAAAGATAAAATAGCGCTCAAGAAGATGATCTTCGGCTCAGAGAGAAGCAGTGATGCCATGCGGTCCCGGATCAAGGACCTTTTGGGATTGGATGACATGTTTGATATTCCGGGAATGACCGAGCTCTATGGACCTGGGACCGGATTGGATTGCGCAAAACATGAAGGGATTCACTACTGGGCGGATTATTATATTCTGGAAATTCTCGATCCCGAATCACTCGAACCGGTCACAGCCGGCCAGATTGGCGAAATGGTGATCACAACTCTATGCAAGGAAGCCACCCCCTTGATTCGTTACCGGACGCGGGATTTGACCCGAATGATCGATCATCCCTGTTCGTGTGGCAGCATACTTCCCATGCATGACAGAATCCAGGGACGCTCGGATGATATGATTATTTTCCGGGCCGTAAATATTTACCCCGGCCAAATTGATGAAGTTTTATCTACAGTTCCCGATGCCGGCTGTGAATACCAGGTACATCTGACAAGAAAAGAAGACGGCAAAGATTATATGACAATCAGGCTGGAATGTTGCGAAGGTTTGGATTCTGCCCAGAAGCCCGAGCTGTCCGCCAAGGTGCAAGCCGAAATAAAGAAGCACATCATGGTGAACTGTGATGTCGAAATCGTGGATGATTGCTCACTACCGCGATCGGAGCGCAAATCGAAACGATTTTTCGACAATCGATCAGTATGAAGTCAGAATGCGGAAGTGGGAATGCGGAATGTGGAAACAGCTGATGGAAAAATTGTTTGATATTCGTTATTGGTAAAATATTATTCTGTTTGGTTGTACTTACTTCTGATGTATGCACGAATCCTACAACCAATAATCAATATCCAATAAAAATCTACAACTAACAACTAACCGATTCTATAAAGGAGCATGCAATGTTGACAAAAGCGTATATTCCCTACAAGGGCTACTACAGTTCTCCATTCTCCCGCTGGCAGGGGAGCATGGCCAATGAAAATTCGATTGTGCTGGCTGCAGAGACGGCCAAAAGATGGCTGGCGGAGAAAAACTGGGACCCAAAAATATATGACTACCTCTATTTGGGAATCACCGTTCACCAGCTACATGGGTTCTATGGTGGCCCCTGGGCGGCAGCTTTGATGGGTGCGGCCGGCGTACCCGGAATTCTAGTAAGTCAAGCCTGTTCAACCTCTACGATCGCTGTTTATCAGGCCTGTGTCGGGGTCGAGACCGGATTGTTCCAAACCCCCATGTGCCTGATGACAGACCGCTGCTCCAACGGACCCCATGCGATCTGGCCCAATCCCAAAGGACCCGGTGCCCAGGTGATATCCGAGGATTGGTTGATGGACAACTTTTCGAAAGATCCGTGGGCCGGTGAGGCCATGATAAAAACAGCCGAGAATGTATCGGCCGAAGCCGGAATTACCCGGGAGCAGTGCGATGCCGTGACCCTGAGACGTTACCAGCAGTATCAGGATGCCCTGGCAGACGACCGGGCTTTTCAGAAACGCTACATGTATCCGGTCATGATCCAGGTTTCAAAAAAGAAGACAATCATGCTCGAGGAGGACGAAGGTGTTATGGAAACCACCGCTGAAGGATTGGCCAAGCTCAAACCGGTACTGCCGGGAGGGGTTCACACCTTCGGGGCACAAACCCATCCGGCTGACGGCCACTGTGCCATAACGGTGGCCACCCGCGAGAAGGCCAAGGAACTCAGCGCAGATCCGGACGTCGAAATTCAGGTAGTCTCTTATGGCTATCATCGGACCAAACCGGCTCACATGGCGGCCGCGGTATATCCCGCCTCCCGCATGGCCCTTGATGCTGCTGGTATTTCTGCTGATGATCTCAAAGCCATAAAAACCCACAATCCTTTTGCCGCCAATGACGTCCACCTGGCCAATAATTTGGGCGTTGATGTCAATCAAATGAACAACTACGGTTGTTCACTGATTTTCGGGCATCCCCAGGGACCAACGGCCGGACGTTTGATCATTGAAGGGATCGAAGAGGTCGTCATGGCCGGCGGTGGCTACCTCCTTTTTGCCGGCTGCGCCGCTGGGGATACGGGTGCTGCCATACTCCTCAAGATCGGCTAGACGGGTTGCGGGCTTCAACGGAATGACGAATGACAAATGACGATTGACGAATTTTGGAATTCAATCGATTTAATATTGTCAATGATGGAGCGAAGCGATCTCCTCAATTCGACATTCGTCATTCTTCATTAGACATTCAAAAAATGGGGGTTTTATGAGAAAATTCAACTACCTCGTTCCCAAGAATCTGGACGAGGCCATTTCACTGCACCAATCCTATGGCGATCGGGCCAAATACATTGCTGGCGGCACCGATGTACTGGTCAAGGTCAAGGAGGGAAAACTGGCGCCCGATTATCTGATTTCCTTAAAACACATTCTCGGTCAGGACCGGCCATTCCTGAATCATGAAACCGGCGAGCTTTATATCGGCGCCTTCATGACCCATCGAAGGATAGAAACATCATCAATTGTGCAGCTGAACTATCCGATTTTATATGATGCCATAAAAAATATTGGTTCCGTGCAGATTCGCAATGTCGCTACCATCGGTGGTAACCTGGTCAATGCTGTGCCCTCGGCCGATGGGGCCATACCGCTGATTGCGCTGGACGGCAAGGCCCATATATACGGCACCAAAGGACACCGCAGCCAGGAGTTACTGCGTTTTTTTCTGGGACCCGGTCAGTGTGATCTGGCGAGCGGTGAAATTCTACTTGAAATAGTTATTCCACCGCTGCTTCCCCGTACCGGTGGGGCTTATGTAAAGCATGGCCGGCGGGAAGCCATGGAGCTTCCCATGCTTGGTGTCGGCGTATTATTGAGTATGGAAGAAGACATGAAGACCTGCGCCAAAGCCCGGATCTGTCTCGGAGTTGCTGCCCCCACACCCTTGCGATGCTTTCAGGCGGAGGACTATTTAACCGGCAGAAAGGTTGATGATAATTCTTTGGCTGAGGCCGGCCGGTTGGCGGGTGAAGAGTCAAAAGTCAGAGACAGCATCCGGGGCCTGGCCTGGTACCGGCGGGAGAGGGTCGGTGTGCTAGTAAAGCGTATGGGGCTTAAAGCGCTGGAAAGAGTCAAGTAGAATTCAAGATGGGAGGAGTTTTCGAATGGCGAGAGAAGTGGCGTTTGTGTTTAATGGAAATAAAATGAAGCTGGTTGTTGAGGATCACTGGACCCTGCTGCATTTGATTCGCGAAGAGCTTGGATATACCGGTACCAAGGAAGGCTGCGGCAGCGGTGAGTGCGGGGCCTGCACCGTCATTGTCGATGGCGAGGCAGTCAATTCCTGTCTGTATCTGGCCGCTGAGATAGATGGTCGTGAGTTACTGACAATAGAAGGACTGGCTTCCGAGGATGGTACCTTGCATCCGATCCAAAAGGCATTTGTTGAAAACGGCGGTATTCAATGCGGGTTTTGTTCGCCGGGAATGATTCTATCCGCCAAAGCCCTGCTGGACGAAAATTCCAATGCCAACGAAGATGATATCAAAGAAGCCATAGCCGGCAACCTTTGCCGGTGCACCGGATATGTGCAAATCATCGATTCTATTAAATCCGTCAGCGGTTACTACCAACAGGAGCAACCACAGATAGTGGCCTGGAAGACGGAAGAGGGCGACCGAGGAGAGTAAAAGATAAAATTGAAGATTGAAGACTTAAGTACTATTTTCATTTTAATTTGTGCAGCAGTGATTCTTTGTTGAAAAGATAGAACTTTTAGCCTGTGGGAGCGGCTTTCAGCCGCGAATATCGCATTAGGACCTTGCTGACAAGTTTTATCGCGGCGGAGAAGCATTCCCAATAAAAATGATAAAGCGGAGCGACATCCACAAATCTTCAATCTTCAATCGTCAATATTCAATTCCGGCTTGTCCGGGTTAGGAAGGAGACGTACTGATGCAAGATCTCTGTTCAGTTGGAAAGAGAATTCCGAAAATCGACGCCGTTGACAAGGCAACGGGCCGTGCGCAATACATACAGGATTTAAAGCTTCCCGGGATGCTTTACGGCAAGATCCTTTACAGTAAATTTCCCCATGCCCGCATCACCAAAATCGATACGTCCAAAGCCAAAGCATTGCCGGGTGTTCGGGCCGTGATTACCGGAGAGGATATTCCCGAAATTAAGATGGGAGTCTACAAGGATAACCGGCCTTTGAAGGCCGGCAAGGTGCGCTCATATCGGGATGAAGTCGCCGCTGTGGCCGCCACCGATCCTGAGACGGCCGAGGAGGCATTGAAGCTGATTGAGGTGATCTACGAGCCCCTACCAGCTATTTTTGATCCGGAAGCGGCCATGCGTGAAGGTGCCGCCCTGGTGCATGAAGAACACAAAACCAATGTGCTTAGAATGCCCTGGAAGCTTCACTACGGAGACGTTGAAGCTGCTAGAAAGAAGGCCGCCTATGTAGTCGAAGAGCGTTTCACGACCACCTGGGTCACCCACTGCTGCCTGGGAACGAGCGGTGCGATTGCCGAGTTTGATCCGGCCAACAACCTTACCATTCACACCAATACCCAAATTCCCTCACTTGCTCAGAAAGATTTTTTGGGAGCCCTCAAAGCCCTGGGGATCAAGGATCGACGGGTACGGGTAATCAAGCCCTGCATTGGCGGTGGATTCGGCAGCAAACTGGACACCTATGCCTATGAGTACATTGCGATTCTGTTATCCTACTACACCCGTAAACCGGTGAAAATCGAATTCGATCGTACCGAGGAATTCATTGCCACTTCCACCCGTCAGCCGACCATTGCCGTTATCTCCCAGGGCTGCAATAAAAAAGGCAAACTGCTTTTCAGGGATATATCCATGATTCTTGATAATGGCGCTTACACCTCCTGGGGCGCTACCACCCCATCGGTGATGATGATGCCCATTACCAGCCTTTATCGGGTACCCAATGTGCGCTATGAGGCCAAATGCGTATACACCAACAACACCTATGCCCAGGCAATGAGAGGATACGGCAACCCCCAGGCAACCTTTGCCATCGAAAGCACGATGGACATGCTGGCGGAAAAAGCGGGTATCGATCCCATCGAATTTCGGCGCATCAACGCCAATCAACCCGGAGAGGTATCCCCTGCGGACCTACGCATCACCACTTGTGGGTTAGAAGATTGTATGGATTCTGTCAAGGCTACCCTCGAGTGGGATGAGCCCAAAAAGAAGGGCGAGGGGGTCGGCATGGCGTCTCTGATCCATGTCGGTGGCGGGGCTAGGGTTTACAAGTCCGATGGATGCGGAACCATTCTAAAAATGGACGATTTCGGTAAAGTCGATGTTTTCACCGGCGCCACCGACATGGGGCAGGGTTCGGATACCATCGTCGCCCAGATCGTGGCCGAAGAACTCGGACTGCGAGTCGACGATATTCACGTCATTCACAGCGATACGGATGTCTGCCCATGGGATGTGGGTGCCCATGCCAGCCGAACCACCTTTATTGCCGGAAACGCCGCCCTGGGTGCAGCCCGGAAAGTTAGATCTCGCCTTTTAGAAATGGGGGCCAAGCAACTTGAGGCGCCGCTGGAAAAACTGGTCCTGCGCGATCGCTGCATCGTGGACAAAGATAATCCGGATAGGCGCATCGAAATCGGCAAACTTTTACGAAAAGCGCATTTCAGCCATGGGGGCCAGATGCTGATGGCCGAACATTTCTATGATCCGAACAATGAAAATATGGGCAAGGATTTTAAAGGAAACATGTCCATGACGTACACTTTTGGCAGCCATGGCGTGCGGGTCAAGGTGGATGAAGAAACCGGAAAGGTCAAATTGCTCAAATATGTGGCCGCCCACGATGTCGGCAAAGCCATCAATCCCCTGCTTTTGGAAGGCCAGGTATACGGCGGTGTCATGATGGGGATCGGCTATGCCCTTAGCGAGCAGGTCGTACTGGAAAACGGTGAAAACATGAACCCCAACTTCAGGGATTACAAGATTTTGACGGCTAAAGACGTCGTCCCCATTGAGGCGCCGGTGCATGAAACCTACGATGAGGACGGACCTTATGGCGCTAAAGGAATTGGAGAACCCGGGTGCGTCCCGACAGCCCCGGCAGTGGCCAACGCCGTTTACGACGCCGTTGGTGTGCGTATCAAAGATTTGCCGATTACGCCAGAAAGAGTGCTGGCGGCCATACGGGAGAAAAAAGGCCTGGATCCCTGCGGACAAGAGCTTGGCAAAGGAGATGCCGACGCCTGTATCATTGAAGAATAATTAACCCAAACCCAAAAAGGAGGGCTTGAAAATGAAAAAGCAGTCAACGGTTGCTATTCTTTCCATTGTGGCATTGGTTATGGTTATCAGCTTTTTGACGCCGGCTTCGGCCGTGGCGAAACCGATCAAATTAAGTTACGCCCAATTTGCACCCGCCAAAACGTTTGTCGGTGTACAACTTGAAAGATGGATAGATGAAGTCGAAAAAAGAACCGACGGCAAGGTTAAAATTGATGCGTTTCACGGCGGAACCTTGCTGGGCGCTAAAAACATGATGGACGGCGTCATTGCCGGAACAGCCGACATCGGAACACTTGTCATGGCCTATCAACCGGGCCGTTTTGTCGTTACCAACGCGACAAGTCTGCCGTTCGGTTTCCCCAATGCGCGCGTTGCCAGCCTGACATTGTGGGATTTATACAACAAATATAACCCGAAATCATTTGATAAAGTCAAAGTCCTGTGTATGTACACCTCCGGTCCCTCCAACATCATGTCCAAAGTGCCGGTGAGGTCCCTGGCCGATCTCAAAGGATTGGATTTAAGAGCGTCGGGCGGGGCCGCCAAAACATTGAAAGCCTGGGGGGCGAACCAGATCGGCATGCCAATGTCTGCGACCCCCGAAGCACTGCAAAAAGGGGTAGTGAAAGGCCTGTTTTCCTCCCTTGAAGTAATGAAAGACTTTAAATTCGCCGAGATCTGCAAGTATGTCACCGTGACCGATGCGGTCATCTATCCATTCTCGGTTGTCATGAATCTGGACAAGTGGAACTCGCTGCCCAAAGATGTTCAGCAGGTAATGGAGGATTTGGCCCGAGAACATTCGGAATGGACCGGCAGTTATATGGACAATCATATCGTTGAATCCATTGATTGGTCAAAGAAAGAACAGGGGGTGGAGGTCATCACGCTTTCGGCAGATGAAAAAGCCAAATGGGATAAACTGCTCGAACCCATTATGTCCGATTGGATCGCCGAAACCAACAAGAAGGGCTTTCCCGCCGAAGCGATTGTTTCAGATATCAAAGAGTTTATGAAAAAGAATCAGTAATTCTCTGTTGGACGGCATGACATTTCTCGACAAAATAAGTGTACGCCTGAATCAGGCGTTTCTGTGGATCGCAGGCCTGTTTTTAATCGCCATGATAGCCATAACCGGGATCAACATCGTCTTACGGCTATTCTGGCTTCCCCTGCGCGGTACCTTTGAGCTGATGGGATATTTCGGCGCCGTGGTGACTGCATTTGCCCTGGGCTACACCCAAATCAAGCGCGGCCACATTGCCGTCGATATTTTGGTTTTGCGATTTTCAGATAAAACCCAAAAAATCCTGCATGCCGTCAATCACCTTGTTTGCATGGCATTCTTCATGATCGTGACATGGCAGGTGTTTAAGTATGCGACCACGCTGCGGGAGACGGGAGAAGTTACCGAGACGCTTCAAATCGTCTATTATCCGTTTACTTATGCGGTTGCCCTGGGATGTCTGATTCTGGCGTTTACATTTTTTGTAGAATTTCTTAAATCCATATTTGGCGATCAGGGGAGCGGTCAATGAGCCCGGAACTTGTCGGCGTCCTTGGAATTCTAATATTGCTGTTTGTATTGTTTTTCCTGGGAATGCCGGTCGGATTCGCTATGGCGGTGGTGGGTTTTTCCGGGTTTGCCTACCTGATATCCTTCAAGGCGGCATTCGCCATGGTCGGTACCGATTTATGGGGGACTTTCTCTAAGTACGGCCTCACCGTCATACCGCTGTTCATCTTGATGGGCTATCTGGCCTTTAATTCGGGGATTGCTGAAAAACTGTACAATACAGCCTATAAGTGGGTCGGCCATTGGCGCGGCGGCCTGGCCATCGCCACCATTGCCGCCGACGAATTTTTTGCCGCTATTTGCGGATCCAATACGGCCACCGCCGCCACCATGGCGGCGATTGCCCTGCCGCAGATGGAAAAGTACAACTATGACACGCGGCTGAGCACCGGAACAGTGGTCACCGGCGGGACACTGGGGACGGTGATGCCGCCCAGCGTGCTGCTGATTATTATCGGGTTGCAGACGGAACAATCCATCATCAAGCTTTTTCTGGGCGGTATTCTGCCTGCCATCTTGCTGGGCCTTTTATTTGTGCTCACCATTGTCATTCTGTGTCGAATCAATCCCGCATTCGGACCGGCCGGGCCCAAGACCGATTTTAAAGAAAAGTTAACGTCGCTGACGGGTGTTATCGAGGCCCTGTCAATTTTTGCACTGGTTATCGGTGGGTTATACGCTGGCATTTTTACCCCGACGGAAGCCGGCGCAGCCGGGGTGTTGTTAACGCTGATCGTTACCGTCCCAACCCGGAAGCTAACGATGCAGGGGCTAGTAAAGTCCTTTAAGCACACTCTGAAAATATCCTGCATGGCATTTATGCTGGTAACCGGTGCGCTCATCTTTGGTCGCTTTCTAGCGATCACGCGCCTTCCCTTTCTAGTGGCTGATTTTGCGGCGTCTCTGCCGGTGTCACCCTATGCCATTCTTGCCATTATACTGATGATCTATCTGATTGGCGGCTGCTTTGTGGACGCCCTGGGATTTCTAGTGCTCACCATCCCCATTTTTTTCCCCTTGGGAAAAGCCTTGGGTTTTGACCCCATATGGTTTGCCATCATCATCACGATGGTAACCACCATGGGTGCGATTACACCGCCGGTGGGAGTCAATATCTTCGTCGTTAAGGCATTGGCCCCGGAAATAGATCTGGCGACCATATTTAAAAGCGCCTGTTTTTTCCTGATCGCATGCATTGTTTGCACCATCATTTTAATCATCTTTCCCCAGATAGTGCTGTTTATTCCCAATCTGATGCGGTAATGTCATGTTCCTGTGTTAAATTCTAATACTATTCCAACTTTTACTTAATTTTCAGATGAGCGGCGTCGCTGGTCTGAATAAACGGCCGGTCTGATAGAAAAGAAACTTAATTTCTTCTATGGGACAGTGATGGCCACGAAACCCGCTAAATCGCACGAAAAAAAAATAATTTTTCGTGTTTTTTCGTGGGGTTCGTGGCTAATATTATCAGCTGTTGCATTAATTCGAGCACCGTAGCTGGAAGGTAGTCTTATGTGAGTGGCGCCGCTGGCCTTTGATGAAAAGTTTATGATGTTCCGGCGCGTTATGTGGGATATGCCGGAATTGGTCAAAAAGCACAGTGCCGACGAATTCTGGAACAATCAACCAATAACTCCCCCTCGGGTACTAGTCGATGCCTACAGAATTACTTCGCCTTTCCATTAGAACAACATCCCTCCCAGTGCCTTTGTGGGGTCCATAAGTCATCTTGCTGAGCTTCTCTCTTCGGCCAACTTCTCTGAACCCGTTTC
>JAAUYD010113586.1_pt1 | contig 12346 bp, 4 predicted proteins | sample 7278101 | NCBI WGS metagenome assembly JAAUYD01 (sample SAMN14350128, study PRJNA611818) | marine sediment metagenome | isolation source: surface marine sediment (0.6m) | place: French Polynesia: Moorea | collected 2018-08 | reverse complement strand
GACTGGGCGACCGCGGCACACCAATTCTGCTCAAGGACGTGGCCCAGATCCGCCTGGGGCCCCAGATGCGCCGCGGCATCGCTGAACTGGACGGCGCCGGCGAGGTGGTCGGCGGCATTGTGGTCATGCGCTGGGGTGAGAACGCCCTGGCCACCATTGAAGGCATCAAGCGCAAGCTCGAAGCCATTAAATCCGCCGGATTGCCGCCAGGCGTCGAAATTATCGAGACCTACGACCGCTCCGGTCTAATCCAGCGCGCCGTCGGCACTCTCAACCGACGGCTGCTCGAGGAATTCATCGTGGTTTGCCTGGTTTGCGCCGCCTTCCTGCTCCACCTGCGCTCCTCCCTGGTCATCATCTTGAGTCTGCCGATCGGCATCCTGGCGGCCTTTACCGTTATGCATCTGCAGGGCATTAACGCCAATATCATGTCCCTGGGCGGCATTGCCATCGCCATCGGCACTATGGTGGATGCGGCCATCGTCATGATCGAAAATGTTCACAAACATCTGGAGCGGGAACCCGCCGGACGCGACAATCGCTGGCGTATCATCCAGGCGGCAGCCTCAGAAGTCGGGCCGCCATTGTTCTTCTCTTTGCTGATCGTCAGCCTGAGTTTTCTGCCGGTGTTTACGCTGCAGGCGCAGGAAGGCCGGCTGTTCGCCCCACTGGCCTTCACCAAGACCTACGCCATGGCTGCTGCCGCCGGCCTGTCGATTACCCTGGTCCCGGTCCTGATGGGCTACTTTATCCGCGGCAAGATCCTGCCCGAAGACCGCAACCCCCTGAACCGTATGTGCATCACAGCTTACCGGCCGTTTATCGACGGCGTTCTCAAAAAACCGCGAACCGTCCTGGCGCTAGGCCTGTTGCTGACCGTCACCGGCCTCTGGCCAGCGCTGCACCTGGGATCCGAATTTATGACCAACCTGGACGAGGGCGACCTGCTGTATATGCCCAGCACTTTTCCAGGCATTTCGATCGGGAAGGCCCAGCAGCTGTTGCAACAGACCGACAAGCTGATCAAAACCGTGCCGGAGGTCGAGCGCGTCTTTGGTAAAATAGGCCGGGCCGAGACCGCCACCGACCCAGCGCCTTTAACCATGATCGAAACCACCATCCGCCTGAAGCCCCGCGACACATGGCGACCGGGCATGACCATCGAAAAACTCAAGACGGAATTGGACCGCCGGGTGCGACTTCCCGGACTGACCAACGCCTGGCTCATGCCCATCGAGGCACGCATCGACATGCTGGCCACCGGCATCAAAACCCCGGTGGGGGTCAAAATCGCCGGACCGGACTTGAAGGTCATCGAGGGTATCGGCCAGGATATCGAGGACGCCATCCGGGCGGTGCCTGGTACCGCCTCGGTCTACTCCGAGCGCGTCGTCGGCGGACGCTATGTGCAGGTAAATATCGACCGGACCCGGGCGGCGCGTCTGGGGCTTAACATCGCCGATGTGCAAGAGGTCATCCGCACGGCAGTCGGTGGCACGAATGTCACCGAGACTGTCGAAGGGCTGGAGCGCTACCCGGTCAATATGAGGTACCCTCGCAAAACAAGGGATTCGGTGGAAAATCTGCGGCGTCTGCCCGTGGTTACGCCGGGCGGTAAGCATATCTCCCTGGGAGAGGTGACGCGCATCGATATCGTCGACGGGCCGCCGATGATCAAGAGCGAAAACGCCCGCCCCAACGGCTGGGTTTTTGTGGACATCCGGGGTCGTGACCTGGGATCCTATATTTCCGAAGCCCGGCGCCGGGTCCGGGACCAGGTCGAGCTGCCGCCGAACTACTCCCTGACCTGGTCCGGACGATATGAGTATATGCAGCGCGCCAAAGAGCGTCTGATGGTGGTGGTGCCCCTGACATTGATGGTGATCGTGGTCCTGCTCTATCTCAGCTTTCGCAACCTGATCGAGGTTCTGGTTATTATGGGAACGCTGCCGTTGGCACTGGTGGGCGGCCTCTGGCTGCTTTACATCCTGGACTATGACCTTTCGGTGGCTGTGGGGGTTGGCTTCATCGCCCTGGCCGGAGTCGCCGTAGAGTTCGGCGTCGTCATGCTGGTGTACCTGAACCAATCCTTGGTCCGGGTTCGGCAGATCAGAGAAGACCAAGGTCAACCTGTGACAATGGCGGATTTACGCCAGGCCGTAATCGAGGGTGCGCTGCTGCGTTTACGTCCCAAGACCATGACAGTCTTGACTATTATCGCTGGGTTGTTGCCGGTCATGCTCGGTGGGGGCACCGGTTCCGAAGTGATGCGCCGCATTGCGGCGCCCATGGTCGGGGGAATGGCGACCGCCATGCTGCTGTCTTTGGTGGTCTTACCCGCCGTCTTTCTGATCTGGCAGCGCCGAGGATTAATCCGTCTGGCAGATATTGACTCTCATCCTGCTTCCGGCTGCTGATGCGAACCCTTTGCCTAAAGTATTTCTCACAGAGTTCAAAGATAACCATAGAAAAAAAATAACTCTGCGATTTTTGCGAGAAAACAAGAATATGTTCTCAGATTTGAGCCTTCAGCTTTCGCCTATAGAATTCTTCAGCGTAATACCATATTTGCGCATGCGATTGAAAACCGTCATGCGATGAACACCCAAAATCCCGGCAGCCCGACTTTGGTTGCCCTCGGCTTTTCGCAAGGCCTCAATCAACTGTAATTTCTCATCAGGACCCACGGCACCGCTTGGTTGGGCAATGACGTTCTGACGCACCTCAGCGGTCTTGAGTACTGATTGGAGTTGGGAGGGCAGGTGGTGAATTTCCACCAATCCCGACTCGGCGACTAGGAAGGCATATTCCAGTGCGCTTTTCAGCTCGCGGATATTACCGGGCCAATGATAACGCATGAAAATATCCATGACCGCCGGGCTGACCCCGTTGATTCTTTTCTGGCTATCAGATTGAAGTTCATGGATAAAGGTATTGACCAGCAAAGCAATATCATCCTTTCTTTCGCGCAATGGGGGCAGGTGAACCGGGAAAATGTTAATTCGATAAAAAAGATCTTCGCGAAAATGTCCCTCGGAAACCCGTTCAGCGAGATTCCGGTTGGTTGCTGTGATAATGCGGATGTCGACGTTTATGATCCGGCTGCCGCCGATACGGATGAATTGTTTGGTTTCCAGGACGCGGAGGAGTTTTGCCTGGGTCGTCAGCGGGATTTCTCCGATTTCATCAAGAAAAATATCACCGCCGCCGGCGGTTTCAAATAATCCTTTGCGGTGACGATATGCGCCTGTGAAGGCCCCTTTTCGATGTCCGAAAAGCTCACTTTCGATGAGCAATTCGTTCAAGGCGGCACAATTGATTTTAACAAATGGTCTCTTCTTCCGCTTTCCCAGCTCATGAATCGCATCGGCCACCAATTCTTTTCCGGTACCGCTTTCACCGGTAATCAATACCGTTGAGTCGCTGCGGGCCACTTTTTCTATAATTTGATAAACTCTTTGCATGGCTTGATTTTTGCCCACCATACCGCGAAAACCGGTATCTTTGTTCAAGATACGAAGAAGTTCTCTGATTTTCGCATCCTTGCGATCCAATTCAGTGGTTTCGTGATAAATTTCCAAGGCGCCGACGACGTTGCCATGTTCGTCTTTCAAAACGGTGGCTTCCTTGACCGCATTCAGATAGGCACCGTTTTTTTTTATCATGGTGCAGCGTTTATTTCTGATCTGTTGCCGTTCAAACAGTTGGCACCATTTTTCCTCGGTATTTGATCGCAATTTTTCACAGGCATCACAATCCAAAATTGAACAGGGTGATCCGATCATTTCACTTGCGCTGAATCCGGTCATGCGGGCCATGGCCTTGTTGACCAGTAAAATACGGCCTTCGGTATTGACGATCATTATGCCATCCCGAACGGCATTGATTATTTCGTTAAAGTACCGGTTAGGATTGATATTTGCCATTTGAGATCCTTTTCATTCCGAGCCGGAAAATTTGCCCGCCGATATTATGAAATTTCGTGCGAACCTTCAACTGCGAACAACGAAGTGATAAGATTGGCTGATAATGTGCTTAAGCAATTGATAATCACTCTTTAGCACTCATGTCAATAAAATCATACTAACCTTCTGGGCTTTCATTATTAAGGAACAATCGTCAAAACGATAAGACATTAGAATCATATGAATAAATAATGTTATGCTGTTGTTGGCACCATTGTTGCTGAGTCCACCATAATATGTTTTTTGAGGCCTATAACCAAAAATTATTGCTAACTAAAAAAACCCCAAAAATCACATTAGAGGAGTAGTAGATGAGCCGATTTACACCTGGAGACAAACAAGCGAAAAAGATGTTTCAAATTTTGATGGCAGCTTTATTTGTATGCTTCGTTGCAATGGATGCACTGGCAGATGATGATGAGGAAAACAATCTGAGGGTGACCCGGATGGAATGGCAAGACGGTAATTCTGAATTGAGTGTCTCCGGCCTTGGGGCCGGTCGAAGAACAACCGTAACGATGATTAATGCCGATTCAGGTGCCGTTATAGGTAGTACGACCTCGCGTCGTGACGGCCGTTGGGGATTCAGAAAAGAACATTTGCTAACAGCACCATGCTTAATTCAGGTTAGAAGCAGTAATAGCCAATCGACTACGGCCGGTTATACCGGCAGCGAACCGACGAGCTGCGGAGACACGCCGACATCCTCTGAAGGATCCCATGCCGGCCGTATTACCACCTACGAGGGGACGGCCACCTGTTTGGCCTGCCATGAGCGTGAGGCGCAGGAAGTCCATGATTCGGTTCACTACCAATGGCAGGGAGATGCATCCGAGACAATCGGTCTGAATACCTCGAAGGCAGGCAAATTGGGGGGCATCAATGATTTTTGCATTTACCCGGACATCAACTGGATCGGGAAACTGACTAACACAGACGGCATTGAGGTCGATGGCGGCTGTGCCAAATGCCATGTGGGGCTCGGCGAAAAGCCGACTGCGGAAAACACCGCGGCACAATTGGCCAACATTGACTGTCTGATCTGTCATTCAGATGCCTACAAACGCAAAGTGGAAATGGTCAACGGTGTATACAAGTTTGTGCCGGATCTCGCTAAAATGACGGTCAGCATCGATCAGGCCGCAGCCGACATTACCTTGCCTTCGAAAGACAGCTGTCTCAACTGCCATACCAAAGCGGGTGGTGGCGATAATTTTAAACGCGGCGATATCGAAGAGGCCCATCGAAATCCTTCGCGAAGCTTCGATGTCCACATGGCTGCGAGGGCTGATGGCGGCGCAGGGTTGAACTGTCTGGATTGCCACGTGGCAGATGGACACAAAATTGCCGGTCGCGGATCCGATTTAAGGCCCAGAGAATCGTCGAAGGAAGTCAGCTGTACCCAATGTCATGGTGACACCCCCCACGGTAGCCGGGATATCAATAAACATACGGCCCGGGTAAATTGTACGGTATGCCACATTCCTTACTTTGCCAAGGTCGCTCCGACGGATATGAACAGAAACTGGAGCGATCCGAATCCACCCTTGACCGAAAAAGGCCTTTATGAACCTGCTCACGAAAAGGGTACCAACGTCATCCCCGTTTACCGGTTTTTTAACGGCATGTCTACGTTCTACCAATTCGGCGATGCGGCCGAGCCGGGACCTGACGGCCGGATTGTCATGTCCGCTCCGATTGGAGACATCCATGACCCCGGTGCCAAGATTTTTGCTTTCAAGAAACATCTCGCCACCCAACCTGTTGATCTGGAAAACGGTAGACTGCTGCCTTTAAAAATCGGAAAGTTTTTTATGACCGGACAAATCGACGAGGCTGTGAAACTGGGTGCTGAGGCAGTGGGCTGGAACTATAACGGACATTCATTTGCCGATACAGAACGCTACCTGGGGCTGTTTCACGAGGTGGCGCCTCAGGAGGATGCCCTGAACTGCAGCAGTTGCCACAACGGCGGCACCCGTCTGAATTTTGCCGCCCTGGGATATACCCCCAAGGAAACCCGAAATGGTAGGCGTTTGTGTGCCAGCTGTCATGGGGATGAATCCGACGAATGGTCCGATTCCGAGTTGTTTTCCAGGGTGCACGAAAAACATGTGGATGATGAGGGCTACAATTGCAATCAGTGCCACACCTTTGATAAGGCTAACTAATTGAGCAGTTGCGTATTTTTCTCAATAATTGTCGTCATTTCTGCGTAGGCAGGAATCCAGATATTACAGTACCCAGTACACTGGATACTTGCCTGCGCGGATATAACAAATAATTACCCCGATCCCTGAATCCCTTAACGTATCGACCTGTTTATTGACAACTTTCTGTTGCTTATAATTTTTGATATCAAATTATAAACTATCGGCCTAACATCTTACTTTTTTGACGATCGGCTGCCATCATTACAAGCAACAATAGAGCCCCAGCCAGAGCGATCAATATTCCTCCTGCCGGAAGTTTCGTCTGTCCGCCACCGGCGCTTGTCTTGATAAAACAGCTGCCGCCGGAAACCCCAAAATCATTGCCGCCGATTGCGCCTGTCGCTGCCAGCCCGGAAGATACCGCCGCCAGACCCGAAGGATCGACAATGATGCCGTTGGCGATACCGTCATCATCACCCATGCCGCCATCAACTAGAGTAATTGTTACCTGATCTCTGGCGTCATTGAATACGGCACCCCTTTCACCATTGTCGCCGATTTCTTCGCTGTAATTGGTCCAAACGCCGGCATCGGCATTGTATTTATACCAGTGATAGTCGGCCGGAGCCGCTTCCGATAGATATACCGTCATTGTTACAGTTCCGCCGATCGTGTCGGTTTTCACCTGAAAGTCAATCAACCCCATGGGAAAGTCGCGGGGCATATCATCGGTGCTGGGGATGGTTGCAGGGTCTACTGTTTCAAGTTGGGATAGCTTGCCACCTCTGTCTTCGGTAATTCCGATTGGGTCGCCTCCTTCGCAGAAACGGGTGATTGCATCGTCCGGAAATCCGATAATCCCGTTATCATTGATTGTAATCGTAACGGCATCTGTGGACTGCAAGCCCTGGGCATCTTCAACCGTCAATTCAAAAGTCAGTATTTCACCGCTCAGTCCGGCCGGCGGGGCCATAAATTCTTGCCGGGCGGCTGTGGGATCTTTGAGGGTAATCGTTGGTCCAGCGCCGGTTTGGGTCCAACGACATCCAGCAATGGTGCCGTCGTGGTCACTGGAGTTGGAGGCATCTAACATAACCGTATCACCTTCGGTTACCGTCTGATCCGATCCGGCATCGGCTGTCGGAGGTTCGTTTTGCCAGCTGATATTAACAATTACCTCATCCGAGTTCTGCAATCCCTGGTTATCCGTGACCGTCAGATTAAAGGTCAGGGTATCACCTTGAATTCCGACATTAGGTGATGTGAATGTCGGCTGCACGGTAGTCGAATTTGACAGGGTAACTGATATGCCTCCAGTCTGTTCCCAGTAGTAGGCGGCGATGTTGCCATCAGGATCACTGGAATTAGAACCGTCAAGGGTGACGGGATTACCTTCATGGATCGTTTGATCCACTCCGGCATCGGCAGAAGGCGGGATGTTGTCCAATGTGACAACAACGATACACGTATCCATACTCTGGTCGCCGGACGCGTCCGTGACGGTCAGAGAAAACCTAAGCGACTCGCCGCCGGCGGCCACATTTGGTGAGGAGAATGTCGGTTGTACCGCCGAATTGTCACTTAAGTTTATCGTTGGCCCCGCAATTTGCTGCCAAAAATACGAGACAATGCCGTCGTCCGCATCACTGGAATTTGACCCGTCCAGTGTCACTGTCTGGCCAACCTGCAATATTGTCTGATCGTTGCCGGCATCGGCTACTGGCGGCTGGTTCACGTCGGCGACCGTTATTGTCACGGTATCGGCGGTACTTTGACTGCCGTTGTCAGTAACCGTTAACCTGAAAGTCAATGTGTTTGCACCGGATTCAAAATTTGGTGCCGTAAATGTCGGTTTGGTCGCCGCCGAATTTGAGAGTATCACCGCTGGGCCGACCGTTTGTTCCCATGCATATGAGGCAATGCCATCATCCGGATCGCTGGAACCCGAGCCATCCAAAGCAACCGTGGATCCTTCATTTACAGTCTGGTTGGCTCCAGCATTGGCGACGGGCGGATCATTGACGGGCGCCGGTTTGCTGGAAGCATCACCGGGAAAGGTGTCGACTAGAATTTCGTCTATATTGCTAAATCCATCTCCATCGCTGTCCATATCCTCAATGGCAGCAAATGCCGCAGTATTGCTACCATAAGCTCTCCAGTCGCTGCCATAAGAATTGTAGCCTGAACCACTTGAAGTGATGTGGCAGGTTTCGCAGTTGCCGAGGGTGGAACCACCGAATGAGCCGGAAGTCCCGTATTCAGTGTTAAAATCGCCGGTATAGGAGAACTTGGCCAATGTCGTATTTGCTGTAATCAATAGGATTGCCGGCATCAGGCAAGTGGCCGTTAAAAGTTTGAGTCCTATTATTCGAGCCCAGTAACTGCTTCCAAACTGTGTATTATCCATCTATTTTGGCACTCCTTTGTGTTGTATACGAGACCCTTGAGGATAAATCCCACATCACTCAAGGCTCCCGGATTCGCATTGAGCAATTAGTGTGCCACAAGCATCAGGATTTTATAACCTATTAAAATTATGAGAAAAATGAATGCTAAAGAGAGGGGTGCGACCAGTTGTGAGGGATACTAATTATCTGCTGGATTTTGGATAAGGGTATGTTTTTGTATTTAACCCTACGAAATCATATAAAATTTATAGGTATTAAATATCATACAGATAGATTTCGGAATTGTAATTAGAATTTATATGTAAATTTCGCATAGACGATATGGGCGTCATAATCATCCCAAAGGGTGTCGGCCAGGACGGCCCCGTTAAAGTTACCGGCCGCGTCGGTGGGCACAAAGGTAAAGCCATCCTTGTTATAGTCGTCATAGTCAAATTTTTCCCAGACGTAACCCAGGGTCACAAAATACCCGCCCCAGATATTGTACTTGAGCTTTGCGTCCAGTGTCTGAAGGGTGGAATCATCGACCTGGTCGAAATTGGATGCGGATCCGCTGGGGATGGAAAAATCGATTTTACCATCGACTTTGGTGTAGGCATATTTTAAGTTAAAATCAAGCCGCTCGGGTATGATGGCATAGGTGATGCCGCCGCCAAAAGTGTCGACCCTATCTTCGCCTTCCGCCGTCCAATTTGTGATCGTTGCAATTCCATCGCCGTCGTCGTCGAATTCGCCCTGAGCCTTTTGTTTGTTTTTGTACTTTTCGTAGATATAAAATGCATTGAGAGTCAATCTGTCGGTCAGTGTATAATCTCCGTCCAGGGTAAACGAATAGTAATCGACATCGGTTAATCCAAACGGGGAATTATGAAAATCATCCACACCATAAATGATAGAACCGCTAAAGGCCAATGGCTCGATGGGATAGACGTTCGTCATAAATTGAAATCTATCCCTGATCACATCGGCCTGGGTGTATTTGCGCAGTCCCGGCAACTGTTCTAAATCCTGTCCACCGTCAAGATAGACTTCAAAGTCATAATCATCAATATCCGTATCCGTTCGGTGGTAGGATGCTCTGAAACCGCCCCAATGAATTGGATTGGTGTCAATCGAACCGCCGTAAATATTGTCCGTCTGTTTGTCCACTTCACGGTTGTCCCGTTTGGTCAGATTATAGGTATAATCCAGGTTCAGGCGGGTTTTCATTCCTACATCGAATCCCAAATTCAGATCGGCTTTGGTTTTTTTATAGCTTGATGGCAGGGTGGAAATCGGCACACCGAGCTGGGGTGTTTCGGCAAAGGCATCGGTTGAAACATAACCGTTGGGAAATTCGACCTCATCCGTTCGATTGTCGTAATTGTAATGGCGCAGGTTTCCTTTAAATCGCATCATTTTCAAAGGTCTGGCTGTCAATTTAAAATTGTAAAGCGAGGTATTGACTTTCACATCGGCCTCGCTTTGAGGCAGATTGCTGCGATCCGAGTAGTTGATAGGATTGGTCAATGCCGTGTTGGTGGTAAACGCCGGCAGGTCATCGTCCTGCCGCATCCAGCCCCAGGCCGCGTTGGCGGAAACCCGGGTATTCAAGGGTAGATCCATATAAGATCCAGAGAGCGAAATGTTTTGATATTGATTGTCCGGGGCCAGGGCGATCTGGCCTCTGGCCGGTTCCCCAACCGTATCATCGACTCTGAAAGGATTGTCGAACGTCAGGGTGTCTTCATTGTTGTTAAAATTTTGGTAATAATAGGTGGCATTTAAAAGATAATCTTTTTCAGCGTACTCGGCGATTAGCTTGAGTGACCAGGTCTCATTGTCAACCGGCTCAAATATCTCCATCGTATTGTCTAGACTAAAAGACCCGAAAAACGGCCGGGTACCTTCCTGTTCTTCCCGACTGAATTCGGCGCGGATACTGAAGGGGTCAAGGGCCACAAGCTCCAAATCGCCAGAGAGTTTTTTACGTTTGATCTCGGGGTCTCCAGAGGCAGCTTTGTTGAATTCATTTTTTAACACATTTGCCTGGGCAGCGGGGTCCCCTGACAATCCCTGAAGGTTGGATTGTAGAGCATTGTCGAGGATTAAAACGTCAGACCCCACACCGGAGTATAATGTTTTGGCATCAAAGGCAAATCGATGAGGAAGCTCATCATAGGTAATACTTCCCTTTATCTTACCATACCGGCCACTTCGAAAATTCAGATTGACATCGTCCTGGGCTAGATTTTTACCATCAGCACTGAAAAAATATCGATCTTTTTCCTCATAGGTTACATCGAATTCGCCACTGACGGCTTGCGGGTCCCGATATTGAGTGAACAGTGAATCCTTGGCATCATCGTTGCGGAGCCGGCCGATGATACTCAGTTCACCGGATAATTTGCTGAGAAATTCTCCAGCAGAAGGTTTCTCGTTCAATTCAGTTCCAGCGGGTTCGACTTGCTCATTGTCAGACGAGTTTTCTTGGATTTGTGCGACCTCAGGCTGTTGAGATATCCCCATTGCTTGCGATGACTTTTCGGCTCCCTCCGCAGCGACCTTAAACGAAGTTGCTGCAACAGGTGCGACAGTATTTTCCGGTGCTGGAGATACAGTACTGGCCGATGCCATCGGAACTAATTGACCTGGTCCGGCTGCGGCACTTCCCGGAGGGTAAAAATCCATTATCAGCCTGTAGGAACCTTTGACTGCAGAATTACCCCCCATGTAAAAGGTTTTTACTGCAGTATTGGGATTCCTGAATCTGACCTCTATAATCGAACGATCTAGTTGCCCGCGGTGGTGAACGCTAGCAGCTGCGCCCCGCATGTCACGAAATAGTGTCTGCGGGTCGGCCGATAACTCCAGTTTATCATAGAAAATGCTAAGTCCTTCACTAGTGGCCGGCCCCACCTTCAGCGGCCGCGATCCCTCGCTATCAAATACAAGGCGCGTATATCCTTTGTGCTGTCCGGTGCGAATGTCAATCAATTTCGTTACTGCCGCCGCAAGACTATTGGCGGATATAAGAACGATGCCCAGAAATACTGCAAGGGTTAAGGTGGTGCTATTTTTCATTATGAAACTCTCCTTTAGGATGTCATATATAATGATTTCGTAATATTAGCTCAAAGATGAATGCATGAGGCCCTATGCATTTAGATATTTATCTACCAACGGACGAATTCCAACGCTTCGCTATACTCAACATCACTACTCGCCTTTGACTTCTGCTTTCTGTAATCTGTCATCAGGCTTCTGTCCTCCGTCTTTCACGCTACCTCAACAGACTCTTGCCGGAAGGATGGTTGCTGCCGTGGACTTTGAGATGGCAGTTGACACAGCCACGATAAAATCCCCGGTTGTTCAAGGCCGTATAAACCGATTGACCGGACTGGGTCCGGTTGCGTGCCTGAAGCTCACTGGCATGGCCCACATTGGAGTGGCATCGTTGGCATAAGTACGGGGATCGTGCGTTCAACAAAAAAGCCCGGGAAGAGCCGTGAGGCACATGGCAGGCGAGGCAGTTTTCCACTGCCGGAGGATGCTCCCAGAGAAAAGGACCTCTGGTTTTGGCGTGACATTCAAAGCATTTCAAATTGATGTCCTGGGCGTCGATCAGTTTATCTGCAATGGTCCCATGGGCGTTATGGCAGTTCGAGCATTGCATCTTACCTTCCCGGATCGGATGATGGGACTGCCGCAACAGTTGAGATGTTATGGGCCGATGGCATGGGATGCAGACTTCCGTCTGGCTGGGTTTGGCCAGATATTTGGGGTGTTGTCGGTGAACCTCGTGACAATCGGCGCAGGATAAGGCTCGGGTCTCATGTTC
>JAAUYD010010175.1_pt1 | contig 12347 bp, 14 predicted proteins | sample 7278101 | NCBI WGS metagenome assembly JAAUYD01 (sample SAMN14350128, study PRJNA611818) | marine sediment metagenome | isolation source: surface marine sediment (0.6m) | place: French Polynesia: Moorea | collected 2018-08 | reverse complement strand
GTTTATGCTGCAATTAAATCTTCCGATGTCATGGTAGCAGTTGACCATTAAAATTAAAATAAAGCTAAAAGTAGAGATGTTTGATTTAACGTCTCTACAAAAATCAAGTTATTTAATTAGAATTTTATTAATTACTATTAAAATAATCTTAAAAATATAGTTAATTGACTGTCTTCAAGTTCTTCACTAGTAAGACAGCGATTTCTCAGCAAATTAAAGGCATTTAAAACCCTATATTATTGATTCGCTCTAAATTTAGTCGATCGGATGTGTGGCTACCCAATACAACTCTAACCAAAGACGAGGATTTTCTTCTTTTAATTTTGAGAGAGGATCTCGAACCAGACGAGTCGCATCGATAAATACTACTTCAATCAAGCCCATATTTTCTGCTATTTCCTTGAGCTTTTTCTGTTGAGCTTGTAATTCTGCCTGCATTCCTCGCGGATAATAAATGCCAATATAATACAAACGTTTACCTAGTTTTTGAATGTAGCATTCGAGGATTTTGACGTAGCAATGTTTTAAGATTTTGCCGCTTGAAGGGTAATAAGTATCGACAACTGAAATAAATTCTTTGGTTAATGATTCTCGGCTGAGCATTGCAATTTAACCTGAAAGTACAAAATAATTATCCCTTAGATGGGTAACAAGATTGTCATTGAATATTTTTAATTTTTTTATCGGGATCGTTTTGGGACAAAAAAAAGGCGAGAAGGACTCGCCTGGATTCTGAGACAATAGACTCAGACTAAATAAGCTTCTTGGTGAGTTTTAATGGTGCAATCGGAGCGAGGATAAGTAACGCAAAGCAGAGCGTATCCTTTAGCCATTTGCTCGTCATCTAAGAAACTTTGATCTTCTTGATCGATTTCTCCCTCGATCACTCTACCAACGCAACTAGAGCAAGCACCAGCGCGACAGGAAGAAGGCAGATCGATATCTTGTTCTTCTGCAGCGTCGAAGATATAAGTATCTTCATCAACCTCGATGGTTACGTCGATTTCGGGGGGCTTTTTTCTTTTGCCTTTAATTAAACGAACTTTGTAAGTAGTCATGAGAAATATTCTCCTAATTGTTAGTTTTCAACTGTCTGCGGTAGAAGTCAAAAATCTTTGGGTTGAAGTTTTCTCTTCATAAATGAAGAGTCTCAGAGTTAAAAGCAGTTAAGATCTACTTTTAAATCGACCTTCTTCCCTCGGACATTTTCCTTCTTCCTTGTCCCGAAGGGACTTGAATTAGCCGCAAGATGCAGCACCTTTAGAAGCACAATCAGCCGCAGCAGCGAATGATTTTCCGCAGCCACAGGTCTTTTTGGCATTAGGGTTGCTGAATGTAAATCCACTTTGGGTTAAACTATCCGCAAAGTCGATCGCAACCCCATCGAGCAAAGGCATACTTTGAGGGTCAATATAAATAAGTACGTTATTTTGCTCGAATACTATGTCATCGGGTTTGGGCTGTTTGGCTATTTTCAATTTATATTCGTAACCATCGCAGCCACCGGTTTTGACACCCACCCGAATCCCTTTTTGGTTCGCTTTGCCGGTTGTAGTGCTATTTTCGAGCAAAGCGCGAATTTTAAATGCTGCTTTTTCTGTTAAAGTAACAGTCATAATAAGTCAAAAGTTAAAAGTGAATTCCGTTTTAACAGCAGAACGAGAGCTTAAACCCTGAGAAGTTGTTTTGGGGCGAGTAGGTCGATCGCCCGACCGATATTAGTTTTATCTTCGCAACCGCATACGGGACAGTCTGGATCGTGATAAGGTCTGCGTTTGGCAAATTCCAAGCGATTTAAATCCATCGTCAGCAGTTTCCCTAAAAGAGGTTCGCTGAGCTTAGTAAGATATTTAATTGCTTCTAATGCTGCCAAACAAGCTAAAGTACCGGGGACTGCACCGACTACGCCGAAACCGCGTTTATCCCATTCTGGAGGTTTTTCTGGGAAAATGCAGGATAAACAAGGAGTTTGACCGGGAAGGATCGTAGTTAAGTAAGCATCCATTCCATCCATAGCTGCTTCTACCATCGGTTTATTCCACAAGACACAAGCAGCGTTGAGGAGATCCCTTTCCTTAAAATCAAAAGCGCAACTTAAAGCAATATCGGATTTTCGGACTAGAGGATCGACATTTTCTGCGGTCACAAATTCGGCGATCGCCTCTATTTCCACATCGGGATTGATTTTACTGAGAGTTTCTTTTGCTTTTGATACTCTATTTTTGCCGACCCAGTCATCAGTCATGAGGATCTGACGGTTCATGTCGTCGAGGGTTAAATTGCCACCCCTAACCAAAATTAGTTTACCAATTCCAGCTACGGCAAGATATAGAGCGACTGTGCCCCCCAAACCACCAACACCACTAACGATCGCAGTTGAATTTTTGAGTTTTTGTTGTGCTTCAACTCCAAATCCAGGGATCATTATTTGTCGTCGATAGCGTTCTAATTCTTTGATTGTTAATTCTCTCACCCGGCGATCGCTCCTTTTCTTATTCGTCTTCTTCTTCGATATCGTCTAGTAAGACGACATTTTGACGTTTTTGGTGGAATACTTTAAATAGTTTGGTTTCTAGGGGGCTTTTCGATTTAAATACTTGATAAGCTTCTGCTAGTGCTTCGCGATATTTATCTAGTTTTTCTGCTTCGTTTAGGTCAGGAAAAGCTTCGTCGATCGCTTCGATTAACAGAGAAAATTGTTTTAAGATGTGGAGTCGATTTACATTGACGAACCTGCGATCATATTCTAAGCCAAAAAATTGAAAATAGCCTTCTGCATTAACAATTTCTTTGAACTCTGCCAAACTTTTTGTTGCTGTTAAATTGTCTGTCATTATAATTGTTTCTCCCAAGTTTTTAATTGTTGTTTTAATTCTGCTAATTGGCAATAAATTTCGTAAGTTTTAGCGCATTCTTCGGGCAATTTTTGATAATCGATCGGCAAGGCTTCGACTAAATCGTGCAGATCCATTTTCATTTGACCGGCTTTGCTATTGAGTCTTTTGACTTTCTTTTTTAATGCTTCAAAAGCTTCTGGGGTGGGGACTTGTTCGGTTGTTTGTACCATTTTTTTTACTTATCATTGTATTTGTTTGACTGCGCTCAGAAGGCAGATAAAAGGATTGCAAAAACAAGAAGAATCAACTGCTAGCAATTGAAATGAACTTGAATCTAGGAGGATTGATAAGCTTTTTTCCTCTCTGCCTTCTGCCTTATTTATGCTTTGGCTGCTTCGGGAAAACGGTCGATCGCATCGAGTCCAGATTTAATTAATCTTTCTGCTCTTTCGGCTAATTTTTCTAAAGAATTAAAGCCAAAACGTTGAGCGTCTCTCATGCTTTTATTAACGACAATTAAGCGACCGCTCCAAATAAAAGCATAGCCGAAACCTTCGCTATTTAAATTAACAATAACTTGGCAAAAAGTCCCCGTTTCTTGTTCGATTACCGCCGCGATCGCCCGATAAAAAGAAATAATTCTTAAATGAGTTGCCGGATCTATTTCCTTATCTAAAGAAATTTTCTTTTTTCTTTCTTTGGTGACAACAAAAGGAGACAAAACTAATTCATCTTTCCATTTGCTATAAGTTCCAAAGGTATCTTGAGCGCGAATTTGTTGCACTAAGGCTTTTAAAAAAGGACTATCGGCAACCTTAATACTAGTTGCAGTTTGTGAATTGGTTTCGGTACTCATAATCTTTAATTTTTAGTTGTTAGATTTTAGAGTAGCTGGTCAAGAGTAGTAAGTAAGGAGTTTTAATACTATATTAGTTTTTGCTGCTTTTGAGATTGCCAACTCAAATACTTACTACTTAAAAATTATTTTTCACTTATTTTGAAACAATCTCAAAAATGAACTTAATTACTCGTCGTCGTCTTCAAAATCGAAAGATTTTTTAGTACCGGATTCTTGTTGCAAAACTTTGCGTAACCAAGGAGGAGGATTACCCTTGAGAGTTTTAACTAAATTACTCAGAATTTCGTCAATTTTTTCCTCTTCACTTCTAGCTTTAATTGGGGTGATGCGACTGTTAATTAAACGAGCGGCCGCACTCCCTCCGATCGCAGCAACGTAGACAATCGTACAATCGGATAAAGCCTCTAATTTTGGCGTTAATTTATCTTCATTACCATCTTGTTTGAGATTGCCATTAAATTCTAAAGTTCGAGCAAAATTGTAACCTTCGGTATTGACATCGTAAACTTCGATTTGTTTTGCCGAACCAAAATGGGCATTAATATGAATTTTATCTTGGGTGGTAAAAGCAACTTTCATCGCAATCTCGCCTTTTAATAATTGTGTAAAAAATTCTGCTCTTCTTGAGGAGAATAATCTAAATACTGGCTGGCCTTAGCCAAAGCATTCGTTATCAACATACTTCCTTCAAATGTTAGTTTATCTATCGACTCAAACCCAAAAAGTTCAAGTTTTCTTATAATCTGATAAACTACCAAAACTCCTCCGCAGAAAATCAAAGCAGAGCTGAGCTTTTTGCTAGTAAGATTAATAAAAGTTTCCGTAATATATCCAGTTTCCCGTTCGATGACGATCGCGATCGCCCGATAAAAAGCTGAAACTCGCAAATCGGTTAAAGGGTCGATTCCGTGGTTGATTTTTTCCGATTCTGAAGGAAAAAGTAAAGACCTAACCAATAATCGATCGTCGCAGTTAGCATAATTCCCACTAGTATCTTGTTGGCGTACTTGTTGAATAAACTCTTGTAAAAATACGCTTTCAAAAAGATCTGATTGGGTTGTTTTGGCTCGAGGAATAGCTTGGATCATCGTTCTGTTTGCTTGGTGTTTGAATTTTATTTCAAAAAAATAGAGGAGACTGGTAAATAGATGTCTTTGTGCGGTTGCAACTCAACTTAAGTCAAACAAATTAATTACCAACTCCCAAATCTTTTTTAAGGATCTATTTGTTCTTCTTCTCGTTCGAGAAAAATATTGCCGACATCAAAAAGGAACTGCATCGTACCGCGATAGCCGATCGCGCATTTTTGTCCGTTTCCTAGGCGATCGAAAATAGGATAACCCATGCGATAAAGAGGAATGCCGAGTTTTTTAGCGATATCTTTACCGTGAGAATTAGTAATTAAGAGATCCGCACCTACGGCCATCTCTTCAATATCGCTCAAATCTCCGATGGTAACGTTGTCTAAGGGTAATTCTGCTAGGATAGGGGATTTAGTAGTGGTTACAGCCCCCTGAATAATTGCGCCCATTTCGTGCAACAACCAACTAGTTTGGTACAATAAGTCCGGCTCTAATGCTAAACATACCTTTTTACGGCCAAAATAGAAATGGGTATCGAGAATAGCATCTTGCAATTGACGACGGGAGCGATCGAATTTTTCCGGTACTCTGGGATGGCTGATAAAATGAGGGTCAGATCCTTGGGTTGCTAGTTGGGCTAGTTGCCAAATAAATTGGTCTACCGCTTCTAAACCAGCTAAACGGGGGAATAGTCGATATTCAATCCCAAACTTAGTTTTTAAAGTTTCTGCAGCCGATCGCATGCTTTCCCCGATCGCAACGGTAAAAATCGAATCTGACAACCTGGTTAAATCTTCTAAACTAGTTCCTCCGCAACTAACACCGCTGTATTTTTCATCTCGCAAATGACCGTCTAAAGATTCGGAGAGATCTGGCAAGACAAGGGGATGAAAGCCGAAAGCTTTAACGATCTCTTTAATTTCTCTCACGTCTCCCGGTGACAGTAAAGAGCCAGCTAAGATAGTTATTTGAGGTTGGGTATGAACCGAAGCGATGTTATGATTCGAGGCGATCGAACTAGTTGATGGTTGATAATCGTATGCGACTATTTGCTCTACAGTTGCCGCATATCCATCTTCAGCCGCACCTTTATAATCTGGAGTAGAAACAAAAATAATTGGCAAACTAGCTAATTCTGGATGGCGATCGCGAAAGACTTTGAGAATGCCTTTCATATCGTCTCCTCTAGTTTCGGTCAAACCTGTCGTCAAAAGACCGATGATTTCAGGATTATTTTTCTCGATTAAAGTTAGGATTGCTTGCTCGATATTGTCTTCCCCACCTAAAATAGTGCTAACTTCGGTCATGGCCGTAGTTGCCAGGGGAATAGCTTCGCGGAAGTGGCGTACCAATAAGACTTTAGCAAAAGCCGTGCAGCCTTGAGAGCCGTGAAACAGGGGCATCGTCCCTTTTAAACCCAAAAAAGCTAAAGACGCGCCAAAAGGCTGGGAAAGTTTGAGTGGTTTAACGCTGAGGGATTTTCTCGGAGTGGCGATCGTAGTCATAATTCAAAGATTTTCTAGTAGTTGATGTTTCTGATGTAGGTAAGAGAGACATTAATAACTTTGACCGATCGCCTCTTCCGAGCGAGAATCTAATCGTTTCTGAGTTCTAATTTCCTCCCTAGTTTCGAGATCTTTTTCCCAAGGTGCGATCGACCTTACTTGTTCCCAAATTGGACTGTAGAGAGCTTCGTCGATTTCTTTAGCCATTTCCACCAAACCAGAGTATCCTGCATAAGGATGGTGGCGTTCTTGGTTAATATCGAGGAAGGGAATGCGCGCTTTGAGTGCCGTATATTGGTTTCTTCCCCCAGCCACGAGCAGATCGGCGTTAGTTTTTTCGATTACTTTCAAGATTTCCGTCGCTCCCCCTTTTTCTAGGGCGATCCCGTCTTTACCTAATAAGTCTTTAATCCGAGCTTTATCTTCTTCGGTGCTTTTTCTGGTGCTGGTAGCGACAACATCCATACCCAAATCTTTAGCTGCTGAAATTATTGACCAACTTTTTACCCCTCCAGTGTAGAGTACCATGCGTTTGTTTTTTAATCTGGCGCGGTAGGGGGCTAAAATGCGATCGAGTTTGGCAGTTTCAAAAGCAATTAATTGTTCTACTCTTTTCTGTAAATTTTCATCCCCTAATTTAGCGGCAATATCCCGCAAGCATTTATTAATATCTTCAATGCCGTAAAAGGATTCTTCTATATAAGGGATACCGTAACGCTCTTCCATTTTCCGCGCTACGTTAATTAATGCTTTAGAGCAGATGACAACGTTTAATTTAGCGCGGTGTGCTGTTGCTATTTCTTCATAGCAAGCATCTCCAGTCATTTTTGCCAGCACGCGAATGCCCAACTTTTCAAACAGGGGCAAAACGTTCCACATTTCCCCGGCAATATTATATTCTCCGATCAGATTAATATCGTAATCGGTGGTATATTCTGGTTCGGCCGTACCGATAACGTGTTCGAGTAAAGATTCTCCAGCCAAGCGGTTGCCCAAGTTTTTACTGCCCACAAAACCAGCAGAATGGACTGGAATTACTGGTTTATTAAATTTATTGGTTGCTGCTTGACAGACTGCATCGATATCGTCGCCAATTAAGGCAGTTACGCAAGTCGAATAAACAAACACTGCTGCGGGTTTATATTCTTTAATAACTCGCGCGATCGCTTTGTATAGTTTTTTTTCGCCGCCAAAAATGATATCGTTTTCGCTTAAATCGGTCGTAAATCCTGTTTTATATAAAGTAGGCCCTGAAGATAAACTACCTCGGCTGCCCCAAGAATTTCCCCCGCAAGCGATCGGGCCGTGAACTAAATGAGCCGCATCTGTAATCGGGACTAAAGTAATTGAAGCTCCATCAAAAGCACAGCCACCTTGAGCAGATCCCGGTTTGGCTTGTTGTTTGCAACTTTTGTTTTTATCTTTGTCTTTTTTATGATTGTGGTCGCAACCAGGTTCGTTTAAAAGTGCCGCGATTTTAGTTTTAGATTTCATGGTAAAAAACTGAGTATTTAGGGGTGTAGATTGAATCGAGCAAGGGAATCTAAAAAAATTAGGAATTAAAACAAAAAATTAGCTTTTTTTGGTAAAATTTTATACAGATAGATTGAGGTTTTCTGTGCTGGAAATAAACGTTAAACTATGTAAAAAACAAGCAATAAATGTTAAAAGGTAGAGAGTTTAATCTTACTTACATTGCCCGTTAAAAAAAATTTATTTCTAGCATATATATTGAGAAATAGCCTCGTTGAGATCTTCGCTGAGGTAATTAATTAAGAGCGCGCCAACCCAAAGGGATGAGTTCGTAGATAAAAGATTTGGTTGGCAGATTGGGCTAAGATGAAAAAGCCTTTTCCCAAACAAAATAAAGTCTCTTTTTTCAAAAGAACAATTGCCAGGAATTAGTTTGCAAATGAAGCGAGGATGTGTTTCATTTTTAACTGCAATCTGTTCAATTAAAAGAGAAAAATGAACCAGTAATAAATTGAGAGAAAACAAGCAACCGGAGCGCAGACTTGTAGGTTCAGTTGCAGCAGTCATAGCGAATCCTGATTTGAAAATAGGAAGAGAAATTAGGGAGAGATCCTCCCTTCGCTCTGACAAAAGAAGAGAGGAGAAAACTGAGAAATAATCTATAAAGCCTTTCCCAATTCTCCTTAGTCCCCAAATCTCGATTAACGAATTAAATCGTAAGAGATATCAGTTTTGGATGGGACGATAGTGTTGCGATCTAACTCATCGAGAACGCTGTTAACGATCCAGTTAAGTAGGTTGATAGCACCGTTGTAACCGATAGTAGAATAGCGGTGTAAGTGATGGCGATCGAATAGAGGATAGCCGATGCGGATTAATGGAGTGCCAGTGTCGCGCCAGAGGTATTTACCGTAGGAGTTACCGATCAAGAAGTCTACAGGCTCGGTGAATAACAAGGAACGTAAGTGCCACAAGTCTTTACCACCCCAAACAGTAGCTTGTTGTCCGTAGGGGCTAGCTTCTAAGAGAGCTTTAGCTTCAGCTTCAAACTCTTTAGTGCTGTTAGTTACGAGAACGTGAACGGGTTCGATACCTAATTCGAGCATGAACTGTAACATACCCATAACTAAATCGGGATCGCCGTAAATAGCTGCTTTTTTGCCGTGAACCCAAGCTTGAGAATCAGTCATCGCATCAACCGCGCGACCTCTTTCGAGTTCTAATTCTGCAGGAATTGGATTGCCAGTAGCTTCGGATAGAGCCATTAAGAACTCATCAGTTGCTTTAATACCCCAAGGACGGAAAGCAGCAGTTTTTTGTCCCCATTCTTTCTCGATATACTGACGAGTTTTAGAAGTAGTATAAGTTTGGAGCGCGAAAGTAGCTTCAGCATTGATCGAATCTGCTGCTGCTGCTAAAGGAGTACCGCCGTGGTACATTTTGTATTCGCCAGTGTTAGCAGAATCAAGATTGTGTTCGTTATCTGCTAAGATAGTTGCATCTACTCCCATTGCGTTTACGAGATGCTTCATTTCTCGTAAGTTTCCGCTGTAGGTTTCAAAACCGGGGATAAAATTGATTTTACCGTTAGTGGATTCTTTCTTCTGGTCTTTAGTTAAGTAAGAAAGGATCCCTTTCATCATGTTGTCATATCCAGTGATATGAGAACCGACAAAGCTAGGAGTATGAGCGAAAGGCACTGGGAAATCTTCAGGAATAGCACCTTCGTTTTTAGCGTTACCGATAAACGCACTCAAGTCATCGCCGATTACTTCTGCCATACAAGTAGTGGAGACAGCAATCATTTTCGGTTTGTAAAGAGTGTAGCTGTTAGCTAAACCGTCGATTAAGTTTTTCATTCCGCCGAAAACTGCAGCATCTTCAGTCATCGAGCTAGAAGCAGCGTTAAAAGGCTCTTTAAAATGGCGAGAGAAGTGGGTGCGGAAATAAGCTACGCAACCTTGAGAACCTTGAACGAAAGGAAGAGTTTCTTCAAAACCAACAGCAGCTAAAATAGCACCTAGAGGTTGGCAAGCTTTCGCGGGGTTAATCACAGAATGTTTGCGATCGAAATTCTTTTCGCGATATTCCCAAGTTTTAGTCCACTCAGCGAATTTAGAGACTTCCTCAGCAGGAGCCATGCCTTCGCATTGTTGTTTTCTTTCAAAAAGTTCTTGATATTCTGGTTGATGAAATAACTCAACGTGGTCTTTAATATTATTAGGATCTTGAGCCATTTGATAACTCCTATTGTGGTGATTCTCGTCTTAATTAGATTGATGATGGCGATCGAGGTCAGAGGTCAGAGAGGTCGTCGCTGCGCTCCTCGTGCCGCAAGCGGGGCAGAGGTCAGAGGTTTTAAATTCGGAGTTGATTCTAAAACAGCAATACTTGGAATTAGTATCTTATTACTCGCTCCCTGCTCCCTGCTCCCTGCTCCCTGTTCCCTTCCGGTGTTTTACTTCTTCCAGGGAGTTTTAATTAAATCCCAAGTGGGGCTATTTAATGCTAAATCCATGTCGCGAGCGAAGATAGCAAAACCGTCATAGCCGTGATAGGGGCCCGAATAATCCCAAGAGTGCATTTGGCGGAAAGGTAATCCCATTTTTTGGAATACGTATTTCTCTTTAATACCAGCAGCAACTAAATCGGGTTCTAAAGTTTCAGCAAATTTCTCGAATTCGTAACCAGTTACGTCATCGTAAATAACTGTGCTGTCTTTAACGTAATCAGTGGTACGTTTGTAGTCGTCACCGTGAGCGAATTCGTAACCAGTAGCAACGATATCCATGCCTAAGTCTTTGAAAGCAGGAACGACGTGGCGAGGACGAAGTCCACCAACCATCATCATTACTTTTTTGCCTTCTAAACGAGGACGGTATTTAGCAACGATCTCGTTAGCAGTAGGCTCGTACTTAGCGATAACTTCTTCTGCTTTTGCTTGAATAGTTTCGTCAAATTTAGCTGCGATCGCTCTTAAAGATTCGGCAATTTTAGTGGGGCCGAAGAAATTGTATTCTAACCAGGGAATACCGTATTTTTCTTCCATGTAACGACTAATGTAGTTCATGGAACGATAGCAGTGAATTAGATTTAGCTTCACGTTAGGAGTTAGCTTCATCTCTTCTAAAGTACCGTCACCAGACCACTGAGCGACAACTCTCAAGCCGATTTCTTCGAGTAAAATACGAGAAGACCAAGCATCACCACCGATGTTGTAGTCACCGATGATTGCTACATCGTAAGGAGTAGAATCAAAAGTAGATTCTTTTTCATCTTCTGGTTTGAAAACCCAGTCGCGAATTGTATCGTTAGCGATGTGGTGTCCTAAAGATTGAGAAACACCTCTAAAGCCTTCACAACGAACGGGAACTACAGTTTTACCGATATCTTTCGATTTTTGTCTGGCAACTGCTTCAATGTCGTCTCCGATTAGACCGATGGGACATTCAGAGTTAATTGTCATCCCGTTGTTGAGAGGGAAGAGTTCGTTTAATTCGTCGATGATTACTTTAAGTTTTTTGTCGCCACCGAAAACGATATCTCTTTCTTGGAAGTCGGAGGTGAATTGCATCGTACCGAAGGTATCAACCCCAGTAGTACCGATATAATAGTTACGACGACCAGACCAAGAGTAGTAACCGCACCCCACAGGCCCGTGGGAGATGTGGATCATATCTTTAATTGGCCCCCAAACAACCCCTTTAGCTCCTGCATAAGCACAACCGCGAGCGGTCATTACACCAGGAAGAGATTTTTTGTTGGATTTTACGCCGCAATCGGATTTACCTTCTTCATAAACACCGAGGTGCTTAGCACGTTTTTTACGAGCTTTTTCTGGATAAGCGTCCAGAACCTCCTTGATTAGTTGCTTTCTATCTTCTACAGTAGACATAGCGATCCCTTATAATTTTTAGATTTTTGGGTACAGAAATCCTTAGCTGTCGGATCGGACGACAACTGAAGATTGCGATCGGATCTAGCAAAAGGGGAGTTGAGAAGATTGGGTTAATAGTTATTGGCAGTAACGCTTAACTCGACTTTTCTCCCCAGTTTTTTTTAACCTTGAGTAGCAGCAGCAGCTTTGTCAGCTTCGACGATTTTTTGATATTCGTCTTCACCAGCGAGGATACCGAACTCGATCAACAAGTCTTCTAGTTCGTCCATGGTGATTGGAGTTGGGATAACCAAGTTTTTGTTTTCGAGGATTTTCTTACCTAAAGCACGATACTCGTTAGATTGTGGGTGGTCGGGAGAATATTCGATACAAGTCATACGACGCAGCTCAGCGTGTTGAACTTGGTTGTCGCGAGGAACGAAGTGGATCATTTGAGTGCCGAGTTTTTCAGCTAAAGCTTCGATTAATTCGACTTCACGATCGACTTTACGGCTGTTACAAATTAAACCACCCAAGCGGACACCACCGGAATGAGCGTATTTGAGAATACCGCGAGCAATGTTGTTAGCTGCATACATTGCCATCATTTCACCGGAAGTTACAATGTAGATTTCTTGCGCTTTACCTTCACGAATCGGCATTGCGAAACCACCGCAAACAACGTCACCTAGTACGTCGTAGGATACGAAGTCT
>JAAUYD010015280.1_pt1 | contig 12349 bp, 9 predicted proteins | sample 7278101 | NCBI WGS metagenome assembly JAAUYD01 (sample SAMN14350128, study PRJNA611818) | marine sediment metagenome | isolation source: surface marine sediment (0.6m) | place: French Polynesia: Moorea | collected 2018-08 | reverse complement strand
GTCAGCAACACCGTGGGACCCTCGTCTCGCTCCACCACCGGCACCAGCACTGCCGATCGGCGCAGGCGGCCAGCGCCGCCCATACGCCGCCGAAGCAGGGCCGCGCCGGATCGTGCCGGCACCCGGAACGCCTCCGGGGTGGTGCCGGGCTGCGTACCCGCCAGGCGCTCGCGCAGCCAGGCGGGCGTATGCACAGGCAACTCCTCTCTGCTCATCGAGGGCGCCGTCGCGCGGAGCTGAGATGAGTCACGGCCGACGATGCCCCCGCGAGCGAGGCATGCCGAGTCCAGCTGTCGCGCCAGGGTGGCGCAATCGAGGTCTGTGGCCTCCAGGGTGCCGGGTCAATGATCGGCCACCTGGAACTCACCCATGCAGCCCTTCTCCGCGCGAAGTGTCGCGCCCTCGTCGGTCATTCCAACTCCTTGTGCAGCCCGCTGGATCGCCGCCCGATCCGCGGCGGCGCACGCCGGTTTGCGATATAGTGCGCCATCATCCCAGGCAGGTAACAGACCCCCTCCGTGGAGCCACTCGAACTCTCCAGCCTCACGGCGATCAGCCCCCTCGACGGACGCTACGCCAGACACACGACCGCCCTGCGCAGCCTGTTCAGCGAATTCGGCCTCATCCACCACCGCGTCAAGGTGGAGCTGGCCTGGTTCGAGGCCCTGAGCGACGAACCCCGGATCGAGGAACTCGCTGCCCTCTCGGTGGAGGACCGCGGCTACCTGCGCGAGATCGATGCGCGCTTCGATGTCGAGGACGCCGCGCGTGTGAAGGCCCTGGAAGCCACCACCAATCACGACGTGAAGGCGGTGGAGTACTTTCTCAAGGAACAGTTCACCAAGCGTCCGACGCTGGCCGCGGGTGCAGAGTTCCTGCACTTTGCCTGCACCTCCGAGGACATCAACAACCTCGCCTACGCTATGATGCTCTCATCGGCGCGCCACGAGGTGCTGGACCCCACCCTGACCCAGCTGCGCGAACGGCTGACGGAGCTGGCACATCGCTATCAGGCGCTGCCCATGCTGGCGCGCACCCATGGCCAGCCTGCCAGCCCGACCACGCTCGGCAAGGAGGTGGCGAACGTCCTTCATCGCCTCATGCGTCAGCACCGCCAGCTGCAGCAGGTACCGATCCTCGGCAAGTTGAACGGTGCCACGGGCAACTTCAACGCCCACTTCGCCGCCTATCCGCAGGTGGACTGGCCGGCGCTCAGCGCGCGCTTCGTTACAGAGCTGCGCCTCACGCCCAACCCCATGACCACGCAGATCGAGCCCCATGACTGGATCGCCGAGTACTGCGACGCCCTGCGCCGCCTGAACACGGTGCTGATCGACTTCGCCCGCGATGTCTGGGGCTACATCTCCGTCGGCTACTTCCGCCAGGCGACCGTCGCCGGCGAGGTGGGCTCCTCCACCATGCCGCACAAGGTCAACCCGATCGACTTCGAGAATGCCGAGGGCAATCTGGGCCTTGCCAACGCGATGCTCGAGCATCTGGCGGCAAAGTTGCCGATCTCGCGCTGGCAACGCGATCTGACCGACTCCACCGTGATGCGCAACGTGGGCAGCGCCGTGGCCTACTCACTGCTCGCCTGGGTGTCCCTGCTGCGCGGCCTGGACAAGCTGGCGGCGGGTGAGGAGCGCCTGGCCCATGACCTCGCCGGCAACGTCGAGGTGTTGACCGAAGCGGTGCAGACGGTGATGCGTCGCTACGGCCTGGAATCGCCCTACGAACAGCTCAAGGCGCTCAGTCGCGGCCGACGCATCGACCTCGACACGCTGCGTGAGTTCATCCGCGGCCTCGACATCCCCGATGACGCCCGTGCCCGCCTGCTGGCGATGGAACCGGCGGACTACATCGGCAACGCCACCGAACAGACCAAAGCGCTGGTGCTGCCGCTACTGGCCGGCGACGACGCCTGACCTGCCAACCGATCGGCACTACTAGCGTGAAGATCATCGTGGGTATGTCAGGGGGCGTGGACTCGGCGGTCGCTGCACTGCTGCTGCGCGAACAGGGCCACGAGGTTCAGGCCCTGCACATGACCAACTGGGACGGCGACGACGACGCCTACTGCACCAACGCCGAAGACCTCCAATCAGCTGCAGCCTGTTGCCGCGAACTCGGCATCCCCCTGCACCGGGTGAACTTCGCCGCCGACTACCGCGAATCCGTCTTCCGCTACTTCCTGGACGAGTACCAACGCGGTCGCACGCCCAACCCGGACGTACTGTGCAACCGGGAGATCAAGTTCGGCGTGTTCCTGCGCTACGCCCAACGCCTCGGCGCTGAGGCGATTGCCACCGGCCACTACGCCCGCGTGCGCCATGCTGCCGACGGTACCGAGCTGCTGATGGGCGTCGACCCGAGCAAGGACCAGAGCTACTTCCTGCACGCAGTGAGTGCATCGGCTCTCTCGCGCACGTACTTCCCCCTGGGCGAGATGCACAAGAGCGAGGTACGTGAACGGGCACGACGGGCAGGTCTGGCCAACCACGACAGGCGTGACAGCACGGGCATCTGCTTCATCGGCGAGCGGCCCTTCCGTGAGTTCCTGGCCCGCTACCTACCGGCGCAGCCAGGCGAAATGCGCACACCGGGTGGCGAGCTCGTGGGCGAGCATCAGGGCCTGATGTATTACACGCTGGGCCAGCGCCGTGGCCTCGGCCTGGGCGGACGGGCGGACGGCACGGACGCACCCTGGTACGTGGTGGACAAGGATCTGGATCGAAACTGGCTGATCGTGACCCAGGGCGATGATCAGCAGCTGCTCAGCGATCGCCTGTGGGCCGAGCAGGCTCACTGGATCAGCGGTACTGCGCCGCAGCTGCCTGCCACGCTCCAGGCGCGCGTGCGCTATCGCCAGGCCACGCAGGCCTGCGAGGTGCGAGCGAGCCGGCAGGCCGGGGAGCTGGAGGTGAGCTTTGCCACGCCGCAACGGGCGGTGACGCCGGGACAGTTCGTGGTGTTCTACGACGGTGAACATTGCCTGGGCGGCGCCACGATTCATCGCGAGCGACGCCTGGCGGTCTCCGGCCTCGCAGCGGAAGACGGCGAAGGCCCTGTATCCGCAACCGACAAGATCCCCGCCAACTTATATAATCGCTGAGCTTTCGACGTCGCCAGCGTCGATCCAGAGAACGGAGAAGGCATGACCGACTCATTCAATGCGCGCGATACGCTCGTTTCCGGCGGACAGCAGTACTCCTACTACCGCCTCGACGCCGTTCCGGGCATTGACCTCCCCAGCCTTCCCTACTCGCTCAAGATTCTGCTGGAGAACCTCCTGCGCCACGAGGACGGCGCCAACATCACCGCCGAAGACATCAAGTCCCTGGCGACGTGGACGCCCGAGAGCGGCAGCGGTCGGGAGATCGCCTTCACGCCGGCGCGCGTGATCATGCAGGACTTCACCGGCGTACCGGCCGTGGTCGACCTCGCCACCATGCGTGATGCGGTGGCAGAGATCGGCGGTGATCCGGCCGTGATCAACCCTCTCTCGCCGGCCGAGCTGGTCATCGACCACTCGGTGCAGGTGGACGTCTATGGCGCGGCCGACGCCCTGGCCCGCAACACGCAGATCGAGTTCGAGCGCAACCGCGAGCGCTACACCTTCCTGCGCTGGGGACAGAACGCCTTCGACAACTTCGCCGTGGTGCCGCCCAACACGGGCATCGTGCACCAGGTGAACCTCGAGCGCCTGGCGCGCGTGGTCTTCGCCCGTGACAGCGCCGGCGAGGACGGCCAGGCCCTGCTCTACCCGGACACGGTGGTGGGCACGGACTCGCACACCACGATGATCAACGGTATCGGCGTGCTCGGCTGGGGCGTGGGCGGTATCGAAGCCGAAGCGGCCATGCTCGGCCAGGCGATCACGATGCTGGTGCCACGCGTGGTCGGTTTCCGCCTTACGGGTAAGCTGGCCGAGGGCGCCACGGCCACCGACCTGGTACTCACCTGCACGCAGATGCTGCGCGAGCTGGGCGTGGTGGGTAAGTTTGTGGAATTCTTCGGTGACGGTCTCGATCATCTGCCCCTGGCGGACCGTGCCACGCTCGGCAACATGGCGCCGGAATTCGGTTCCACCTGCGCCATCTTCCCGATCGACGAGGAGACCCTGCGCTACATGGCGCTGTCCGGACGCAGCACGCAGCAGATCGAGCTGGTGCGCGACTACGCCAAGGCCCAGGGCATGTGGCGCCAGAGCGGCGCCGCGCCGGCCCGTTATTCGGAACAGCTCGAGCTGGATCTCGCCAGCGTGGAGCCCAGCATCGCCGGACCGCGACGGCCGCAGGATCGCATCGCCATCAGTCAGGCCAAGGCGACGATTCGCCAGCACCTCACGGAGGCCAACGCGGGCAACGCCAACGCCACCTTCGAGACGCCGACGGGCGAGACGGAAACGCTGCGCGACGGCGCCGTGGTGATCGCCGCCATCACCAGCTGCACCAACACCTCGAACCCGGCGGTGATGATCGGTGCCGGCCTGCTGGCGCGCAACGCCCGCGCTCGCGGCCTGCAGGTCAAACCCTGGGTGAAGACCAGCCTGGCGCCCGGCTCGCAGGTGGTCACCCGCTACCTGGAGCGGGCAGACCTGCTCATCGACCTCGAATCGCTCGGCTTTCACGTGGTCGGCTACGGCTGCACCACCTGCATCGGCAACTCCGGCCCCCTGCGCAAGGAGATCGCCGACGCGGTCACCGAAGGCAAGCTCACCACCTGCTCCGTGCTCTCAGGCAACCGCAACTTCGAGGGTCGCATCCATCCACTGGTGCGCATGAACTTCCTGGCCTCGCCGCCGCTGGTGGTGGCCTACGCCATCGCCGGCACCATGGACATCGATCTGCAACACGAGCCCCTGGGTCACGATGCGGCCGGCAACGCGATCTACCTGCGCGATATCTGGCCATCACAGCACGATATCCAGCAGGCCACGGGCACGTCCCTGGACGCAGACATGTTCACCTCCACCTACGAGGACGTGTTCACCGGCGACGATCACTGGCGTGCCCTGCCCGTGCCCACCGGAGGCCAGTTCGCCTGGGACGAGGCCTCCACCTACGTGCGCAAGCCGCCCTACTTCACCGGCATGCAGGCCGACCCCGGGCCGGTGGCGGAGATCCAGGGTGCACGCGTGCTCGCCCTGCTCGGCGACACGGTGACCACGGACCACATCTCACCGGCGGGCAGCATTGCCAAGGACTCGCCCGCCGCCGCCTATCTGATGGAGCACGACGTGGAGCCGAAGGACTTCAACTCCTACGGCTCACGACGCGGCAACCATGAGGTGATGATGCGCGGCACCTTTGCCAACATCCGCTTGCGCAACCAGCTGGCCCCGGGCACGGAAGGGGGCTGGACCCGGCACATGCCGTCCGGCGAGCAGGTGTCCATCTTCGATGCCGCCGTGCGCTACGCGGCCGAGAACACGCCGCTGATCGTCATCGCCGGCGCCGAGTACGGCACCGGGTCGAGCCGCGACTGGGCGGCCAAGGGCACGCTGCTGCTGGGCGTACGGGCCGTACTGGCGAGGAGCTATGAGCGCATTCACCGATCAAACCTGATCGGTATGGGCGTGCTGCCACTGCAGTTCCTCGATGGTGACGACGCACAGTCCCTGGGCCTTACGGGCGAAGAGACCTACCACATCGACGGCCTCGCCAGCGGCGAAGCCCAGCGCGTCGTGATCCGCGTGATGGCGACAGATGGCACCGAGCGCAGCTTCGGCGCGCAGGTTCGCATCGATACGCCGAAGGAGCGCGAGTACTATCGCCACGGCGGCATCCTGCAGTACGTACTACGCCAGCTGGCATCGAAGTAAGAATAAGCACCCACGCCCTGCAGCAGCAGCAATACCGTCTATCGCTATCGGAGTGTACCCATGTCGAGATCATTGAGCGGCAAGACCGTATTCATCACCGGAGCCAGCCGTGGCATAGGCCACGCCATCGCCTTGCGCGTGGCACGCGATGGCGCCAACGTGGTGATTGCCGCCAAGACGGATGAGAAGCACCCGACCCTGCCTGGCACCATCCATACGGCAGCGCGCGATGTGGAAGACGCCGGCGGCAAGGCCCTGGCGGTGAAGATGGACGTTCGCTTCGAGGAGCAGATCGAAGCAGCCGTGCAACAGGCCGTCGACACCTTTGGCAGCATCGATGTGCTGATCAACAATGCCGGCGCCATCAGCCTCACGCGTGCGCCGGAGACGGAGATGAAGCGCTTCGATCTGATGTTCGACATCAACGTGCGCGGCGTCTTCGCGACGTCCCGCGCCTGCCTCGAAAGCCTCGGCAAGTCGGACAACCCGCACATCCTCAATATCTCGCCGCCGATCAGCATGGAACCGAAGTGGTTCAAGGACCACACGGCCTACACGGTCTCGAAGTACGCCATGAGCATGCTGGCCATGGGCTTGTCGGCCGAGTGCGCCTCGCCGCGCATCGGCGTAAACGCCCTGTGGCCGCGTACGGCCATCGCCACCTCGGCCCTGATCCACGCCAACGGCCCCCTCGATCACAAGCACACGCGCAAGGCCAGTATCATGGCCGACGCGGCTTATGCGGTGGTAACGCGGGACGCGAACAGCTGCACCGGCAACTTCTTCACGGACGAGCAGGTGCTGCGCCAGGAGGGCGTTGACGACCTGCGTGACTACGCGGTGGAACCGGGCGAGCCCTTGATCAACGACCTGTTCATCAACTGACGGCAGCGGCGCAAGCTTTGCGGCAAACGGCCCAGTCGGTCAGCGGGGAATCGCCCACCCGGGGATATCACGCCAGGCATCGTTGAGCTGGCGATCGAGCTGTCGCGCCCGCGGCTCCATGGCGCAGACCAGGGACCAGAAGCGATCGTTGTGCGCCATCACCCGCGTGTGTGCCAGCTCGTGCAGCATGAGATAGCGCACCAGGGAGGGCTCCAGAAAGAGCAGCGAGTAGTTGAGGCTCAGCGTGCCGCGGGAGGAACAGCTTCCCCAGCGGGTCTTCTGCCCGCGCACCTGAATGCGACCGTGCTGGAAGCCGTGGTGCTTGGCCAGGCGAGCGACCCAGGGCACCAGGTACGTGCGCCCTTTGCCCGCAATCCAACGACGCAAGACCTCGCGACAGCGAGCCGTGTCCTCCACCTTGCCGCGCAGGATGATCTGCGTGCCGGTCTCGCTCAACTGCACCTGCGAGATCCCATCGGCGGGTTCGAGTACCAGGTTCCACGCCCCATCGATGGCGCGCAGATCGATATGCTCCGGCAGGGACTGATCAAAGGCAGCACAGGGCGTGGCGACCAGGCGGGCCCGGGTCCGCTCTATCCAGCTGCGCTGTTCCTCCACGAAACGCTTGACGCGTGCGGCCGAGGTGGCACGAGGCACCACCACCTCCACGCCCTTGTGCGGGCACACATGGATGGAGAGGCGCTTGGCGCGCGCGCTCTCGCGTATGCGCAGGCCCTCCAGAATGCTGGCCGGCTCGCCGTCCGGCAGCGTCAGCTGCACACCCGGTGCGGACTTCTCAGCTGCCATCCCAAGAGGCGGTGGAGAACTTCGCGCTGGCGAATCCACCGGCGTCAGCCACCGTGGCCGTGTCGTGAATATAGAGGCGAACCGGTCGCTCGAACACGAGGCGCCCGGCTACCACCGCATGGGGCCCGATCACCACGCGCGGGATGCGCTGGCCGTTCACCCCGACCGTATCGCGCACGATGACGTCGCCCAGCACTTCCGTACCCTCGGTGATGGTGATGGCGCCGTTGTAGTTGACCACGTTGCCACCCACGACACTGCCGTGGATCTCGCTCTCGCCATTGACCGTACCCACGTTGCCGATGACCCGAGTCTCGTGGTCAATACGCACCTTGCCGTTCACCAGGTTAATGGGTCCATTCACAAGGGCAGCCCGGGCGACGGCCAGGTCGCCGTTGACGGCCTCCAGCGGACCCGTGCGGGCCCCCTCGCCGACCGTGATCCGGCCATGCACCGAAGTGCACGCATCTACCTGCGCGCCGGCGCCTATACGGATGTCTCCGTTCACCGTGCGGAAATCACCCTGCGCCACGTCAACGTGCTCGCCGACCAGCACGTTGCCGTTCACAGTGACCGCACCCGCGCTGCTGGCGGTCCCTGCCAACACGCGGATATCGTTACTCACCGTACCGTTGCAGCCCGCACTTGCAGCGACAACGGCACAGAGCAGGACCGCGCACACGCGAATCCCCATGGCACCCCCCGGGATGTGTCCGACCGAATTGTATGGAGTTATTTTTGAGGATCGACTGCGCGGGCCTGCGATAGCACGCGCGACGTCGTGCGCTGCCCTCGCACCGGCTTCTCCCTGGCACGGCACGTTGTTCGGACAACGGTCACATCATTGCACACTTGCGCGTTTGCGCAAGTCGTTTTTGTGACAGCAGCGGTGGCAATGCAGCACCTCGCGGACGAGAGCGATCCCGCGGTGAGAGCTGTTCGTGACAGCGAGCGAGGGCGGCCTGTCAGAGATGTGTGACTCGGCGCGTTGCCCGCGGGGCGCTGCGAACCGATTCAGGCGCTGGCAATCGCCTGCTGGTAGCGACGCACGGTCTCGGTCAGGCCGAAGCGCAAGGCGTCGGCAATCAACGCCTGACCGATCGACACTTCGAGCACGTTCGGCACCGTTGCACAGAAGGCCCCGAGGTTGTGCAGGTTGAGGTCGTGGCCGGCGTTGATCTCGAGGCCCGCGGCCGCTGCCTCACGCGCCGTGGCCGCAAACTGCTGGAGGATCGTGGCCACCGTCCGACCATCCGCACCCTCCGCGGCGAAGGCCCGTGCATAGCTCTCCGTGTACAACTCGACGCGCTGGGCGCCGAGGCTGGCGATCGCCTCCAGCTCCGTGCAGCCCGGATCGACGAACAGGCTGACGCGCGCTCCCTGGGCCCGCAAGCGCTCGATGATCGGCGCCAGGCGATCCGCATACGGGGCGATCTGCCAGCCATGGTCGGAGGTCAGCTGCTGATCCGTATCGGGCACCAGCGTGACCTGGGCCGGCTTCACTTCGCCCACCAGGGCGAGGAACCCGGGATAGCCCTGGTCCGTGGGGCCGCTGAAGGGATTGCCCTCCACGTTGAGCTCCACGTTGTCGAGGTGCTTGGCCAGTCGGCGCACGTCTTCCGGGCGAATGTGGCGCTGATCCGGCCGCGGATGGACCGTGATGCCGTCGGCGCCCGCATCGACACAGAGCTGCGCCATCTCCAGGACGTCCGGCTCGGCTCCCATGCGGGCGTTGCGCAGCCATGCCACCTTGTTAACGTTGACGCTAAGTGCGGTCCTCATGACGCTCCTCCAGCGGGCTTGCCGGTCCTTCACCAACGAAACGAGGGCCGAGGCTTTCGCCCCGGCCCTCGCGGTCGCTGCCTGAGCGACGAAGGCTCAGATCTTAGCGACGATTGTCGCCGTTGTCCTTGTCCTTCTTGCGGTTTTCCCACTTCTTGCGCGCGTTGTCGCGCTCTTCCTGGGTCATCTCGCCGGCGCGTCCACGCATCTCCTCGCGACGGGCGGCACGCTCCTCCTTCGACATCTCACCGGCACGGGCGCGCATCTGCTCGCGAGCTGCCTCGCGCTCTTCCGGCGTCATGTCCTTGGCGCGCTCCTGCATGCCTTCCACCATACGGTCGCGGTTGCCGCCGCGCTCGCCACGGCCCTGGCGGCGGGCACGCATCTCAGCCCGCTCCTCGTCGGACATGTTGCGGAACTCGCCGCGGCGCTCACGGGCCTGCTCGCGCACGGCAGCCTTCTCCTCGTCGCTGAGGTTCTCGTACTCGGCCTTGTTGGACTCACGACGAGCACGCATGGCTTCCTGCTGCTCCGGCGACATCTCCTGGAAGCGCGCACGGCGCTCCTGCACGCGCTGCTTGAATTCGGCCTGCTCCTGCGGTGACTTCGACTCCCACTCCTCCAGCAGCTTGGCCTGCGTTTCCGGGTCGAGTTCGTCCCAGCGCGAGGAACGATCATCCTGGGCATAGGCACTGGCGGAGGCAACGAGGCCGGCCAGAGCGACGGCGGCAATGGTACGGGTAAGGGTCATGTAAACGCTCCTTGTTTCGGGGGGCTGACTGCTCAGCGATGCGCGAATTCTACCCGAAGCCTGCGGCACTGCCATGTAAACTCTCGTACATGCTCAAGACCCCTCTGCACCCGATCTCGCCGACGCCACGCCCGTCCAACCGAGTCCTGCTCACGGTCTGCGCCGCCCTGCTCGCGGTGCTCACGGCGGCCTGCTCACCAGGAGATCCTGCAGACCCGGCACCAACCCTCGCCGATACCCCCGTCCCTGTGGTGCCGGCCACCCTGCGCGTCGGTCTGGAGGCGGACCTGCAGGGCTTCGACCCGCTGCGCACGCGCCTGATGGGGGTCAGTACGCTGACCGTGGCCGACGCGGTATTCGACACGCTGGTGACCCTCGACCCGTCTGGCGCGATAGCGCCACGCCTGGCGCTCTCGCTCACCCCATCGCCAGACCTCCAGCAGTGGCGCCTGGACCTGCGCGAGGGGGTGCGCTTCCACGACGGCACACCGCTGGACGCAGCCGCGGTGGCCAATCACTTCTCCCGCCTCATCGACCCGGCCAACCGTTGCGCCTGCCGCCCCTTCCTGGGGCCGCTCGAGCGGGTCGTCGCGCTCAATGAGCGGGAAGTCATGTTCGAGCTATCCAGCCCGTGGGCCGCCTTGCCCGCCGTGCTTGGCGAGCCCTCCGTGGTGTCCTTGATCGGCTCACCGGCCGCCCTGGCAGATGGGGAGGCCTTCAACCGCGCGCCGGTGGGTACAGGCCCCTATCGCTTCGTCGAGTGGCGCAGCGGTGAATCCGTGCGCCTCGAACGCTTCGCCGACTACTGGGCCGATCAGGATACGGACCAGGCGCATCCGCAGACGATCGAGTACCGCGTTCTGCCGGACCAGCAGGCCCGCCTCGCCGCTCTGCGCGCGGGCGACGTGGATCTGATCTGGACCCTGGATGGGGCCAGCGCCGCGCGTGCCGACGAGCTCGGCCTGCGCGTCGAACGGCGGCGCGGCGCGGGCGCACGCCTGCTGGTGCTGAACACGCGCCAACCGCCCTTCGATGACGTGCGCGTACGCCGCGCCCTCGCCTATGCCAGCGATTCGGCGGCCTACGTTGCCGCCGTCTCCGAGGACGGTGTGGTGGCCGCCGACGAGCCCTACGGCCCGGGGTCGCCGTTCCGCTGCGACTCGCACTGGCCTGCCTATGATCCCGCCGAGGCTGAGCGCCTGCTCGCCGACTACGGCCAGCCCGTGGCGGTGACCTTTGGCCACACAGCCACTCCACGCGGTCAGGCCGCGGGCCAGATCTTCCAGCAGTTCTGGCAGGCCGTTGGCGTGGAAGTCACGCTGCAACCGATGGAGCAGGTGCAGCTGGTGGGCAGCGTGTTCCGGCGCCGCTTCCAGGTGGGCCCCTGGCGCCTACGCGACTCCGTGGACCCGGATCCTGATCTGTACGGCCTGTTTCAGTCCGCCAGCCCCTTCAATGTCACGGGCCTGGCCTCGGAGCGGCTCGACCAGCTGCTGCTGGACGGACGGCGCACGGTGGCCACCGAGGAACGACGGGCCGCCTATTGCGAGCTCGAACGCTACCTGGCGGAGCAAGTGCCCTATCTCTACCTGGGCGAGAACACCTACTTCGCCATCGCCCGCGCCGACCTGGCCGGCGAACTCTCCCTGCGCGGCGGTCTGCTGAGCGTGCGCGGAATCGCCGCCGCCGACCTCTGAGCGACCGCTATGGGGCGCCTCCTACACCTGCTGGCCGTTGGCCTGCTGGCAAGCCTGGGCGGGTTCTACATGACCGACGCCCTGCCGGGCGATGCGGCCCTGGCGGCCCTCGGCGAGAATGCCACGGCCGAGCAACTGGCAGCCCTGCAAGCGGAACTCGGCCTCGACCGCCATTGGCTCCGGCGCTACGTCGACTGGCTGGCGCACGCCGTGCGCGGGGATCTCGGTGTCTCCACACGCTCCGGCGAAGCGGTAGGCCCCACGGTCCTGTCGCGCCTGGGCTGGTCAGCCGCTCTGATGCTGTTGACGCAGCTGATCGCGCTCACGCTGGCCCTGCCCCTGGCAATGCTGAGCGCGTGGCGCCCGGGCAGCTGGATCGATCGACTGATCGGCGCCCTCAGTCTGTTGGCCCTCTCGACACCGGCGTACGTGATCGCCCTCGGACTCATCCTGTTGTTCGCCATCACGCTGGGCTGGCTGCCGGCCAGCGGCGCTTCCACCCTGTCGCCTTCGCCGATCGAGGGCTTGCGCACCCTGCTGCTGCCGGCCGCGAGTCTGGCCCTGGTGGAACTGCCGATCTACCTGCGCATGTTGCGGCGGGAG
>JAAUYD010235365.1_pt1 | contig 12351 bp, 9 predicted proteins | sample 7278101 | NCBI WGS metagenome assembly JAAUYD01 (sample SAMN14350128, study PRJNA611818) | marine sediment metagenome | isolation source: surface marine sediment (0.6m) | place: French Polynesia: Moorea | collected 2018-08 | reverse complement strand
TGTTAGGAGTCAAAGACTGATCCGTACCTTGAGGGGTCATGAATCATCGGTCAATGCTGTAGCCTTTAGTCCAGATGGTAAATACATCATCAGTGGCAGTAATGACCAGACCATAAGATACTGGGATGACAAGAGTCAAAGACTGATTCGTACTTTTGAAGGTCAAAATAGATTTCCAACCAGATACCTGTAACCTTCTAGCGACCACGATCCCCACTACTGGAGGAATCAGGGAGAATAATCTACTGTAAGTAATCCCAGGAACTTTCTTGGTTAACTGCTGTCTTGCTTCGGCTGATGTATTGGAAAAGCCAAAAGCTTGTAGGCAATCTCTAAGTTCATTGAGGCAAATCACATCTGGATCGAAGAGTACTATTAGGCTGCTACTTGCTTGCTTGATTTGAACCGTGAGAATGCTCTCTTGCTGGCGTAAACCCTGGGCTATTTGGGGTAAAATTTCGTGGGCATAATCCCCCTTGAAACGTAGCCTTACTCTCCCTCTGACAGCATGAACTATCTCCACTTCTGCATTTGTAGAAAATGCGGTATTCTTCTCCCTTGCCATCAAATAAATACTGGGATAGGGTTTACTCTAAGTAGAATTGAGTTAAGTTTGATGCTAATTAACTGGCTGCTTCTGCTTCTGCTACTTCGTCAGCTCCAGTTTCGGCTAATTCAGCTTTGGCTTCAGCTACTAAATCTTCCAAGGTTTCACCGACTTCTGCAATTACACCTTTGCCTTTTTCATATAAAACGATTCCCCCTTTAATAGTAGCTTTGGCTAAGGGTTTACCAACTTTCCCGGCAGCTACGGGAATTAAAACTGGTAGTAAGACAATAGCAGCAACTCCAGGAATACCGAGATCTTCAACTACATCTTCGAGATCAGGTATAAAGTTTGTGAGATCCATCTTTTCTACCCCTCCTTAATTACTCTAAGTATTTTCTCTACCTTTAGTCTAACGTATTGGGTCTGTGTCAATAGACCAAGAAAAAAAATGCTTCTATAAAAGCAATTTTTGTTTATAAAACTTTAACTTTATACTACCGTTTTGCCACACTTAACAATAAATTAAAAATTCGAGAAAATAGTGACTATTAAAAGTAAAAAATCTTCTAACTAAGAGCTTTCCACCCTATCTCAAATAACTCTATAAACCTGAATATAATCGTTTTTAGCTCATCGTAACGCTCTAATAAGATTAGATTGATTAATTGCTGTTAAAAATATTCAAAAAAAGTTAAGGTAGAAGATTTTTGGACAGCAAAATCGAGGTAGTATAAGCCCAAAGGGTTTAGATCAAATTCAATTTATGAGCAGTATAAATAGCCAAATAAGACAGAAAAAAACCGTTTATGCTCCTGTGGTACTAATTTCCCTCTAATGGCGCGGTCAATGTTTAACCAACGATTAACCGAAACGATAGCCAAAACCCCTTACTGTAATTAAATATTCTGGCTCAGAAGGGTCTGATTCGAGTTTTTCTCGTAACCAACGAACATGAACATCTACTGTCTTGGTATCTCCCAGAAAATCGTGCCCCCAAACTTGTGCAATGATTTGTTCCCGTGACCAAACTCGCCCAGGATAGCTCATGAATAATTCTAATAACCTAAATTCTTTGGGCGATAAATTAACCTCTTTTCCCCTGACTACTACCCGACATTCTTCAGAAAACAAATGGATCTGTCCATATTTTTGAACTGAAGTTTGAGCCGAACTAGTTGTATATCCTTGACGACGGAGTAAGGCTCGACAACGAGCCACCAATTCTTTCATACTAAAAGGCTTACTCAGATAGTCATCTGCTCCTACTTCCAATCCTAGAACTCGATCTGTTTCACTACCTTTGGCACTAATAACTAGAATTGGCGTGATATCACCTTGATAACGTAATAAACGACAGATATCTAATCCGTTAACTTCTTAAGAAATGTCAACCTAAACAGTTAACATATTACATATCCAATTCAGATATTTTGTGGTGAATAATAGATTTAGTAACTGCTACTTGGAAAATAAAAATAGCTATGATGAATTAACCTTTGTAATTAGCAGACTTGAGAAGTTGAATTGATTGAGGGGCTAAATACTTAAGGTAGAATACTTCTTTTCCCAGTAGCAATAGATAACTTAATTGTTCTTTTCCGAAGACAGAAAAGAAGTATTTGAAGAGTAGAAAATTTCCCTACTTCCAGGAGGAAATAGGGAAATAATGAAATACCGTAAAAATAAGTTGTTAGTTCTTCAAGTTTAGCCTAACTAAACAAATTTCATTACTCATTGCCCAAAAAACTTCACAGGGAGATTTATCTATTCCAGAGAGAAGATAGAAGTTATTTCTGTAATCAGTGATAACAAACCTTGCCCATTCAGAAGGATGTTCATCATGGTCGATAACTTGGACATTATCACCGATGGAAAATATAGATTGATGTGTCATGATAGAATTTGTTACTAGAATATGACTATTTAAGAAAGACATTGGTTTTGAATGCCAAAGTCTTTTTTTTTAGAAACAACGAAGTTAAAAGGAACTCCTGTTTTCTTGTTGATTAATGCGAAGTTTGATATCTTCAATAACTTTCCTGGTATCTTGAATTACTACTTCGACTTCATCAGGGTTTAGTATTTGGTTCTTAGAAAATTTCTGTTGAGTTTTATCAGAGAATCTATTAGATTTTACGTTTAGCATATAGCGATCGCTCTTGGTATTTTAGCGCTCACGAGGTACGAGTGAACATCTCGCTTTTTATTAACCATTAAGCAGAGAAAGGGAAACTTATTCAAATTAGTGCCACCAGATATGTGACTTTTTATCTTGAATGGTTCTTGTTGAACTTTTGAAGTCTTGTGCCATGTTTTATGATTCATTTTGAGTATGTCATTATTTTTCAAGTAACCGAATAGTGATCGCTTTGGGTGTCTTAGGGCGATCGCTATTTTTATTAGTCATTAAGGAATGAGATTTGTAGCACCAGAAACCGTGGCTTTGCCCGTAATCGATGATATATTTGCAACTTCTCCTAGGGTGCAATCTTCTGGAAATTGTTTATACTTCATAGTATGATTGTAGTAATTCTTAATTTATCAAGATTACGTAGCGATCACTTTGGGCAAATCAGCGATCATTTTTTATTGACCATGAAAAGAGCCAGGAAAAAACCTAGCTCTATCGCAGTAAATCCTGTTGCGTAATCAATTCCTTGAAAAATCGGTTGTCAAGGATTAACTACAGTTAATGCTTTAATCGGATTAGGAAAAACTTGGAGTTGGGAAAATCTGTTGTGTATTGTTGTTAATTGGATCATTATCCTCACCAAGATAGAATAATTAGAAATCAAGAGATGTCTCACTCAAGGCTGAAATAACAATCATAAAGATGCTCCAACAAAGAGAACACTGCCTTCTTGTTGGAGCATCTAAATTAAGCAAAAACAAAATCAGACTCACTCAAAGCAGAAGCTTGAGTATTGCGTAAAATAGCTAAATCCTGATTCAAGCCATTAACTATAGTGTTGCTGCCATCTTGCATCAAATCCAAATCGTTAAAACTGAGATCTGTAGCTCCAAAACCAATCACATCCTCACCAATAGTGAAGTCAGTGATGCTATTAGCTTCAGCAGGTAAGTCAACTGAATCAGTAACAATCCAGAATTGATCCATTCCAGAACCACCCGTAATCACATTTTTACCACCAGCAGAGCCAACAAATAAAGTATCATCTCCAGAGCCAGCAATAATATGGTTATTAGTCCCGGCAAAGAGGTAATCATCTCCAGAACCCAAGTCAATAACGAGATCGGCTTGTCCCAACGAGTCAGGTTCAGGTAAATCAGTTAAAGCTACTTGATTTTCAATTACTTCAGGATAGCTGTCTCCTCCTTGCGCCAAAAAGCCTAAAGTAACCACACTAAAAGTACGGTTGGGATCTATGACTAATTCTCCGTTTTCGACAATCGCTTCAATGGCATTACCTTCATCATCGGTTAAGGCTAAGTTAACGATTCGTTCTCCAGGATTATTTGCATCTCTGGCCTGACCATTGGGATCGTAGCTAAATTTAAAGCCTCCAATTTGACCAAAACGACCACTAGTAATTTCCACCCCAGATACCATATGTTCCGCTAATTCTAGTAAATTGAAGGCAGTGACAGTACCCAGGACCAAATCATTGTTAAAGCGTAGGGAATTAGAAATATCCAATTCTGAGACATCCCCTTCCTCTTTACCTACAGCTGGGTTAGATTGAGGGGGTAATTGAACCACCTCACCGCCTCCTCCTGGAACGAAAGCGACTCCGATGTTATCGCGAATACCACCACCATTTTTAAAAGAGATATCAATGCGCTCGAACCCTGGTAAGATGTCTTGCTCGGCTAAATACGCCTCTGCATAGTAATCTTGAGCATCAGCAGCGATATTACCTAAATTGGTTTCTTGGGTTCGTACATCTCCTCTGGTGCCATTGAGGAAGAACTCGGTTTGACCAAAAATATTGCCATCGAGAGAATTAACATAGGTTTCCACCCCATCCACAATAGCTACTACATCAGGATCAGCTACTGCTTTCACCTCTTCAATGGTGGTGATTTCCTGATCATAAAGACGGTTAACCCCTGCAATATCCGTAGCATAAGTACCGCTATCGTCTCCGATTTCAGTAATAACCCCATTTTCATCAAAAGTCACCACCAATTGGCTCAGATAACGATAATTCGCCCCTGTATTCACATAGTAAACTGTGTTACCTCCATCGCTGAAGGCTTGAGGATAGGGTTGGAGTAACTGCCCATTGGTTTGTTGTGTTTCATCTTCTCGTAGGGGAGGAACCCCATCACCATTAGCCATCACTTGGTGAGACCCACCACCAATAAGAACATCAATGCCTAATCCTTGTTCAGCCAAGGCTTGAGCTAAGGCTCGTTCAATGGCTGACTCTTGTAAGTGAGTCATCAGGATTAACTTATCAATCCCCTCGTTGCTTAACCGTTCAATTTCTGGAGCTAAATTAGCAATTAAAGAATCAACTTGAATATTGATCGGAGTGGTAGCCGTGATAGGATTACCATCAGGATCATCAGTGGTGACTTCTACCTTCCCAGTATTAGCGATGGATTCAAGATAAGGAGTTACAGCACCTAAAATACCAACAGATTCACCATTGACATCAACTACTACACTTCCTGTTAAGGTATTGGGTAAGGGTGCGCCACCATTTTCAACCACTGTTAAACCATCGGGTAAGTCGGCATTGCTGTAATCTAAGTTATTGGCTAAATAAGGGAATAATGCCCCTAAATATCCTTCGTCTCCCATTCCTTGACCCCCATTGGCACCATTGACTAAATCAGAGTTAGGAGCCAAGAGATTAAAGAAGGTTCCGTCTCCTGCATCAAACTCATGGTTCCCAACAGAAGCCACATCCCATTCCAATTCGTTTTGGATTAAGATGTCTGCAATACCGGGTTGATTGGCTGGTTCAAGCTCTCCATCATCATTAGGAAGATCATAGATTTGACGAGAACCATCAAAGAAAGGTCCTGCAATGTAAACGTCTCCAGAAGTCAGTTTGAGGGTGTTCTCATAATCATCTTCTAAGGCGTTCATAACCGCAGATAAACCAGGAATGTCTTGAAAGGCAGGAACCCCGGCTTCTTGGTCGGAGGCGTGGAGAATTTGTAAAGTAAAGGGTTGAGTAGAGGTTGGGTCTATAGATTTGGGTGTCACGTCAAGATAGACTAGACGGTGATCTGAACTTAAAAAGCCTTCAGGGAATTGTTCTTGATCCAGATCGGGATTAAAGTCCCCAATGAGACGCTCAAAATCAGGATCGGTTTCTGTTAACCAAAAAATCCCCTTGTGTTTAATTTCCAAATCAAGGGAAGGAAGCACGTAATCAACCCTTAAGTTACCGGGATTGTTAGGGTTAAAATCTGCGGTATCGTAGGATGGATTGCCAACATGATCCAAGTTCGCGCCTCCCTGGCGAATGGTAGCAGCAACGCCACCGGCACTGAAAGGAGTGATGGAAGCATCGGTAGATGAACCTTGAATATTGGGGTTATCAAGTAATTGAGCGATTGCTGGAGCAGTGCTGTCCCCATCAAAACGATCCGCATTTTGATCGCCAAGAATTAAAAACTTTTTCCCTGAAGCTAGCCCACCCTTTGGGTTGTCCGGCTTGGTATAACCTGCTGCAAGGAACTCACTATCATCATAAATATAGTCCCCTTGACCAGGAGTCACATAATCTGCCCAAAAGCGAATTTCATCACTATTACGCAACCCGTTACGATCTTCTGGTCCATCAAATACAGGGGGAGTAGGATGAGAAGCCAAAATGTGAATTACTTCTCCATCCACCAGAATAGGAATATCCCAATGACTTTTAGATGAAAGGCGAAATTCCTCTAAAATTTCATCAGAATACCAATCGCTGGGTTCAGGAGTGTTAGGATCGTCAGGCAATCGAGCACCGGGCATATCTTTCCAACGAAAATTCTTAAATGTACGAATTTCAGACCAAAGAATTTCGTATTTAGAATATAGTGCCATGGCAAATTGACCCTCGAAGTTACCAAAACCCCAAGCATCCTTTCCGTAATCAGGTGCTCCTGGTGTAGTAACTATCTCCCCATTGCGGTCCAAATCAAAGCCAGAAGCTTCGCCCGTATTGCTAGGTGCAACATAAACATACTCATAAGTAATAGGATCGACTCCAGGGTGTTGCTCTACTTCTAAGTAATTATCTAAAAATAGCTGTGGTGCTACTACCGGATTGAGGGGATTATAGTCAAACTCATTGAGCAGCAAGATATCAGGAGCAATGCGTTGGATAATCTCTGCTACATTTTTTGGTTGTTGCTGTTCCCCAGTAGAAAGGTCTTCTTCTAATTTGCCCTGGCTACTGCGGTTAAGCGCCACGTTAAATGTCGCTACGCGAATGGGGGGAGATTCAACATTGGCTTCTTTGAGGTCTAACCCCACAATCACGGGATCGTGATCAGAAGCTCGCAAAGGATCAGGACTATAGTAACCAGAAGGATTGAAAAAGTTCTCATAGTCGATTACTTTTGGTTCATCGGCATTGATCTGCCACTCTGCTACTCCAGTTACTTGTTCGGTGAGGGTTTTTGACCCTAAAGCATGATCGAGATAACCTGCTTGTCCATCAAAAACAAAAGAATAGGCTTCTTCACCGACAAACTGATTAATAAGATTAGTGTAGTCATCATCAGTATCCGCGGTTTGATCAGCCCCTTGTTGGATGGTAATAATCGGATCTTCTAAAGCATAGGCGTTGAGATCCCCAGTAATGAGAATGTCATCGTCCCCACTGTTGGTGGGATCGGTTGCCAACCAATCAATTAATGCTTGGGCTGCTAAAGTTCGAGTAAAATTGCTAAAGCCCTGACCATCCCCCAGGTCTTGATCTCGTGGATCGGGTTCTTCTCCAGGGGGTAGATTTCTGGGAGGACTTCCTTTTGATTTGAAGTGGTTATTAACTACTGTAACGGTTTCTCCACTGCTGATCTCTTCAAAGGTGACTGCTAAAGCAGGACGTTGATTATCACTATCAAAACGAGGATCAACTGTCTTATCGAGAATCGCAAAATCCCCAACTGGATTAACCGTTGCCGATTTATAAATAAAGACATTGGTAATCGCGTCAGTTCCCAAACGACCATCATCTTCAGAGGGGGAAGGACTGTTAATAAAGCTGTATACCTCTGCACCAAGGCGAGCATTGAGTCCATCAACGAGATTTTGAATGGCACTATCAGCACCAAAGCCATTATTCTCGATTTCAATTAGCCCAACAATATCAGCGTCGATCTGTTCTAAAGCTGCAAAAATCTTGGTTCTTTGTCGCTCAAACTCCAATTCATCAAAAGCACCCCGCGCACTAGAATTATCTCGTCGTAGGGTAGTAAAGTAGTTTTGCACATTAAAACTTGCGACTTTTAACCTCCCACCCACGTCATCTGGTGCATCTTGACGAGGATTTTGGGATATAAAAGTAGGAGCTTCCACATCCAATACTTGCAGACGATAATCTAAATTGGGGTTACTGCTACTAGAATTAATCCGTCCGTAGTCAAGAACCCCGACTAAGTTCTCAACTTTATCCCCTGCTCGAATCACATCTGGAGGGGGTGCGCCTAAAAAAGGAACAGTCTCAGGATTATCCCCTGATTTCCGACTATCTTGTCCATCATCTAAAATTAATAGTCTTCTTTGATTTTCATCCGCTAAAGCCTCAATTTTTTCTGGTTCTTCAAGGAGACCAGGACGGAAAAGATTAGTAGGTTGAAATAAACGACCAGCATTCCCTTGATCATCAGGAGAAGATAAGGTCATTTGACCATAACGCCCCAGGAAAAAGTTTTGAGTGACGGTCATCTGACTGGCAATATTGACCAGCATCCCTTCGTATTGTTCTAATTCCCCGTTGCTGGTTTCTGGTAAAAACACATCAGTGGGAGCAATAGAACCAAAATTAGTCTCAATAATCTCCAAATCAGTGATGAAATCCAGATGTGTAAATTCAGTTCGACCATCGCTGGTTGAGTTACCTGTACTATCCTCAGTTACAATTCCCGTAACACTTAATTGATCGCCAATAGTCAGTGATATGTCGGCAAAGTCATTGGGGGCAGGTAAAAAGACAAATAAACCATCAGAGGTTAAAGGATTATTATCCCCTTCAATATCTTGAATAAAGATACCCCGCAATGGAGCAAAACTATTATCTGCGTTGAGAGAACGGAAATCTGCTGTAACAACTCCAGTGGTAGTAACAACTCTACCTTCTAAGGGACTACGAGATCCTTCTCCTTGAATTTCGTAGATAGCTGCATCTTGGGGGTCAGTGCCACCATTATCCTCTTCTGGAGCAACAAGATTACTGACGAAAACATCATCAATGCCGTATTCATCTCGACTACCCCCACCACTAACATCATCTCCCATCCATTTCAGATAAAAGAACTCATCAGGGGCAATGTTTAAATTAGAAATGGTTGTAGTCTGTTTTTGAGATTGCCAAGCGGGATTACTATCGGCTGTTTCAGGAGTGGTAAAGTTTAAAGCAGGAATATCAGTAAAGGTTGAATTATCCTCTGAAAAAGAGAAATTGACAGAATTAGCCCGTTCCTGATCATTAAAATAGCGAATGGTGTATTCTACATCTACTTCCGTAACCGTTGTCTCTGATTGATTTTGTAAGCGAAGCACAAATGCTCCCGGCGTAAAATCACTGCCAGTGGGTTGAGCGCCTAAATGCGATCGCCAGTACTGAATTCAAAAGCATAAACGCCTCCACTGGATACCCCCCCAGAAGAGACTTCACGAGCAAAATCTCCCGTTGTTCCCATCTCACCAAAGTCTAAATCTCCATCAGATAGTCCTTTGACACTCCAAACATTAGAATCGAGTTGACCAATGATGGGATTGGGAGCAAAACCAATGCCGTTAAAATCGTTAAAATCTTGGAAAAATCCCTTACTTTGAGCAGGAGAAAGCATCACACTATGGTTATGAATATCCGTAGTCTCAAGGAAACGAATTTGGCAATTTGTCATTAACGTAAACACTCCTGCTGATGAGTAGGCTAACCAGTGAATCAAGACAGTGGTTTTTTCTCAGAGAATTTTCAGGAAATATTCACCCTACTTTAAGAATCAAGAAGTGAGCTAAATAGTAATAAAGGGAAAAGAAATAAAGCTTCTGTACTTTCTTTTTTGTAGTACGAAACCCTTTACTTTTATGCTACCTGATAAAAGGTGAAATTATCTGGAACTTTCTGTGAAATTTCACACATATAATAATGCACCTTAGTCAACAGCGAGGTTATTTCTAAGTTAACATCTTCTTAAATTTTTCTAAATGGTTACTAGCCCCCTTTACCAAGGAAGATGGATAAGTAAGAGAATGTTTGTAATTTTTTTGTTAGTAGTTTTGCTTTTCAAATACTAACGAAAGTAGCAAAAAATCCGCATATTTTATTCTCTTAATAACCAATTTATAACTAAAAATTAAACTTTGAGATCTAAGCTGTAATGATTTAGTAACGTATGTATCCACGCTAATTATGAATAAAATTGCAGAGTCATATTTCTTATGAACATTCGGGAATTATATGCGTATCTGATGTCTAGCCATCTTTTCAAACTTTAAACCACAATGTTGACATTCCCCTACTTCCCATTGCGAAGGAATTAAAAAAGCAGTATCACAATTAATACACTTCGACAAAAAGCGAACCTGATGGCGATCGCATCCTTTTTGATCCTTGAACTGCCACTCAAGCCGATGATAAGGTTCTTCTTGATAACAAGCAGCACATAATAGAGTTGGCTTACATTTCATCGTAGTTCCCTTTGGTGGAAACATTAGTCTCAGGCGATCGACATCTAACATCACAATATCAGCTAAAGCTTCTAATTCTTGTTGAGTTGGAAAGGGATTAAAATAAAACTTCTCCCATCTAGCTAACACTGCACCCAATCCCACTACTTGACCTAAACCACTAGCAGCAGAAAATCGATTGCCCTTGACACGACGAAAACGACCCAAAAAATGGCTAATACTTTCCCCTTCTAATGGTTCAATTTTAGTCAACCAAAACTGACTACCGTTATTTTTTCTTTCTTTCATAAGACCATTTAGTTGAAGACATCACTTGTTGTAAGATGTCGAGATCGACTTTTTTGTGACCTTGAAGCAAAGAGCGAATGGCAGCTTTACGTAAAATCATGTCTAATCGACCAATTAACTTGTTGGTAGCCGTTTTTAAAGTTGTAAAAGTTTTACCTTTGGCTAAATTTGAAGGTTGAGGTAATCGCAAAACATCTCGCTCCCAAATACCAACCATTTGTTTAAATTCATTATCATCTAGGCGATCAAATTCGTATTCTTCCAAAAAACGATTAACAACTTGCTCATCACGCTTAACTACTGCTTGAAGACGATGAGTCGTTCCTACTAACAGAACTGCCAAATTAAGCTCATCTTCATCATAGACGTGCCTGAGATCGGAAAAAGTTTTTTGTTCCAGGTGATTAGCTTCATCGACGATCAACATTTCAACTTGATGAATTGCCACAGCATCTAAAGTTCTTTCCCGTAGATCGGACACACTACCATTAGTAGGTTTATTCAATACTTTAAGTATCTTGATAAAAAAATCTCTAGAGCCACAACTTACGGGAATTTGAATATAAACTACAGGCTTAATTCTTTTTCCTTTACCTAACTTAAATTTGTTATATCTTTCTGCAAAAGACTTACAAGTAACCGTCTTCCCTGAACGAGATGCACCAACCAAAAGCCCTGTACTTTTAGACATTAGCAATTCATACATCCAACCGTGACAATTTTTGACTCGATTTAATTCTAGATAAGGCTGACGACTTAAACGATCAATTTCAGCTTGAATTTCAGCCGATGGCGGTTCAAATCCACCAAATTGATTAGCAACAGTTTGAGTATTAGTCATAATCTTGATATTTAGTCATCTTCAAATAAATCATCCATATATTTAACTTGAAATGGAGGTGGTAGTTCTTCTTGATCCTCTTCCAAGTCCAAATCCGTTACTTCTGGTTCAGAAATATCCAACTTTTCCACAACTGATTTGACGGGATTAACAGTTTCATGAGCAGTTTGACGACGTTGTTGAAGATTTTTAGTTACAGTCTCACCAATAAATTCTTCCCGATCTAACATCGCCAGAATAGTCTGATTATTAACTTCTTCTCCCTCTTCACGAACTTTTCGTTTGATTGCTTGGTGATGTCTTAGGGATAATCTCCGATCTTCAATAGTTTGAGCATGAGCATAATCAAGAAACTGTTCTGTAGAGTCTGGTAAACGCTCATAAACCAAGATTGTGGTAATATCTTGAGGGTCATACCTTATTGAGACAGTGTCTCCAGCTATCCCTTTTAAATGTTCTGACTTATATACCAGACTTTCAAAATTAATTGTTCCATACTTCTGAACTTTACGCCTTTCCTGCTTCATTAAAGCAATGTCTAAATCCCTCTCTCCATATAGATAAGGGTCAAATAATAATCCTGCTTCCCAACGCTCCATCCGACTTTGATTTTGACTACGAGCATCAGTTTTTTGATTGTATTCATCAACTATGTAACGCACCAAAATTTGTTCTAAATCTTCAATAGTAAGAAGAGCATTTTTATCTACATCTTTGGGTCTTTCTTGGACATTTCTACCTGTATAACCTGGTAATCCTCGCAAAACGCGATCATTTAAACTTCGGAAAAAACGCTCGACAATTCCACCGTCAGAAGGTCGTCTTCTTAATGCACAACTAAATTCT
>JAAUYD010147259.1_pt1 | contig 12356 bp, 11 predicted proteins | sample 7278101 | NCBI WGS metagenome assembly JAAUYD01 (sample SAMN14350128, study PRJNA611818) | marine sediment metagenome | isolation source: surface marine sediment (0.6m) | place: French Polynesia: Moorea | collected 2018-08 | reverse complement strand
GGTTCCCACGATCACCATATCCACCAGGCCGTGCTGCATCAGGTGTCCCCCGGCGTTGTCGGTAATAATGGTATGGGGGATCCCGCTTCGTCCCAGTTCCCACGCAGTCAGGCGGGCGCCCTGGTTCAGCGGCCGGGTTTCGTCCACCCAAACGTGGACATCCACGTCCTTTGAACCAAGGCGCCCGGCTAACCGCCTGGGAACTGGGAAAGGGGGGTGTCAAACATACTGTGATTACCGACAATGCCGGCGGCCACCTCATGCAGCATGGCATGGTGGATATGGTCATCGTCGGAACGGATCGCTCGACCTTTACCGGGGATGTGGCCAATAAGATCGGCACCTACCTCAAAGCATTGGCCGCCAAAGACAACGGCATCCCCTTTTATGTGGCGTTGCCATCTTCGACCTTTGACTGGGAAAAGCGAGATGGCATCAAGGAGATCCCCATTGAGGTGCGAAATCCGGATGAGGTGCGTTTTGCACAAGGCCTCACCTTGACCGGTATTGATCATGTGCTGCTGACGCCAAAGGAGAGTGAGGCTGCAAACCATGCATTTGATGTAACGCCAGCAAGATTGGTCACCGGATTCATCACCGAACGAGGGGTGTGTGCGGCCAATGAGCAGGCGGTATTGAACCTCTTCCCTGAAAAAAATTAACCGAAACTGAGAACACAGATCCAGGAATCTTGAACTGCTATGCTGACTGATTTGGAAAAAAAAGTAATTGCCGCGATTCAAGGAGACATGCCCATTGTCGAGAACCCGTTTGCACAAATTAGCGAAGATATCGGCATCGATGAGGCGACCTTGCTCGGAGTGCTGGAAGATCTGGTCGGCCGCGGTGTGATACGCCGTTTTGGAGCGACCTTGCGGCATCAGAAATCCGGATTCCGGGCCAACGCCATGACCGCATGGGCGGTGGATGAATCCCGGATCGAGGAGGTGGGCGAGATCATGGCCTCTTTCAAGGAGGTCTCCCATTGTTATCGGCGCAATCCAACTCCGGAATGGAAATATAATTTATACACCATGATTCATGGAAAGAGCGAGGAACACTGCCGCGAAACAGCTGAATCGATGTCGGCCAAGGCCGGTGTCGAGACATACGCCATGCTGTTCAGTCGGCGGGAGTTGAAAAAGACCTCCATGAAGTATTTCTCCAACGATGAGCCCTGACCATTCCCGGAACGACCGGCCGCATGTCCTGCTGGTCAACCCCTGGATTCATGACTTCGCAGCCTATGATGTCTGGGCCAAACCGTACGGCCTTCTGGCCCTGGCGGCTTGGCTCAGGGTCCACGACCTGCCGGTCACCTATCTCGACTGCCTGGACCGGTTTCACCCGAAAGCTCCCGCGTCCGACCCTTTCGCGCGAAACGGTCGCGGCCCTTATCTCAAGCAACCCCTTTCATCTCCCAAAGGCCTTGAGGCGGTTGATCGTGCGTTCAGTCGCTATGGCGTTGACCCGGACTGGCTTCGGGAAGATCTCCACGGAATTGGACGTCCCGATCTGGTCCTGGTGACATCATTGATGACATACTGGTATCCCGGCATCATTGAGACCATCGCGGTGATCAAGGAGATCTATCCGGACACGCCTGTGGTGCTGGGGGGGATCTACGCGCGGCTGTGTAATGAACACGCCGTAAAATTCAGTGGTGCGGATGAGGTGGTACTGGACCGGGGCGAAACACTGTTCGACCTGGTCGGGCGCCATACCGGTTACAGCATTGCACCGCCTTTTGATATCAACGACATGGATGCGTCGCCCTATCCGGCTTTTGATTTACAGCGGAACATCAATTATGTGCCCCTGCTGACCACCCGGGGCTGTCCATTCGATTGTGCCTATTGTGCTTCGCGTAAACTAGAGCCGCGGCTTCACCGAAGATCTCCGGACCATGTGGTCGACGAAGTCGCTTATTGGCACCGAGACTATGGTATTGTCGACTATGCCTTTTACGATGACGCACTTCTGGTCGATGCGGAAAAACACGCACTGCCCATTTTCGAGCGTATCATTGACAAACAATTGCCCGTCAAGTTTCACACCCCAAACGCCGTGCATATTCGCTCGATCACAAAGGAGACTGCCCGGCTGATGAAGCGAGCCGGCTTTCATACGTTGCGGCTTGGACTGGAAACAACCGCTTTCGAAGATCGGTCCGATTTGGATGTTAAAGTCACCGAAGATGAGTTCCTGAGGGCAGTGGCGCATCTGAAATCCGCTGGTTTTGAAGCAAACCAGATCGGCGCTTATCTGCTGGTCGGGTTGCCCCGCCAGACCGCTTCAGCCGCAGAGGCATCCATAAGTATAGTGAAAGCCGCAGGTATCACGCCCGTTTTAGCATACTACACCCCTATTCCCCACACATCCCTGTGGAAGGAGGCGGTTGCCGTCTCACGATACGACCTGGAAGCTGATCCGGTCTTCACCAACAACGCCATCTTCCCCTGCCACCGCGAGTCCTTCTCATGGGAAACCCTTGCGCGGTTGAAAAGACTCGTCAAAGCATAAAGCTGGTCAACACTATTCGTAAAGGCGATTATCTCGGGCAAACCGGTAAAAAAAGGTGGGGCATTGCTGCCCATGCAGATCCATGAAGAAGCAAAGCAAGCCCTTGGTCGAATGATGGCCCTGCTGCCCTCACGCATTTACAGACTTATCTATAATTACCACCAATTGCAGAATTGCCATTCCCCTGCAGTAGGAGGACTGCGGCTATGCCTTTTGCGCTTTAACGCTAATGCCCTCAGCCTTTTTTAGATACCAAAATCCTTTTCCATCAGGCCCTCGACAACACGTGCAAACCAAAATGCGCAGTGTGTATTTTAGATGACGTCACTTTCAAAATTCATTTCGGAATATTGGACTGCAATAAAAAGTGGTCTTAGAAATACAATTTGCAGCAGACTTTAAAATTTTACATTTTTGTCTATGAAGGCAATGTTTATTGCATTCTTGTAAGCTTCCAATCATTCGTCTCACCTTCTCATCGCATCGGAGATGAGCTGGGTAAAACCGCAATTGCCAGAGGAGTGGGAGGATTTCATCCTTATCATTCCTAAGCATTTGTGTATGCATTGGCACAACCATTGCTGAAAGATTATTGATAACTAAAAACGGTGGCCAAGATGGACGGGTTTGCTCCACCAGTACAGGACGATATTATCATGGACTTGAACACCACTGTTAAACAGCGGTTTGTCATCTCAGACCAGGAAGGACTACATCTGCGCCCAGCGTCACTATTGGCAAAAACGGCAGATGGTTTTGATAGTGCCATCACAGTCTGTTGCAATGGATTCAAAGCGGAAGCAAAAAGCGCTTTGAGCATTATTTTGCTTGAGGCCGCCCATGGCAATGAAATCACCGTGGTTGCACGGGGAAGAGATGCTGCTAACGCAATTGCGGCAATTTCGGAGTTGTTCTAAGGGGCGATTCAGCTAATCGCGAACATGCGATAATGACTGGATGGTGGTGATGATACCACAACCCGACAGACTGGTTTAAGATGGGGTTGAGACGGACACTGGAAACCCGGCGGTTGAATTCTGGCGTGCACGTTCTAGCTACAAGTATGGAAGTAGACTATCACATCTCCTATTTGGATTCTACCAACCCTTTTAATCGCGCAAGGGTTTCCCAGGAGAAGGACTCGCGTTGACTGGGAAAGATGGCGTTGTTGGTGTAGGCCTGATCCGCCTCCAGATTGTAAAGTGAGACGGCAACCGCCTCTTTGCACTAAAAGGATGTTGATCCACTAGATCCAATGGTGCTGTTACTTTCCCACCGGACAAGAGATTTCGCAACGCCGGCAGAACTTGATCGCCACAACTTTCCCCTTATAACCGTCCAGCTCAATGGCTTCTTTTTCAGCGACATTTTTATCTGTTTCCAATCGGCATGTCTCCCGGTCGTAACACCCGTTTCTGCCCGGAAGGGTGACCATCCCCATGTCAACCGGCGAATGTACGGCTTGCCCGAAAGCATTTCTGGGGCATGCGTTGCGGCAAGGTTCGTCGCAACCGTCGCATGGATCGTAGATTACCGGCCCGGTTGGGATAAGTGTCACATCGAACAATAGGGCCCACACGCGGACTCTAGGCCCGAATTGAGGCGTCACCAGCAGATTGTTTTTGCCAATCGTACCCAGCCCGGCCAATACGCCCGCGTCTTTTAAGAATATACCGCCCCGCTCCAAATGGTAAGGAAGCGCGTGCGTGGTGAAGCTGAATTCCTGGCGAGTCCAATCAGCTACCGCATTGAGGATATCCTGGAGGGTCCTACAGCCCGGACTTTCCCTGTCATCATCTTGTTCAATCCACCAGTCCATTTCCGGAGCCGCCTCTCTGTGGGACAGCGCAATCACAAGGGCCGATTTGGCATCGGAGGGCCAGTTAACGACCCCGGGTTCGACACCCTCCTCAAATTCCCTGGATCCGGTACCCTGATTGGGTTCTATTTTCGTGTAAATATCGTGAGAAGGGGATTTTTTAAGCAGATCCAAACTGGCGATACCGGCCAACGACGCACCCAACGAAATAGCCTTGTTGATAATCCGTTCCGAAACAGTTGAAGTTTTTTCTGCTATCATTAAATTCTCCAAATTCACTATAAGTGTTTGTATTCAAGAATTGATTCCAGACACTGCGAGAGCCAGATAAATGAGAACTGTAGTGAAAAGCATACACGTCTGAAAAAGCGTGAGGGCAGCAGAGCCAAGGCGGAGGGGGTAAAGGTTGAGTCCGACGACTATAAAGCCCTTTCTCTTCAGGTATATGTGTTCGATATAGGAAAATTTGAAAACGTCAGAGAGTTCCAGAGCCAAGGCGGAGAGGGTGCAGCCGTAGTCCACCTACTGCAAGCCCTCGACAACACAGGATCTGGGACTCTCTGGCGTTTTCAAAAGAGGACTTGGATGTTTTTTAGGCGCGACACCATATCCATCAACTGATTGGTAAGCGATTTGGCAAAGACCTGGGCCGTTGGGGTTCTTTCCTGATCGAATTCGGAAAAGACGCCTGCGACACGCACATTTACGGGGATTTCATTGACCATCAGCGGTTCGTTGTTGAGCAGGGCCATCATTCGGCCAAGGGCTTGCTTTGCTTCATCATGGATCTGCATGGGCAGCAATGCCACCATCTTGTTTTTACCGGCTTGCCCAAGATAATCGCCTTCACGTATGGTATTGACCAGCTTGTCCAAGGCGGCATTCATTACGGCCTCTTCACTGACCAAGTTTTCCAGTGCTTTCATCTTGGGTTTGATGTGTACAAATGAAAAAGCCAATGCTGAAAATGGGGCATTGTAACGGTTGGCCCGGGCGATTTCTTTTTCCAGAATAAACATCAATTCATTGGGAGAGAGCACCCCTTCCGGTTTCTCTATATTCTCCGCCCGCTCTGCCAGGATTGCTTTCTGCCGTTCAATTTCCAAGTGGATATCGCTGAAATTATTTTCTTCGAGCTCGTCTTCTTCCACTTTGGCGCGCACGGCCTTGAGGATTTCGACCATGGTTTCATCGTCACCGACATTGTGTTCGATGGTTTGCAGTACAGTGAGCGGTTTGGTCTTCTCACGTTTTATGTTCCCAGCTTGGGTTCGCAACCATTCGACCCGCATTCTATCCAGCATGGAGTCCATGCGATCGTTGATGCGTTCTTCCATGCGAAGCAGTACATCCTGCCCGACATCCATTGAGGCCAACTGGCCCAATACAGTGGATTCAACATCGGATATGACCTTTCTCAAATGGTCTTCTCCACCTTCACCATCTTTTGCGGCCTCATTGGTCAATTTTTCCACGTAATCGACCAGAATGTCGGAAAGAGCGGCTTCGTCACCGCCTCCCTTGCGAATTTCTGAAGCCAGGTAAATGAGTTTGGCAGCCTGTCCTGAGTCGTCTTTCAGTTCCTGGATAAGATCTTCACTATCAACACCAATCGCCTCGGAACTTTCTTCGATAATGCGGGCCAGATCTTCATTTTGAAAGGAGAGTTTCAACTCATCCACCAGCTCCAGGTAAACCTCCGGGGACATGCCGGCATCCATCAACACCTGTTTGATCTGCGGCATCAATCTTTTGAGATCATTGGTATCAGGAATCAGGCGTGTGATGATCTGCGCAAGGCGTTGGGTGGTTATCTTGCCTTCATTGTATTCTTCGTGAATCAGGCTCAGAAGGACCTGGTCGGTGAGTTCATTGATATTATCGACGATGGCTTCTTCATTGGCATAAGCGATACCCAGGGCTTTCTGTGTCTGGATATCCTCAAAGAGTTGTTTCTTCATTTCAAAGACGGCGTTGGCTAGTTCTTCCAAAGAGATATCGCCCCCGCCCTCGAGATGTTTTCGGACTTCCTGCTGCATAAGATCGAGTTGGTGAAGCAGCATATGGCCATGGCTGCCAGCAACAAGGCCCTCAGCGACACGACCAGTTGTTGATGCGCTGCTCGATGATGCTTCATCGGCAAGGGGCATATCAATGACCTCGCCGTCGGCGCCTGGCATTCCGCCCCCACCGGCTCCGGCCACCGCGCCTCCCGGCGCTCCGCCACCACCGCTGCCAGCGTCAGGCATTCCACTCCCGCCAGCTCGCGCCATTGCGCTACCCGGCGCACCGCTACCGTCGCCGGTGCCGGGCATGCCACTTCCATCGGTTCCGGCTGCTGCGCCGTCCGGCACACCGCCACTACCGGGCGTATCTGCCAGGCCACCGCCTCCGGTTCCTGGGATTCCGTCACCGCCTCCGGTTCCGGGGACTCCGCCACCGCCTCCGGTTCCTGGGATTCCGCCACCGCCTCCGGTTCCTGGGATTCCGCCACCGCCTCCGGTGCCGGGGATTCCGTCACCGCCTCCGGTGCCGGGGACTCCGCCACCGCCTCCGGTGCCGGGGATCCCACTTCCGCCGGTTCCGGCCACTGCGCCGTCCGGCACACCGCCACCTGTGCCTCCTCCATCAGAGGAGGCAGCACCAGAAAGACCCTGTGCTCCGCCTGGGCCGCTGCTTTCAAATTCTTTTACACTGGCCAGATCGGCTTTGATCATATTCTTGGACACTTCACCGGGATTATCCAGCAAGCTTTTAATATTCAGGGTGTTGGCAAACTCATCGGTCAGGATAGTCTCCAACAGCGTGTCCATGAACTTCTTACGGCTTTCACTATCATCATCCTCCATGGATGGCGTTACCTGCTTAAGGGCCTCTCTTGAAATGACCTGATCATCCTCGGTTACTTTCTTATAGAGCACATGGTTGACCCGGATATTGTAAGCACCCTTTTTGAGAAGTTCTTTTTTAACGGTTTCAGCGTTGGTCTCCGATGTCATGTGGGCAAAAATCTCGATAAAAATATCGATTTCACTTTCAGTCAAACCAGCTTCAAATGATACGGACTGGAGTCCGTGGGTTTTGAATATATGGGCAATGCGCTTGACATTGATGCGAGGGTCGAGTTGCTCCTCGTCTATGTAAAAGAGCTCTCGATTGAGGATGAAGACCACCGGCGATATCTGGTTGAACAATATCTCCGCCCACTTGTGCACATCTTTGATGGAGTCTCTGACCATGGGATGACTTTTTTGGTACATCAGGCCGCGGTTGAGCAACAGTGCAAGCGTTCGACCGAATCTCCCTAATTTATCCTTCAATGTGCTGGTATCCATACATTGCCTCTTTTTTATGCAAACTCTGCCTTGGCGGCTACTTGAGATATCGGGCCACGTATTGCTCGATGTCCTCACCAAACTCACGGCATGTCGAATAACGCCGGTTTTTATTATAGGCTACTGCCTTCATGACGATCTTGTCCAGTGCAGGTTTTACCTGCGGATTGATCTCAGAAGGTTTTTTCATAAATATGCGGTCTTGAAGTCGTAGTTTAATTTTAAGCAGCTTCAATGCGGTGTCATAGGGCGGGTAGGGAAGGCGGCCGCAAATCATCTCAAAGAGCATGACACCTGCAGCATAAACATCTGCACTGCTGTCGACGATTCCCGATAAAATTTGTTCGGGGGCCATATAGGTGGGCGTTCCCACCATGACACGGGAGTCTGCACCAGAGCTTTCGTAGGACCTTGCGACACCGAAATCTGTAATCAACGGGCGTTTGGAATGTTCTTCAATAAGAATATTACCCGGTTTGATGTCACGGTGAATAATTCCCAGACCATTGGCGTAATCAAGCGCATCCAGAACTTTTATAATGATGCCGAGCGATTCCTTCAGCGGCATCATGCGTTTGGATGGGACAACATTCTTTCGGCTCTTGCGTATGAAATGGGATAGTGATGCACCTCGTACCAACTGCATTGTGAAGAAGAGGAAGTCATCTGTTTCACCGACTTCATAAACTGGAATGATACAAGGGTGCGACAGGAAGGCGGCGGATTGGGCTTCCTGCTGAAAAAGTTCCGAAATTTTTGGCGTAAGAAACACCTTGGGTAGTATCTTAACCGCGATTTGTCGCTTCAGCGTTTTTTGGTAAGCGACAAATACAACAGACATCGAACCTTGGTCCAGCTTCTTCAGCAAGACCGAGGTGCCCACCTGTTGCCCGATAAGGGGGTCGAAATCAAAATTTTTTAAGTAGGCCACAAATCCCCCTAAGGTATTGTGATTATTGATTGGTTCATGTAGTGAAACCGAAATTGGAGCGCTTTGTCAAATGATATTCGTTCCGCGATCAAAATTCCGGTTGGCAGGCATATGACGCCACTGTCTTTGGTTGTGGCCATTTTGGCATACAACGAGATCCATCTCAAGAACACATTGATTTGAGCCGTTTGCATACGTTAGGCGCCTTCCAATGTGCAGCGGCCGGCGCTGGGTAGGGATAGTACACTATGTATGAGGTTTAACGGGGTCCATGGCTGTAGAGAGCCGTGGATCAGAATCCCAATCATGCACGTTATTGCGCAAGGTAGAGTTGAAGTTCAACCGAGCCGACCTTGATGATGTCGTGATGGTTGATGCGGGTTGGTTCGATAATGGTCATTCCGTTCAGCTTGGGTTTTATCAGGCCGCTGACATAGTCCAAATAATAATCTCCCCCCTGTTTGCTAATGGTTGCGGCGGGTTGCCCCGCAAACATCGACCAAAAGCCGGTGACCATAATATCGGCATCTGTGTTTTTGCCAATGGAGACGGTTTTGTGGGACAACTCGAAGTCGGGCTGGTCATCTGATAAAAAATTCAGATAGTCCAGCGCCCATGTGGATTGCGCCGACCGTTCATCAATATCGAGCATTAACGTACCATCGGCATCTGCGGCTCCCGTAGATCCAGCGGTGAGCATCTGAACTGTGGCATCCAGGGAGAGGGTCTCATATAGATCCACCATCAAAATATGTTTACCAATATGGACCCAGTCCTGGTGGGCCAATTGGCAATCAACCACTTTGTCGTCGTTGACAAAGGTTCCGTTTGTGCTTCCCAAATCTGTCAGATGAAGACCGTTGTCATCTTGTTTTACCCTGGCGTGTCGTGCCGAGACGGAAGGGTGGTCGATCACCACATGGCAGCCGATATCCCTGCCGATGATCATCTCGGAGTCAGGTGTGATCATGTGATTGCTCAGAACTTTGTCACCAAAGGTAAGAATGAGTCTGGCCATACAATACCCTCTTGTTAGATGTCTGAAACGATATGGATATGACGAAAAATAATGAAGGCCTGGTGCTCGATGAGACTGTTTGCTTGCTCTGATGTCGGATCAAGGTGAAGGCCAATCGTTCTGGTGCTGGTTGCGTCTCCTGAAATATTTGCCCTGTACATGAACTAAAAACCACACTTATCGTTTGCTTGTCAAGGGGTTACCAGCCATTGGCCTGTTGGATGGATGTTGTTTGCGTTCCACTCAGAACGGCAGACCGATGTCTTTTAACAGTGCACTTCCGAGGTTCAATCTCTGTGCGAGCCGAGCACCTAACGCATCTACGCCCTCTATCTCCAATTTGGCACCATCGATAGGCCCTTTGGATTTTTCAGCAATTGCTGATGTCAATTGGGATTCGAGCCGGCTTCCGGCCTTGCGAACGAGTTGCGCCACCGCCTGTTGAAGCACTTGATCGATGTCTGATTCAATTTTGGTCACATAGTCGGGGTCGGTTCCCTGGATCAGGGCGGTGAGGCCGAATCGGGTGACGGCCTGGATGGCTTCGGCAAGGGCTGCATCCAACTCGGATCCAGCTGCTTTCTGGATTGCCATCTGGACACTCTCCAACTGGGCATTTACCAGTGCATCGAGCTTTTTGCCGGATAAATTGAGATCCAGGTTTACATCCGCCATGGCTTTGGCGATAGCCAGCGGTAGCGTTTCGGAGTCACTGATGTTTAGATTTTGCAGGGCAAATTGCTGTACCAGCAACTTGACGGTATGTTTGGGGTTGTCCGGTTGGATCAAATCAACGGTGCCGTTCATATTGATGCTCTTGATCTTTTCAAGCTGTCGTCCCAGCAACTTAAATGTCATCGGTTTGCCGACCAACTCCGGGACAGAGGTGATGTCGGTGGCTTTGCCGGTGAATTTTCCCGTATTCAACAGAGCGTCAATGTGGAGATGGCGGATGAGAAAGTAGGGGGGCGGCGATTCTGTGTCGCCTTCCCCGCCCTGGGGCTCACCTGAGGGGCCTCCCGTCGCATCCCCAAGATAGGGTTTGAGCCTGGCGTACCAGCGATACCCCGATTGCCACCATTCGCACACTTTGGGGCCGAACAGCATCCGGCTCAGGTTGGCGGCACCTTCGGGGGTTAAGGCATATTTGGCTTTCAATCGTTGCACGTCTTGCAGGGGGGCTTTGGCCAATTGGGCCGATTCCTGTCTGAGGGCTGCCAGGCTGGATTTGAATTCCTTTTGCGCTGACGTGATGCGATCCAGTTTGCTTTGAACGTCGGCATGCAGTTGTTGAAGCTTGGCGGCGGATCCAATAAGCCCGGCCAATCCGCTGCCCGATCCCTTGATCTCTTTTAATTGCGACTGAAGGACTTCAAAATCTTTTTTGGAAGGAAGATCTTTGAGGTTTTGCTGCCATTTGGATTGAAACGTCGAGGCGCGGCGACGTAAATTCTCGGCCAGTTGCAGCGATTTGAGTTGTTCGCTGGATAGAATATCTTCCACACTGGGAAAAGCGAATTGGACGTCGTCACCTGTTTCGCACAGCTGCACGAGCCATGGTGGCAGCGGGCTCTCTTTTTTCACTGCAGATGGGTCGGTATTCGGCAGTGCGCCGGAGCTCGAACGAGGTGTGTTGAGCCGGATGCCTTCCATGCGCAGGTTGTTGATAATGACTTTTCGTGTGATCAAAGGCAGTATTTCGATATCGGAGTAAACCCTTTGGATGGCCATGGCATTTTGCATTGGGTTTGCGGGATCGGTGACGTCTATCCCCTTAACTTCCAAACCTGCCGGCCACAGGGAGAGATCGGCGGAAGATACGTCAACCCTGGCCCCCACCGCTTTGGAACCTTCGGACTCGATAACCATTTCCACGACGCTATCCACAACAACCCACCAGAACAGGGCGATGAGAACAACAAGGGCCGCAATGGCGATCAAACTTTTTTTGAGCAGTCCTTTTTTCATTTCTCCTCCAAAACAGGATAATAGAATTATGATCGTGATGAATTGTTGCTTTTTGCATAGAGCGTTGGGGTGATGCTCCATATTAGAAGCCCTGGACGGCGGCGTCAAGGTAGAAGCATTATTGGATGGCAGGGGACCCGGTCAACAACGCCCTGCGCAACCTATCCGGGCGGTGTGGATCATCTGGCGATGGCTGCTGCTATGTGGTGACGGTCGGCCGCGGAAGACATTAAGGCGCGGGTTAATGAAAAGTAGCAGGGCTCAGGATAGAGGGTATCAGGCCATGTAGTCGATTTGTGATCCGGTGGGCGTCATTTCCAACGGGATGGATTGCGTTTGGACAGGGCCGGAGTGGATGGATGATGCCGTATCGGGGTTTTCGGCACTCTCTTTTGCTTCCTGGTTTTTCTCCATTCGGGCCTGGGCCTCTACCTGGGCGGCCTGGGCAGCCACGGCGCGGTCAGTTCCGGATGGTTGAGCCGGCGCCAGAGCAGCTCTGCGAATCTGTTGCATTTTTCGGATGGTGGCTTCAGGGGAGCCGGCCGGCGAGGTGTCAATTTGGACCTCTCCTCCAACGGCGTACATTTTTCCGTCCGGACCGGATTGGTATTCATATGTGGCGCCGCCCTGCACGACGCCACCACCAGCAGCCATATGGGCGGCCTCATGTGCCTTTACTTCGGCATCCCGACGTTTGAGGTCGTTAACGGCCTGTTTTTCCTCTGTGCTCAGATTCTCTTCGTCCTTGATGACCTGGGTTCC
>JAAUYD010140384.1_pt1 | contig 12358 bp, 7 predicted proteins | sample 7278101 | NCBI WGS metagenome assembly JAAUYD01 (sample SAMN14350128, study PRJNA611818) | marine sediment metagenome | isolation source: surface marine sediment (0.6m) | place: French Polynesia: Moorea | collected 2018-08 | reverse complement strand
TCAGTTTTTCCTAGTAGAGTGGGGTTAGTAGTAATGCCCTTAACCCAACCCAATTCTTTGGCAGCCTGGGCTTCAGCGATAATTGCCGAATCGAGATATATGCTCACATTTATTTCCTGCTCAAGGTTAAGGTGCATATCGTAGCTATGGTACAGATCAAATATTATTCCACCAGACAATATTTACCAACTATTTGATAAAACGCTGACCAATTCTGGCAACAAAAACGTTAACTTCCGGTAGTTTCATAGCTGCTGCTATGGCACCAAATACGCATAAACCCACTAAACTCGATATCACTAATTGTAATAGCATAATTAGTAAACCATCTGTACCTAAAAATTTTTGGCAAAGTTGCAAAGTTGTAAAACTAGCTCCCCCAGCAAATACACTTCCTACAGCCAAGCCAAAAACAGGTAAGCTCCATTCAACTAAAGGCAATCCATTTAACTTGCGATTCAATACAAATAACAACATTAAAATAGAGCAAAAATTAACTCCCACCGTTGCTAATACCAACCCAGGAGCACCAAAAATATTGATCAGAGTATAGTCTAAAACGACATTTAACCCAATATTTATCATGCTAATGCGAAATGGTGTTTGACCATCACCAAGGGCATAAAATACCCGCACCAGGACATCCCGTCCCAAATAGAAGAACATGCCGATCCCATTAGCAACCAATAAAGAAGATACTAAGGCAGAGTCCGTACCTCCAAATGCCCCCCGTTCGTATACAACCTTCACAATAGGCACACACAGGCTCACCATTAATGCCCCCAAAGGTAACATGGTAAACGCAGAAAGCAACAATCCTTGGCGAATACGTAACTTGAGTTCTGGCCAATCATTGGGATCGGTAAGCCGGGAAAATAAGGGCAATAGAGGTACTAAAATCACATTGGAAATAATTCCTAAGGGCGTTTGTATCAGTAAACTCGCATTTGCCAAACCTGCTGCTACCCCGGTAATGGGAATTAAAGAAGCAAAAAACAAATCCGTGTAGAGGTTGATTTGTAACATCCCCGAAGAAAAGGTAGCAGGGAGCATAATTTTGATCACATCCCGTACCCCTGGCTGGCGAAAATCAAACCGCAATCTTAATCTACTCACCCCAGTTTTAACTTGGGCAATTATCTGCACTATCCATTGCAAAGTTGCCCCAGCCACCGTGGCAATTGCTAAAACGATTCCTCCTTGGACTACGTATTCTGGGGTGCTAATTTTATTACCAACTTGTAAAAATAAAATCCCAATCCCCAAAACCACAGACACGCTGGAAAACAAAGGACTAATGGAAGGTAGCCAGAATTGGTTGGCAGCATTGAGGACTCCAAAACCAATACCAATCAACCCGGCTAACACAGCCATAGGGGACATAATTCGCAATTGCTGAATTGCGATCGCTCGGACGATCTCTTTTTCTGGCACCCTTAAACCAGGTGCAAATAAATCAATTATATTGGGGGCAAAAATGACTAATAAGATGGCTACAACTATGAGTATTCCACTTACCAGGGTAGTAATAGTTTCTACTAAAGGAGCAGCATCTTCCTCATCCTGCTTAGATAAAACACTAACAATGGCACTATAAAATGGTCCATTGATCCCCCCTAGTAATATCAGCAGAAAACCGGGGATAGTATAAGCATAATTAAAAGCGTCAGCAGCAGGTCCCAAGCCAAAAGCAGCAGCAATAACTAGCTGACGCACTAAACCAAAAACCTTACTAATTAAAGTGGCTGCGGCGACAATTCCCGCAATTCCCACAATCGAACGATTAGCTTTTTTTTGTGTCACAAATTATTTCCGGCAAAATACCTGCAAATATTTAACCTGAAATCTAGCAGTTTGTCAGGAAAGTTATGAGTTAAGAGTTGACAGTTGACAGTTGACAGTTGACAGTTGACAGTTAGGAGTTAGGAGTTAATTGTTGGGTTATCAACTATCCGTGTCATCAGTGTCATCCATTTAATCCGTGTTAGGAGTTAGGAGTTAATTGTTGGGTTATCAACTACCCGTGTCATCAGTGTCATCCATTTAATCCGTGTTAGAAGTTAGGAGTTAATTGTTGGGTTACTCATATCTTGCATCTGCACCCTAGAAGGGTGAAATTATACAAACAAAGCCTGCCTACGCAGGCTATAAACCCTGATTTATCGCGTTATTGAGAAGAAATTATGTTTATTAGTAACATTAAAAATCAGTATTAATACTTTGGTGCAAGATATGAAGTTATCAACTATCCGTGTCATCAGTGCCATCCATTTAATCCGTGTTAGGAGTTAAGAGTTGGGAATCAGAATTTAAGAGTTAACTAGGGAGATTAATACTCATCACTCCTTCACTTCTTCATTGCTTCACTCTTAACTTTCACTCTTCACTCTTAACTCTTAACTCCTTCACTTTATCGCCAATCCTTACCAATACGGATGGTAATATCAGATTCTAGATCCCCAGTCGCGGAAACCTCCACAACCCCAAAACCCAAAATTTGTTGTATTTGTTCTCCGGCTTCCAAGTTGCCCTTCTGGACAATAATTTTAGTACTGCTGCGGTCATCTGGCCAATCAGCAACTCCATAAACTTGACTAAAACCCCGCCGTTTAAAGTTGGCGATCGCATTTTTCGCCAATTGGGAATTACCAGTAGCATTTTGTACAGCAATCTTTAAACTACTGAGCGATCGCTTATCTGTTTTCAATCCTCCTATGGTGACTCCCACATATTCATCCAATAGCTTGGCTTTACCTGTCAAATCTAACCAGTAGCTATCAGGATCTCGACTTAAACGGCTGAAAGTACCCGGTAGCATGGTCATTTGTAACTTATCCTGTTCTAAGTTCAAACTGAAGTTGACCAATGCCATTATTTCTTCTACCTTCAAATTCGTATCCAGATATTTACCCATCATCCGAGTTAATTGGGGTAATTTGGGCAAAACGCTGGGACTTAACAGACGTTCCCTTAACCCTATTAGCAAAGCTTGCTGGCGCTGTACCCTACCTAAATCTCCTGTTCCTTGTTCTCGAAAACGAGCAAAATCCAGTGCTTGTTTGCCATTGAGAGTTTGCCAACCACTAACTAAATTGATATTTAATCCACTGGTTGCATCCCTGTGAAACATTGGTCGAGGTACAAATACCTCAACTCCACCCAACTGATCTACTAACTCTTCCAGTCCCCCCGTAGATATACGTATATAGCGATGAATCGGTGCATTATTTAAAGTCCGGCTGACCACCCGTGCCGCTAAAACTGGTCCTCCATCTGCATTAGCTGTGGAGACTTTAGTTAAGCCCTTTTCTGGCATCGCAATCATCGTATCCCTGGGAATGGAAAGTACCCTCACGGTATTGTTTTCTTTTTCAGGATCAAACCTAACCAATAGCATGGTGTCGCTTGGAGCTGCGAAACTTTCTGCGGAACCATCCACAGTACCAGGTAATGGTTCAATTCCTAATACCAAGATATTCATGGCTTGTGTCAGCTTATACTGAGAAATATTACGCCATAATTCCCCAGCAATGGGCTGTTTGCGATCGTTTTGTGCCCAACCGAGTTCTTCTTCAGTTTTGTCTGTACCACTCCATAGAGGAGTCCAAAGAGCTAAAGTTGACACTAGTAGCCCGGATAAAGTTAACCCCACAAAAATCGTTAAAATCCAAAATAGCCACCTGGGTATACTTAATCCTAGCCGGTAGTAAAGTTGGCTAGGGATAGAACCATTAGAACTGGTAGAATTACGAGTAATATTTACTCTTGGTTCTTGAACAGGTTTCCCCTTGGATGACCTTTTGATTTTTTGCTTTATTTTTTGCTTAGTTAACCGATTTTGTTTAAATCCCTGAATCTGTTTAACCACAAATCACTCCCCACTCAACCACTCCCATATAGAGTTATGTTAATGCAAGCTACACTGTGCCAGTAGAAAAGACCACAGTACACTTGAAATATTCTTAAGTAAATTTTTATGACAATATGAAAATCTCCTTGTTCCCTGTTATTCTTGCCGGTGGTAAAGGCGAACGTTTTTGGCCATTAAGTCGCCAGGATCGTCCCAAGCAATTTCTTAGTCTAGATGGTAGCTCTAAAAGTCTTTTACAGGCTACTGCAAATAGACTTTTATCCCTAGCCGATGGTTGGGAAAATTTATGGGTAATTACTTCCAGTCAAATATCACCAGGAGTAGGAGCCCAACTACCAGAGTTACCATCCCAGAACTTATTAGTTGAGTCCCAAGGAAGGGACACAGCTGCGGCTGTTGCTTGGGCAAGCCTGGAAATTAAAAAACGTTACGGAGAAGATGCAGTTATTGGTTTTTTTCCTGCCGATCATTGGATTGCCGATCAAAAGGCGTTTACACATACTTTAAATGCAGCAGTGCAACTCGCGGCAAGTGAACCAGCAATTGTGTCTTTAGGGGTCCAGCCAACATTCCCATCAACTGCCTATGGCTATATTGAACAGGGCGAAGAGTTTGGTCGCTTTAATGAGTTGCCAGCTTATCACGTCCAACGCTTTACTGAAAAGCCTAACAGGGAAACGGCAGCAGATTTTATTACCACAGGTAGATTTTGCTGGAATACTGGGATATTTATTTTTCGCGTCAGTGTTTTACTTGACGAAATGCATATCCATGCCCCCGAAATTATTGAACCCATTGAAAAATATGGTCCAGATATTTATCCCCAACTACCTAAGAAAAGTATAGACTATGCCCTCATGGAAAAAACCAGTTTGGCATATGTTTTACCTGTAAAATTTGGTTGGGACGATCTAGGTGATTGGAATGCTGTTGAACGTTTACTCAAACAAGAAGACAATCCCAATGTAGAAATGGCTACCCATATTAGCTTAGATACCCAAGGAGCAATTGTTTATGCTACCGATCGGGAGGATGTAATTGCTACGATTGGTTTAGATGATGTGGTGATTGTACGCGATGGCAACATCACCCTCGTCGTCAAAAAAGACCGGACTCAAGAAATTAAACAATTAGTCAACAAACTCAAAGCCGATCCGAGATTTTCCTCCCTACTTTAAATCATTTTTTTAGCTAGTGTAATAGATCTAGATATTCACTAGCTCACCTATTGCAAAGCTTTACATCTATTTTAACTGTTTTGCCGTGGTGTACTAGTGTTCCGCCACATTAATTTTGACGAGTCGCGAGCCTAACCGATCCCCGACTTCTATCCTAGGAATTGCTGTCAGTGTGCGGATATTGATTTGTGAAGTCGGGGATCTGTTACCCAGCCATCACCAACCAATGCAATGAACTACTAGCTTTGCCACTCCTAGAATTATGTTCCTGACTCAAACAGTTACTCGTCAAAGGGAAATTATCGAAGTTTTACTCCGCAATGGTTGGGACTATATGCGGAGCTTACTCACGGGTGGCAAAGCCGATGAACCCCAGTTACCTACACCTGCTGTCCTCAAAAATATTTTGCTGGATTTGGGGCCTGTTTATATCAAATTAGGCCAATTACTTTCTACCCGTCCTGATTTGCTCAATGCTGATTATATTCAGGAACTATCAACACTCCAAGATGAAGTACCCCCAGTACCTTGGTTAGATGTGGAAATTGTGATCCGCCGACAACTGCAAACCACTGTATCTGAAACATTTACTACTATTAACCCTGAACCCATAGCAGCAGGTTCCATTGCTCAAATCCACCGAGCAACCCTACTTGGAGGTAAGGAAGTCGCACTCAAGATTCAACGTCCGGGAATTGATGCTACTGTAGCCAAAGATATTGCCCTAATCCAAGGAATTGCTGATTTAGTAGCGCGAACTGAATTTGGGCAAATTTATGAAATCAAATCCATTGCTGAAGAATTTTGTCAGGCATTAGAGGCAGAATTAGACTTTACCCGGGAAGCTAGCTTTACAGAAAAATTGCGGCGTAATTTATCCCAAAGTTCTTGGTTTGATCCCCAGCAAATAGTAGTGGCAGAAATTTATTGGAATTTCAGTTCCCCCAAATTGCTGGTAATGGAATGGATTAATGGTACACCCTTGTTGTCAGCAAATTTGGACAATATAAATATTGATGAAGACAAAATCACCCGCCAAAAGGCAATTACGACTTTACTTTTTCGTGCCTTTTGTCAACAGATATACGTAGATGGCTTTTTTCATGCCGATCCCCATCCTGGGAATTTATTTTATCTCCCAGATGGGCGCATTGCCCTATTAGATTGTGGCATGGTGGGTAGACTCGATCCCCGCACCCAGCAAATTTTGATTGAAATGCTATTGGCAATTGTGGACTTAGATGTACAACGGTGTGCCCAATTAACCTTAAATTTAGCAACTTCTACCCAACCAGTGGTCTTATCTAGCTTGGAAAGTGATTACGATCGCATGTTGCGTAAATACTACAACCTCAGTTTATCTCAACTTAAGTTTTCCCAAGTTATTTATGAAATTTTGCAAATTGCCCGTAATCACAAAATCCGCTTACCCAGTAACATGGGCTTATATGCCAAAACCATAGCAAATTTAGAAGGGGTGGCACGGACATTAAACCCCGAATTAAATTTTGTCGATGAAATTCAACCATTGATTGCGGATTTAGTCAGGAGACAAATACTTGGTAATAGTCCTGTGCGCTCCCTGTTACGAACGGCATTGGATTTTAAAAGCCTATCCTTACAATCCCCCCGTCAAATTGAGTTACTCCTAGATCGAGTCACCTCAGAAACCTTACAGTGGAACTTATCCATCCGGGGTTTAGATAGCTTACGCCGCACTATGGATGATGCAGCCAATCGCCTTTCCTTTAGTATTTTAGTGGGTTCCCTAATCATGGGTGCGGCAATTATTTCCAGCACAGCGCAGACGGCTCAGTTATTATTAGTCAGTAATATATTATTTACTGTGGCGAGTTTATTAGGGTTGTGGTTAATTATCAGTATTTTGCGATCGGGTCGTTTGAGGTAAATAAGTAATAACTAATAAGTAATAAGTAATAAGTGAGTTTATCCTCTGGGCTTAGGGGCTGGGGGTTAGATTTCAACCGCGCTGCATCGCTATTTCAAGTCCCTTGATTCATCGATTGGGTAGTAATTCGCTCATTCTAAATTCGCTCATTCTAAATTCTAAATTCGCTCATTCCCCTTGACAACAGCTAACTGTTAACTGAAAATCTATGTCCACCATCGTTGTTCGCCATCTACACAAAGTATATCCCGTCGCTATCAAGGAGCCAGGTTTTAAAGGTACTGTCGCCCATTTTTTTCGCCGCACTTACCGTTCCATAACCGCAGTCTCTGATGTCTCCTTTGAAATTGCCCCTGGAGAGGTGGTAGGTTTCCTAGGGCCCAACGGTGCAGGTAAAACCACCACCTTAAAAATGCTGACTGGACTAATTCATCCTTCCAGTGGAGAAGTGGAAGTGGCTGGATATATTCCTTTTAATCGCCAAGAAGCTTTTTTGCGGAAAATTACCTTGATAATGGGGCAAAAGCAACAGCTACTGTGGGATATTCCAGCGATGGATTCCTTGAGAATTAATGCTGCTGTCTACAACATCCCCGAAGCTGAATTCCGTCTGCGGGTAGGAGAATTAACAGAGATGTTGTCTTTAAAAGGTAAGTTAAACCAACCCGTGCGTAAACTCTCTTTGGGGGAACGAATGAAAGCTGAACTGTTAGCAGCACTCTTACATCGTCCTCAGGTCTTATTTTTAGATGAACCGACTTTGGGCTTGGATGTTAATGCTCAGGTGGGAGTCAGAGATTTTTTACGTCAGTATAATCAACGTTATCAAGCCACGGTATTATTAACTAGCCATTACATGGCTGATATAACTGCTTTATGTCAAAGAGTACTAGTCATTCACCAAGGAAAATTAATGTATGACGGCAGTTTAGATGGATTGTTAGAGAGCTTTGCTCCCTACAGAGAAATTCATTTAGAATTAGCTCAACCCTTACCTAAGGAAAATCTACAACTCTATGGTGATGTACAGCATATCGATGGGCGATCGGTATCTTTTATAGTTTCCCAGGAAAATCTTACCCAAACGGTTTCCCAAATTTTATCTCATTTGGAAGTTATAGATTTAACCGTGAGCGAACCACCCATAGAAGAAACCATCGGACGAGTATTTCAAACGGGGGTATTGTAGGTATTACTTATTACTTATGATCGCGGATTAAATGGATGACACTGATGACACAGATAGACGTTGATAACGCAACAATTAACTCTTAACACGGATTAAATGGATGACACTGATGACACGGATAGACGTTGATAACACAACAATTAACTCTTAACTGTCAACTGTCAACTGTCAACTGTCAACTATCAACTCTTAACTCTTAACTCCTAACTTGCAATCCATGCAATACATCAAGCGCACCACGAGAAAAGCTTTCACCTTGCTTTCTGTTTATTATGCCTATATGGTGGAGTACCGTGCCGAATTAATCCTGTGGATACTCTCTGGTTCATTACCCATTATTCTTATGGGCATATGGGTACAAGCAGCACCAGGTGGACAATTTGGATTTACATCTGTGGAATTTGCCCGTTATTTCCTAGCAGTTTTTCTAGTCAGGCAAATCACAGTTGTGTGGGTAATTTGGGACTTTGAGGCAGAAGTGGTGGAGGGTAAACTTTCACCTAAATTACTCCAACCCCTCGATCCTGTATGGCATCACGTAGCTTCCCATGCCGCAGAAAGAATTGCTCGTTTGCCTTTCGCATTTATATTCCTAGGTTTATTTTTCCTACTCTATCCCCAAGCATTTTGGTTACCTAATTTGGGCAATTTATTATTATTTTCCTTAGCTGCTATCCTGGGATTTGCACTAAGATTTCTAATTCAATATACCTTTGCCATTTTTGCTTTTTGGACGGAAAGAGCTAGCGCCATCGAAAATTTTTGGTTTTTATTCTACCTATTTTTGTCAGGCTTAATTGCTCCTTTAGATGTTTTTCCTAAATCCGTACAAGCAATCATATTATTCACACCTTTCCCTTATTTCATAAATTTTCCAGCTAGTATTTTAATTGGTTTGCCAGTGGATTTAATGCGAGGATTTTTGTCAATAATAGGTTGGCTACTGATTTTTTTAGGTATTAATCGCTGGTTATGGCGACGGGGGTTGAAACATTATTCTGGGATGGGGGCTTAGTATACTTGGGGATGATTGACACTCTCCACCCCTAGAAGGCGTATGAAATTTACAGCACTTTGCAGGTAAATGCAGTACAAAACTATATGCTAAAACTATAAGTGGAATGGGCATCTGGTGCCCGTTGTGAATGAACTTCACGAACATGAAATATGCTGTATTTATCCCGATTTTCTCAACCCTATAACTTTTGACCGTGATAATATTTTTCGTAGTAACTGCTAAAACGATTCTTATCACCATTAACAATCATTCCCAAAATATTAACCCTGGACATTCTCAAATTATCCAAAGTTTGTTTCAGTGCCGAACGGTCTGTTTTTTCCATCTTATTAACCAAAATGAGACCATCTGTATTCGGTGCTAACAAGTTCGCATCTGCAAGGCCAAGGATGGGAGGAGCATCATATATTATTAAGTCATACTTGTCTTCAAAATCTTTCATCAGCCCCCTCATCTTCTCCGATGCCAACAATTTGGTTGGATCGGGGGGTATTTGCCCAGATGTAAGGATAGAAAAGTTGCGACTAAAAGGCATTTGCTGAATCCCTCGTTCATAGGGCATATTGCTAGAGATTAAATTAGTCAACCCCCAAACATTTTTTACCTTGGAAATACCATGAATTGTGGGTTGACGTAAATCAGCATCCACTAACAATACTTTTTTTCCCATAGCTGCGGCAATTTGCGCTAGATAAAAAGAAATGGTAGATTTACCGTCTCCAGGGATCGCTGAGGTAATTACAAAAGAGCGTATTTGGCGATCGCTGTTCAATAATTGAATATTAGTATGTAGGATACGAAATGCTTCCAAAAATTGTGGAGATCGATCAAAATACCCATCTTCTTCAATCGCATGATTTTTAGGATTGACTGCCACCATACTAGGAATTTCGGCAGAAACCCATTCTGTAGAACTCTCTGGGGATAGTTTTTGGCGAGAAAGTTGGCGATCGCTTTTTTGACGACTTACCTTTTGCATTCCTTTTTCTAGGGGAATAGTTCCTAATATTGGCAGCTTTAACTTTTGTTTGAGTTCTTCTAAGGAATGGTAAGTGTTATCTAACTTTTCAAGTAGTAAAGCACTAGCAATTCCTAGGAGAATACTAGCTACTAATCCCAAAATTAAACTGCGTTGAATATTCGGGGATACGGGATTTTGAGGTACATTTGCTGCTTGGACTAATTGCCAAGGAAGCTCTGTTTGTGCTGCTTCTATTTGCAAATTTTCACGAGTCGTCACAAATCGCTGAAGACTTTCTTGAGCAACTTTTAGTTGCTGCTGTAATTGTGTATATCTTCGTGCCAATATGGGTAGTCTTTGGACTTGTATTTGTAATTGTTTTTCCTTCTGTCCTAAGACTTGACTACGTTGTTGCAAATTCCGAATTTCAGTAGCTACTTCTGCTAGTTTTAGTCCCACAGCTCGGTTTGCTTCTTGGCGTAATATTGGCAGTAACTTGTCTCTTTTTTCCTTCAAGGTTTGCATAGATGGACTTTCTGCCAAAAAACGAGTCGATTCTCCTGCTATCTGAGTTTCTAATTCCCTAACCTTCAGCACTAAGCTCTGATATACTTGAGCATTGTTAAGTATAGCTAAAGCCCCTTCTTCTCCTTGCAAACTGTTGAAATTAGACCTAGCCCTTGCTAATTCTTGATTTACAGCTATTCTCTGCTCTGATAACAGTTTTAGTTGTTCGTTAACCTGTGTACCCTGACTTTCTGAGTCAAAAAAATTATTTTTGCGGCGAAATATTTCTAGTTCTTTTTGTAGGCTCTCAAATCTATTTTTGATGCTGGGTAATTGTTGGTCTACAAATTGCAGACCCTGACGTAACTTAGTTTGGCGTTTTTCCAGGCTGTACTTGAGGTAGGAATCGGCCATCTGTTGCAATATACTCTCGATCTTTGCTGGATCTTGGTTGCGATAACGCACCTCTATTAACTTCGTATCTCCCAAACGACTAATGGTCAAATCATTCAGTAAATTACCATAATCAATTTCTGGATAACTCACTTGTAACCGTTTAACAATATCCTTCATCACCTCAGGACTCTTGAGTACCTGAATTTGAGATTCATAGTCCAGTCCTGGTTTGGTCCTCAGATTGGAATTTCCCTGCACCAGGCTTGGTAATCCATTAGTCTCATTACTTACGGGTTCTACCAACAACCGGAAGTTTCCTTCATACTCCGCTGTTTTACTGAGAGTAACTCCAGCAACCGCTGCCATCACCATACTCCCTACCCCTACTATTACTAGGGCTCTTCGCCGAGCTAAATCGAGAAAATCCCGCAAATTCCAATCATCAGCTTGGCTCTGGGACCACGGAAATGGTTCCTGTGTTTCTACCATAGAGAATGTAGGTTTACCATTGCGTTCAGGAGTTGAAAGGTTATACAAAGAATTACTCATTTTTGATTCGTATTTATAGTTAATGACACAATAGTTACGGAGAAAACGTTAAGGCACATGAACCTAGGCAAGTAATGAAGATATGTGAATAGCAAAAAGGGTTTTATTTTCTTGTATAGCTAATTTTTTACTTTCATCTAGCTTCTTTGAAAGCTAGGCTATATAGTTTTGTATTCTAGCAGGGGAGCGTGTCAGGATACTTTAATTAAAATTATTTAACCTCAGAAGGTAAATCCAGCAGAAAATTTATCTGTATTTTCACTATTAAGTTTTGTAATCAATGTTATGCAATAAATGTACATAATATAATCTGAATTTTTTGTACATCTACAACTGAAAAAAGTCATCATTTCTGTATACTCTCTTCTAACATTTGACTTGAAGCCTTAAAAACTCAACAAGAGTTTTGCTTACAGCCGCTTAACTATAATATTCGATACCATATCAAGTTTGCTTCGACAAATGTTTCTTTGTCAAGGGAAACAGTAGTTTTACTGTTGCCTATCTCCTAATACCAATTGGCGTATGAGGCTGCACCATATTTCCCTCACTCTAGAAGAGTGGAGCTATACGAGCAAAGACTACCGGGAGCAGGCTAAATTTAGTGCATCTTTATCAAGAAATAGTACGAGCATTTAGTAAATATCAAATAGTTTATGGGAGTTGATGCCTTAGAGGATGTTTGGAAAGTATTAAACAATTCAATTAAGCCAGTCTTCTAAGCATTAACCGAATCATTGCAACTTGGACAAATGTTTCATGGGTCTGCGGTAAAATTTC
>JAAUYD010040475.1_pt1 | contig 12358 bp, 9 predicted proteins | sample 7278101 | NCBI WGS metagenome assembly JAAUYD01 (sample SAMN14350128, study PRJNA611818) | marine sediment metagenome | isolation source: surface marine sediment (0.6m) | place: French Polynesia: Moorea | collected 2018-08 | reverse complement strand
TGGACTGGTGTTGTGGCAGGTGTGGAAACAGATTTAAATCGTTCCCGAAATTCTGCCGTCAACCAAACACCTAAGCTGCTCGTGAAATTGCGAAAGATATAAGTGCAGGGAAACTGGTGAAATGATCTAATCATAGTAGTCGGGGATTTGCCGGGTCGGAAATCCTTTTATAGTCAAAAATCACACTTTTTTAAGATGCCTACCTGTTTGTGTTGTTACAAGCGGTTTTTCCGAATAAAATCTCCTTCTTTTCTTTTTCAAATTTTGGAGTTATATCAATGACAGAATTAGTCACTAAATTGCAGTTAGCACAGGAAGAACTCAATCCTCAATTTAAAGCCCTACAAGCAAGTATAAGTGCTCTAAAAACGGCCGTTCGCCTCGCCGGTGAGGAAAAACCTGATGCCCTCCCCATGCAAAAAGCATTAGTAAAATTACAGGTCGCTGCTGCTGAGGTAGATTCGAAACCTCTAGATGCGGCCGTTGCTGAATTTGCCGCGGTGACACAAACAGCACTTGACAATCTTGCCTTTGATTTTGCCAAAGATTTACGTGATGCTTTTGTCGAACGTGATGAAGAAGTGTCTGGCCGCCCGCCCACATTAGCGATTGGGCTTTTTATATTTGAGATCAATATCGTCGCCCGAAAAGGGCAGTGGTTCTACGGCAAGGAAGCACTGACCCGTCCCATTCCACTCTCGCTAAAGGGCATACTGAAAGCTTATGATCGCCAGGTCAGGCGGATTGGGCAGCGTGAGACTGATGTGGCTGAATTTGTAGCCGAACTGCGCCAAGCCTGGCAAGATTGTGTCGATAAACGCTCCAAATCCAGCGGACGCGTGAATATTATTGAAGTGTACGCCCAACTAATCTTGAACCGGCAGAGCGGCCGTTTTTGGAATGCCCCTGCCCGTCGTACATTCAAGGATTATGAAAGGGAACTGTTTGTCCGTGATCTGATATTGGCCCGAGAACAAGGTGCTGGCAACAGCTTCCGCCTGGGGGTCGCCACGAAAAGTCAGGCTGAACAGGCAAATCGCAGTATCTGGCTGCCGGAAACGGCCGCCACCGGCGAGTATTACAGTGATATTATTTTTGGATGATTATGAGTGCTCTAAACATCTCTCGACCGCTGGCGCGCCATATCATTGAGGTTCTAGGGAGTTCTGGGACACCACCGTCGCGCGGCATACAATATTTCAATGTTGGCAATCAGACGCTGCTAGATGCCATTGACGAATTTTATCTCTCTTCTTATTTACAGGATGGCGGAGCGGCTTACAAAATGGTGGTGGGAGATTACGGTAGCGGCAAATCCCATTTTCTTTACTGTCTCCGGGATATCGCTTGGGAGCGGAATTTTGCCGTCGCCAAAGTGGATTTAAGCCCGGTGGAAACGCCTTACAATGATCAGAAAAAAGTGTACCAGGCGGTGACCAGCAATATTATCTGGCATGAACCAGATGAGTCGATGACCGATGAAACTGGACTGCTCCGTTTTCTGAAAGGGACTTTGCAGCGGTTTGTCGGTGCCGATCCCAGCCTGGAAACGCTGAACCATCCCCTGTACCGAGGCATGGTCGATACTTTAGAAGCAACACCCATAGACAGCAACGCTTACCAAACGGCCGTATTGGCCTATTTTGATAGTCTCATTCGCCAGCAAGAAGAACGTCTCGATTCACTTTCGCGCTGGCTGCTGGGTGAGAATACCTCGCCCACCGATACGAAAATCCTGCGCGAGGTGGGGGTCACCGGCAAAATCAACCGCCCCAATGCATTCCGTATGCTGCGCTCATTATGCCAGGTAATCCGCGCCCTCTCTTATAGCGGCCTTATTTTGCTGTTTGATGAAGTGGACCGTATGGCCAGCGTCGGTGGCAAAGCTGAAAAAGTGGCGACCGATACCCTGCGTGAAGTGGTCGACCGCACCCGTGACGATTTGCCCGGCGCGATGTTTGTTTATGCTGTGCCTCCTCAGTTTATCAGCGACATCGTTCCAAAATATCCGGCTTTGCAACAGCGCGTGCGCGCACCCGGCCGCTTTAGCCGCATCAACCATTTCAGCCCGCAAATAAATTTGGAACATCTTGACCTGGATGAGGATGATTTGATGCTGGCAATTGGGGAGAAGCTCATCCCCATTTACGAAATCGCCTTTGATACCACTTTTGATCCAGCAACCCAACGCGCCAATGCTGTCATTTTGGCCAATGTGGCCCGGGATGTCTTCCTCGACGTCAGCCACAGACGCCTCTTTGTCAAATCATTTGTGGTGGAACTTTCCCGACAGCATCACGTTCAGGAACACACGATCACCGAAGATGAAGCACGGGCTATTTTGCGGGGTCAGATCGATGAGCTGGCAGGCGGGGAGACGCCCCCCTACTAATCATGTTAGGCACCAAGGTACAACATCCTGAGTTTGGCGAGGGCCAGGTAATGGCAATGTATCGGAACGGCCGGGAACTGCTGGTGCGTTTTGCCAATGGTCTGCGTTTTCGCCGGCCGGCAGCCGAATTTTCTCAAGATGGGAAACTGCTTCAGAAGCCGGCCCCGGCTATGACTGGATTATATGAAGCACCAGCGCCAATGCCCAAAACCCAACTGGAATCCCGGCAGCTGGTTGAATCGTTGCGGGTTGGTATTGCCCCGGCGCAGCATGTGGCCGAATTGACTGTCGATTTGCAATCCGAACGAGAAAGTATTTTGGTGGGTCTAAACCAGGCTCACCAACATGGTGGGGCTGTTCGTGCGGTCGTCGGCGAATACGGTTATGGTAAGAGCCATATTGTGGAACTAACGACACAGGAGGCCCTGACGCGTAACTTCTTAGTTGCCACAGTCAGTCTTGATTTGCTGGAACTTCCGCCACACCGTTCCTTTGCCATCTACCGTGAGGCGCTGCACAATCTGAGTTATCCCGATACCGACGAGTTGGGTTTGGCCCCGCTGCTGGAAAAATCGGCCGATTTGGAGCGTATTCTGCCCCGGCTCGAATTGCTTTCTCCGGCTGACCTGGATCCAGTACTGATCGGCTTAACCGCCATTGCGAGTACCATTTCTTCTCGACAACGCAAAGCTTGGATCAACTGGCTTATGGGCGGCCGTCGCGTGCGTTTGATGAACAAGGCCCTGCCCAAGGGAGTGAAATTCCCAACCATTTACAAAATTGGCCACAATGCCCGCCAGATCGCCTATCTTCTCACTGGACTAAGCGCCCTGGCCAGGCTGGGCAACTACAGCGGACTTTGTGTTTTGGTCGATGAGGCCGAAAGTTATTCTCTGCTGCGCCCCTACCAGCGTCCCAAAGCCAGCCTCTTTTTCCAGGCGATGATTTATGCTGCCTTGCGTCAGAAACAGAATAAAATTCAGCCTGAAATTTTCCCGCAGCATCGCTGGCGTGACTATCCCCTGGCTTATGATCAGGGGCAGGCTATCTTTTTCATGTTTACGGTGACGCGCAGCGATAATCGGATGCCTTTAGATGAATGGTTGACCCCGGAGCAGGTGTTTTATCTGGAGCCGGAAGCTTCGCCCCAGGAGCTAGGCCGGTTTTTGCAACATATTCTGAACTATCATGGGGAGGCGTATGGATATGGTCCGGGTGAACGGCAGGGTCAGGTGCGGCGCGGCGCAGCGGAACTTCTGGCTCGGGGGTTGCGTAACGGCCGTCTTTCTATGCGCAGTATCGTCCGTCTGGCGGTGGAGCTGTATGACTTACTCTATCTCCACCCTGATTACGACGTCGCCACGTTGCTGGACGAGCTGCGCCAACAGGTGCATTAATTGTGATGTCGGCGGCAGCCGTTAAGAAGCAAATCCCCCACACCTGGCCTCTGTTTTTCGCCCGTTACGGCCGTTTTACCCCTGTCCAGGAAGAAGCGATCCCTCTCATTCTGCGCGGTGAAAACTGTCTGGTAATGGCCGCAACCGCTTCTGGCAAAACAGAAGCGGTGCTCGCTCCTTTGCTGGAAAGAGAGTGGTCGCGTCTGCAACGACCTGATTCTGTCCTGCACCTGTTGTATATTTGCCCTACCCGCGCCCTGGTGCGCGATCTATATGAACGGTTACAGGTCCCATTGGCCAATGCCCGAATTTCACTGTCCATGAAAACCGGCGATACTGGCCCGGTTAGCCAGGATCACCCCCCGGCCCTTTTAATCACCACTCCGGAATCAACCGATGCACTCCTTACACGGGCACCCCGCCTGTTTACCAATTTACTGGCCATCGTGCTGGATGAGATTCATCTGTTGGATAATACATCTCGTGGTGATCAACTGCGCTGCCTGTTGACCCGGCTGGCACGGATTCGCCACTATGCATATCCAGACAGTCGGCGAACGCAGCGAGTGGCCCTTTCAGCAACAGTGGCTGATCCGGCTGGCGTGGTGGAACGTTATCTGAGGGCAGGGCAAGTCGTTGCGGTTCCCGGCAGACGGCCAATATCGGCCGAAATTCGCCCCCTGTATGATCTGGATGAACTTGTGGCGGTGCTGGCGGAGCGTTCACGGCCAAAATCGCTTCTATTTTGCAACGCACGGGAAGAAGCAGAACGGGTGGCTGCTTACTTGCAGGAACATTTGCCCTTTGATGCGGCCGTTTTCGTCCATTACAGCAATTTGGACGGGGCCGTGCGGCGCGATGTAGAAACCCGGTTTGTGCAGGCTGCGGTTGCCATTTGTGTGACGACCTCAACGTTGGAACTAGGCATTGACATTGGCAGTGTGGATGATGTGGTGCTGTTGGGCGTTCCACCTGACTTATCCTCCTTCATACAGCGAATCGGCCGAGGTGGGCGGCGAAAGATTGAATCACAAGTGCTGTGTCTGCCCAAATCACCGGGGGAGTGGGCTCGATTTGAGGCGCTGCAATATTTGGCTGCCGGAGCGGACGATGTCCCGGAAGATATGCGAGTTTATGGTTTCCGGCCGTCAGTGTTGGTGCAGCAAATATTTAGTTCGATCAAGCAGAATCCTACCGGCGCTGTTCGGCTGGCCGATGTGGCGCGTCTGGCGCCATCAAATACGGATAAGGAACAGGTGCGACAGCTTATCGCAGAACTGGTTTTTCACCAATATCTGCAGCCCGGCCGTTTGGGGGAATGGCGGCCAGATGCCAAATTACAGCTGCTCATTGACCAGCATGACATTTACAGCAACATCGGTCTTGGGCCAATGGCCGCCACGGCCGTGGACGCTTATACCGGCCAAATCATCGCCCAAACTGAAAGGGTCTATAAAACGGGGATGGTAGTTTTGTTGGGTGGGCGGCCAATGCAAGTAATGTGGCAGGATGGTTTTCGTTTTGGTCTGGCGCCGTCGGCTGCAGCTAAAATTGACGAAGCGCTGCGCTTTCAAAAATCTTTTGCCGCCATTCCATATTTGGTGACACAAACGGTGGCGCATTTATTGGGGATTGAATCTGGTCAGATGATTTGTTTGCCTCATGCGGATGGTCACCTGCTATTTCATTTTTGGGGGACGATGTGGGGGAAGCTATTAACGGCCGTTTTGGGCGAAAACAATCTATATGTGGAAGCGATTAATGAATATTGTCTTTATTTGAGACAACCGCTGTCTGAATTACCCGGTTGGGATAAGACTCTAATTGAAAAAGCAGCACAAAAAACGGCCGTTGCCCAGACAAATCGCCTGGAAATGGGACGGTTTCACAGCTTGCTGCCAGCCAAAATGGCGCGAGAGGCTGCAGTTCATCAGTTGAATCTGCCAAAATTCAGCCAGATGTATGCCCAAGTGAAAATCAGCACCAAAACGAATGTTGCTGAAAAGCTGTACATGCTGGCGCAATAAAAGCGGTTTTCAATCTACCGAATTGATCGCGGGAACGATCACATCCGCAGTTCAACGATGTCCCCATCAAAAAGGACTTGCTCCCGGCTAACAACCTGGCCGTCGAACGCGCCGCTTCCCCACACGCGGGCCGACTTGAACTGCTCCACAAAATCCTTATGCACTTTGGCGGCGAAATCCGCCACGGTGCTGCCCCGCGGCAGAACAAAGGGGGCCGTGCGATCCACTTCTTGACCTGGTGGACGGGAGTAAATGCGCATGACTGCCAGCTGGTCGAAAATCGCCTGGCCAAGCGCTTCGAAATGACGGCCGTGGGCAGCCGACACGGCGACCAGTGGCCAAGTGTCGCCCAACAACTCGCAGAGCACGGCAAAATCCTCGTCCAGCGCTTCGTTGTCACATTTGTTGGCCACCACCAAGATAGACTTGGCCATTGCGCGCCCCGTTGCCGCATCCTGTCCCCAGCTTGGGACGACCCGCTGGGCAGCCAGGAAGTCGAGGCTGGCCTCGATTTGATCCAGAGTCGGCCCCTGCAAATCGACGACGAGTAGAAGCAGGTCGGCCCGGCGAATCAAATCCATCATGTCTGGCTCAATGTAATCAGGGTTAAGCGGCGGCAGGTCGATTAGTTGAATCTGGACGTGGTGGAATTCAAGCATCCCCGGCGTGGGTCCCCAGGTCGTAAATGGATGCTCAGCCACGGCCGGTTCGGCATTTGTTAACGCCCTGACCAGGGCCGACTTACCTGTATTGGGTGGCCCTAGAAGCACCACCTGGCCCGCCCCTTCCCGTTCGATATGGTAGGCGGATTTGTGGCGCGCGGCACCCCCTTTTGGGCCGCGCGCTGTCGCTTCCTTCATTTTGGAGAGCTTGCGCCGCAGGTCGGCGCGCAAATGGTCGGTGCCTTTATGCTTGGGCACCGTGCTAATTAGCTCTTCCAGCAGGCGGATGCGTTCCTGAGAAGACTCGGCGGCTTTATAGCGCTCTTCTACCTGATAATACTCGGCTGGTAAATTAGTGGGCATCTTTCAGTGCATGTACGGTCAAATCAATATTCGAATTATAGCATGAATGGGTAGCCAACGGACAAGCCGGTCACCAGCTCGCCCGTCTAAAAATGCCGATACAGTGAGTCGGTTGAAAGATACCGGTGCAAAACCGGCATCAACGGCCGGGTTGGGGTGTACACGCCGCCGGCCACCCAGATTTCATCCTGGGCATCGGCCGTGCCGAGGGCTCGTTCCAGCGTGATATAGGCGTCAGCCTAGAAGTATCTTAGCAATAATTGTTAACTCAAAATGCTAACTCAATCATCTGATGTCCGGTCAAACGATCAACCTGCAGCCGCACCTCTCCACTCTCGTTTTCAAATACCACTTGAGCACCCTCAGGAACCAACCTCGCCGCTACCACCGGGCTTTCAACCCGCAAACCAAGCTCAAGATCGTGCAGCGGAATGACATCCTCAATCACGTCAATGGTGTCGCTGCGGCGAATGGGAATATAGTGCAAAAGGTGCACGATCCAACTTTCCGTTCTGCCTTCTATTTGCCGTCTATTGATAGTGACCTGCAGCGTTGAAGGTCCGTTATGGGTCACCAGCGGCTGGCCCAGCAGGCGGCCGAGAGCACCGCGCACCATCGTCCGCACCCAGCGCGGCGCATTGTGCTGATACAGGCGAAAGATCGGATGGGCAAAGTAGATCACGTTTTGATGCTCGATCACCGCCGGATAAACCGCTTCGCCGGTCGAGGGGGCGTGCTTGTGAGACATAAAATGTTCGTGCGTGCGGTTAAAAAAGGGGCGCACGGCCGAGGCAACCACGGCCGCATTTTCTGCCGGCCGGGTTAAAGCACCCCGCAGATACATGACGTGCTCAGTGTGCGGCAGCTCCTCACCCAAAAATCCCTCTGGAATAACAAAATCAGGCTCAAAAGGAGCATCTCCTTCGAAATGCACACCAAAAAACTCCGGGAAGGTCTCTGAATTGGCCCGTAAACCGCCGCGATAAGAGGCGATGATTTTCCCTCCACCGGTTACAAATGTCTTTAACTTTTCAACGGCCGATTCAGTCAAACCAATCTCATCCGGGAGGATAATTACTCTGTACCGGCCAAATTCGCTGCTGGGGCTGATGAAATCGAACTGAAAACCATCGGCCACCAGAATCTGGTAAGCACCGGCCGTCGAGCGAGGGATGCGCTCGTGAGCGGTCGAAGCCGGCGAGCTTGTTTCATCGCCGAAAGCGGCCGGCAGCATGACCCCGATCTCCACCACGGGTGTCACGTTTTTGCACCACGGTTCTTTTGCCCTGACTTGTTCGTACACCTGACCCACCAGTTGGTAAGTCGCTTCATCAAGCACCCCGCTAGGGTGGAGTTGGTCCCCGATGCTGCACTGAGCGCCGAGGGCCAACATCTGAAAACACTCGTACTCCAGGGCTTCCTGATTTTTGAGGGAGTGAAAATCACCCCATTCCGTGTGAAATTTACCCGTCATACCCAAATACGGTTTGTCTAAGGTGCGAGCGTAACGGGCGGTAATGGGAAAGTGGGTGTAACCCCACTCACCGCTGGGGATCGATTCGATCTCCAATTGGGTATAGCAGTCAAGGGTGGGCACATTCGCCGGGCTGATGTGCCCTTCATTAAAGAAGATGGTGCACTCCGCATCAAACTGACGCACGTAGGCGGCCATCTCCCGCTTGAAGGTGTTGATGACCTGTAGGCCAAACCTTTCGCGATGGCTGCGATCGGCCGGGTTAAGGCCAATCGCTTTCATCTGGGCCATAGCCAACCGCGAACAATCGTTCAGTGGCTTCACGATGTCGAACCAAAACCCGTCCACCGGCAGCAGCTCAAACATTTCCGCCACATGTGCCTTCAAAAAATCAAAATACGGCGAATTGACCAGCAGATTGTGGCGAAACCCCGCCTCAAAGGGGCCGGGACCCTGAATGCGGCCGTTTTCATCAACGGCCAGCCATTCGGGATGGCGCTGCGCGGTGAAATAATCCCACTGAATCGTCGTATAAATCGGCACCCGAATACCAACCGCGTGACACGCTTCGATTTGCTCCTTGAGTAGATTGCGCGTCAGATGCGGATGGCGCCGCTCCGGAAAGCGCTTGGTGTCAAAGTAAATGTACCCGTGATGGCAGCGGGCAAAACAGTTAATCGAATTGACGTGTGCTTCAGCCAGCGTTTGGGCAAACCGGCCGGGATCAAAATCCATCCCGACGCTTGTGATCTGCTGCGCGGTGTGAAAATCGAGGTGAACTTGGCGAAATGGTTGGGTCATCCTTTTTTCCTTTTTAATTTGTAAACCTTACAAAGCTGCGGTGGATCGTCAATGACCTGTCATGGCTGAGGATGGAACCGATGTAGGGGCTTGGCTCGTAGGGGCTTGGCTAGCCAAGCCCTTACAAATATCATATGCGGTTAAAGCACATCGCCAGCAGCTCATCTATAGTCGAAAATGCCAGACACTGCACCGTATCAGCCCCACCGTAATAGATTTTGACCTCCCCATTTTCTTCAGCAATCACCCCGGCCGTAAACACCACGGACGGGGTTTGACCAATCAGTTCAAACGGCTCAATCGGCCGTAAAATTGGTTTTTCGCAGCAGGCGATAATCCTGGAAGGGTCCGCCAGATCGTGCAGGCAAACCCCTAGTTGGTAGACATAATGTGATTTGCACTGGGTTCGCACCCCATGAAAAATATTTAACCACCCTTTCTCTGTCTTGATTGGTGGGGCACCAGCCCCAACTTTGGCCCAGGCCCAGCTAATATCGCTGGTCCTCATGACGCAGGTGCTCTGCCCCCAGTGAATCAAATCGGGCGAGTAAGAGAGCCACATATCCCCGCCGTCCCAGCTGGTCATCGGCCGGTCGAGACGAGCAAACAGCCCGTTGATCTTCTCGGGGAACAGCGCCCCGTTGCGATTACCAGGATCAGATACAAACCCCATCCACTCAAATTGTTCCCAATCTTGGGTCTGAAACAGGCTGATGCGGCAGTCGTACTCACTGTGACAGGCGTGCATGATGTAGTAGCGGTCCCCGATCTGGGTGATCCGCGGATCGTAGTAATTGATCGAGGCGTATTTTTGCCAGACAGGATGATCGATCGGCATGTCGATCGGCTTTTCTCGCGGAGTAAAGTTTATCCCGTCCTCACTCTCGGTAATCCAGAAATATGGTTTGAGACCGATATCCTCCAGGCGGCAAAGCATCAGGTATTTGCCGTTATATTTGGTGATGCCCGAGTTAAAGCAGTGGGCGATGTGAAATTCTTCGGGAAAATCACCGGCCGTCAAGATCGGGTTGTTTTCATATCGTTGAATTAAATCTCGACCAGCATAAATCTCCATCATCTTTCTCCTGCACGTTTGTGTGTTTCGAGAACGTGCGATTTTCTATGTTTAAGATCGATCCTCCACCAGGAAGATCACGAATCTCTTTTTGTAGGGCCGCAGCATGCTGCGGCCAAAGAAAACATATCGTTCAAAAGCTAAAAACGACGCAACAAATCCAGCAGCCGGCGATCCAGCTTGTGCCCGTACCAATCTTCGTAGTCGACATCGAGACGGCCGGAGTTCAGAATGCCAAAATCACCGCGCAAATTCCACAGCGCAAACCCGATTCCCGCCTCAGTCAAAATCTCGAGCACGTCTTCAAGCCAGGTTAAGGCCACGGTATGTGAGGTGTGGTTAAATGTTCCACCCTCGCCACAGTGCACCCCAACCCCCTCTTTGGCCAGTTCAATCCACGGCGCATAATGTTTTTCCAGACGCTGCCGATTCCATACCTCACCATCAGACATGCGCCCTGGCCAATCGGGTGCTTCCCAGCCATCGCTGCCCTTAATCCAGGCCGCTTTGTAATGGGTCAGATTGATCGGTTGGTAAGCGCGGGTACTCTGTACCACCTCCAGGTCGTGGAATTCCGGGCAGGGTTCATTCCCATACGTCAGGCCATCCACAAAAATTAACCGCTTTGAATCGATGGCCCGAATGGCGGCGACTGTTGACCGAACGACGCGTTCATAATCTTGACGCGACATCTGCGAGTTAACGACACCGGGCTCGTTGATCAAATTAAAGCTCAGTTGGGCGGACGCGATTTCTTTGTACCGCCTGGCAAACAGCTCCCAGTGATAAATAAAAGCGTCAAGCGCGGCCGGACTTTGCCACAGGTTGAACGCCGGATCAATTTCCCGGTTGACGCAGTAGCCGGGCCCGTGATGGAAATTGAGGTTGATATGAATGTCGTATTTTTCCCCCAGTTGAATGGCCCAGTCTATATTCTCGATTTTCGCTTCATCCACCTGATAGACATCGTGTGCGGCCGTCCACAGGGTATAGTTGGCCGGAAGGCGAGCAAAATCAAACCCCCAATCAGCCATCCAGCGAAAATCATCTTCCCGAAAATCACCGGTGGTGTGCGACCAACCGCCCATCTCTAACAGGTTAAAGCCCCGCCAGCGGGGAATCTGTACTTTCATGATATTTTTAAGTGGTTTAGGTAAGTTACAAAAAGTTTTCTGAGGAAGGTGTCCGCAGATTACGCAGATGGCCGCAGATTTTTCTCTGTAATCTGCGAAAATCTGCGTAATCTGTGGACAGTTATTTTAGAAAAGATTTTTTAAACCACATAAAAAAAAGCTCTTCAAAAATAATTTTTCCGCAGACCCCGTAGAGGTGAACCAAAGGTTCGCAGATTAAAAGAGAAAATAAGAGACAATCCGTGCTATCTGCGTCTGGAAATTAATCGTGATCCAATTAATCAACCGCTAATCGACACAGCTTTGAATCACGGCAAATAAAGCGTTGGCCTCTTCCCCCGCCGGTAAATCATGCCCACCGGCATAGGAGAAAAACTGTGAGCCATGCGCTTTAATGTCGAGAAAAAAGCGGCGGGCGGACCGTTTTCTGGACCTCTTATCCGCCTCTCCACAGCCAATTACCCAGCGAATCTTTTGATACCCATCTACTGCCTTTTGCCGCAGCACATCTTGAATTTCCGGCTTATCCCAGGGATTGTTTGAAAACCACTTTTCCTCCAGCATCATGCCGAAACTCTCCCCCTCCGGGTTGGTCCAGCAGCCGGCCGCCAAACAAATGGCGCTCTTAACCAGGTGCGGATGCCTGAGGCTAAAACGGTGGGCAAACTGCGCCCCACCGGAAAACCCCACCAAAACGACTTTTCCGGCGCAGTGACCGGTCTGGCGGTGATGATCTAGAAGGGCGATCAGCTCCGCATCGGCCGCCGGTAGGAGAAATTGATATGGGGTTTTAAACGTCGGAAACAGAAAAACGCTGTCCGGAAAAGTGCCTCGGCCGACATGCGTTTCTACATACGCTCTCATCGAAGCCCCGGTGGCATCGGTTCCATGCACAAATACAACCGGTATGGCGCTGGCGGAGATGCGAAAGGTGAAGTCGATATTTATCATGCCGATTTACTGAAAAGCGATCTCCACCATTTGATGGCCGTTGACGCGTGGAACCACAAAATGCACCACGCCCGGATCACTCG
>JAAUYD010016527.1_pt1 | contig 12364 bp, 12 predicted proteins | sample 7278101 | NCBI WGS metagenome assembly JAAUYD01 (sample SAMN14350128, study PRJNA611818) | marine sediment metagenome | isolation source: surface marine sediment (0.6m) | place: French Polynesia: Moorea | collected 2018-08 | reverse complement strand
TCGGGCGCACGCGGTCACGCCGTCGAATTCGCCGGTGCGGCAATCGAGAGCCTCGATATGGAGGCGCGCTTCACGCTATGCAACATGGCCGTCGAGTTTTCCGCCTTTACCGGTATCGTCGCGCCGGATGAGAAGACCATCGCATACGTCGAAGGCCGGCCATATGCGCCGACTGGCGATACCTGGAATAGCTGTGTCGACTATTGGCAAACATTACGTAGCGATGACGACGCGAAATTCGACAAGGAGATCATCATCGACTGCACGAACATCGCGCCGACCATGACCTGGGGCACGAGTCCCCAGCACGCGATACCGGTCGACGGCCATGTTCCAACGCTCGACAGCGCTTCGGACGACGAGGCCCGTGAGCAAATGCAGAGCGCAATGGACTATATGGGAGTCGAGCCGGGCAGTCCCCTGGTTGGTTTGCCGATTCACGGCGCGTTCATTGGCTCCTGCACAAATGCGCGTCTGTCAGATCTGCGTGCTGCTGCCGAGATATTGAAAGGCAATCGCGTAGCCGATGGTGTCCGCGCGATCTGCACCCCGGGCTCCCGCCCCATCAAACTCGCTGCCGAAGCCGAAGGTATCGACAAAGTATTTACGGATGCCGGCTTCGAGTGGCGCGAACCTGGCTGCTCGCTGTGTTTCAACGCCGGCGGCGAGAGCTTTGGACCGGAAGAACGCGTCGTCACCAGCACAAACCGGAATTTTCGCGGACGCCAGGGACGCAAAACACGTTCACACCTGGCCAGTCCGGCTTCAGTTGCAGCATCCGCAATTGCGGGAAAAATATCTGACGTGCGCGAGGTGAATCGCGCGTGAAGAAATTTGTCCAGCACATGGGCGTTGTTGCGCCAATGATCATCGACAACGTCGATACGGACCAGATCATTCCCTCGCGTGAAATGAAGCGGGTAAGTCGCCATGGCCTTGGGGACGGCCTCTTTGCAGGCTGGCGCTACAACTACGACGACATGAAGAAAGTCGGTTTGCGCCGCAATTTCGTTCTCAACAGGCCCGAGTACTTCGGTGCTTCGATCATCCTGGGCGGCAAGAACTGGGGCTGCGGCTCATCGCGTGAGCATGCAGTCTGGGCGCTGTACGACTACGGCATACGAGTCATCATTGCCGAGAGCTTCGGGCGCATCTTCCACCGCAACTGCGCGCGCAATGGCCTGCTAGCAGTTGAGTTGCCCGAAGAACAAATCGCGCTGATCGAAAAGCAGGTTCTGGAGTCACCGCAATCCGGCCGAGTACTCGTCGATCTCGCGAAGGGCGAGATTCATACACCGCGCGGCAACGTTTTCGAGTTCAGCATCTGGGAGTCGGACCGCAATATGCTCCTTAATGGCCTCGACTACATCGAGTACACGCTGCAGCACGAGGACGCGATTGAGGCGTACGCCGAGCGGGACAAGAAGACCCGCGCCTGGGCCTACCTGCCCTGATTTGCATTCACCGGGACCCGAACCCGGTTCCTGGTTTCTTGCCATGCAAATCCGTCACGTCGCGACTCAAATGTCTGGCGCCGTTGCGGACGCCCAAGCCGCGCAATTCAGAGTTCTCGCCCGCGATTGACGGGCCTCGTGCTCTTCTCGTGATCAACTCGTAGTCCGTTCGGGACTTTTTGTCGAGGCACACCCTAGTTTCTGACGTGTCAATCCAACGAGAGGACACATGTCATGAATCGCAATATCTTCGAGTACTCACTGCTACTTTCCCTTGTGGCAATCTTCGTCGGCGGCTGCACGACGATGACCGACGCGGAACGTGAAGACCGTGAATACCGTCGAGCGGAGTGGCGCGAGAATTTCCGCGCCCACCGCGTGGACTGCAGTGCTCGCGGCGGCCGCTTCGAGTTCGACGGTTCGGTTGAGCAGGACCGCGACGGCATTCCCCGGTACAAAGTTCGGTACACTTGCAGCTTGCCGCCCCTGGCAGCCGTTAGACGATAAGCAACAATAGTCGTGCGGCGCAGTCCAGACCAAAGCCAAGACTCGGTGTATGCTAACGACGCCAACGGTACAAAAGTCACGCCGCAACTGCTTACGCCCGACTGGGTGGAGCCCTGGCTGATGGCGGGTGATTTCAGTGTCGGTAACTGGATCGTTCGACCCGAACGGCTCAGCATGCACCTTACCGAAAAGACGGTTCAAATTACGCCGAAAGCGATGGCAGTTCTGCAACTGCTCGCCGACGCCAAAGGTCGTGTCGTCGCCCGTAATGATATCTTCGACCAGGTCTGGCCGGGCGCCACGGTGACCGACGACGCACTCACCCAATGCGTCGTCGAACTCAGAAAAGCTTTCGATGATTCCGCCCAGAATCCGCAGTACATTGAGACGATCCCAAGGAAGGGACTCCGGCTCGTGCAGCCGGTTTCCGAGGTCGTCGAAGATGCGGCGGTGGCGAAGCGGCCGCGAGGTCGAAGGCTCGCCCAGATCGCTGCCGCGCTGGTTGCAATTGGCGGTATTGGCGCCGGGATCTTGTGGGCGACGTCGACGGGCACCGGGCCGGTCTTGTCTGACGACGTCAAGACGCTGGCGGTATTGCCGTTCGCCGACACGAGCGAGACAGGCGATCAGACACATATCGCCGACGGCATAAGCGAGGAGATTATCGCCAGGCTGGGAAATCTCGAGGACCTTCTGGTCGTCGGTAGAACATCCTCATTTTTTTACAGGGATTCGGAGGGGCGCATTGAGACAATTGCGCGCGAGCTCGACGTGCGCTATCTCCTGGAAGTCGGAGTGCGACGCTCGGGAAACGAAATTCGTACCACTGCACAGCTTGTCGATGCGAGCAGCGGTTACCAGCTTTGGAACGGCACCTACGACCGCCCGCTCGAAGACATCTTCGCGGTCCAGGACGAGATTGCCGAAGCTGTCGCGAGGGCGCTTAGCCTGAAGTTGGACGTGGGCTTCCTCAGGGATGCCGGAACCAGAGATGTCGAGGCATTCGAAGCGTTCTGGATGGGCGTCAAGACTTACTACTCAGGACAGACGACGCCCTACATCGACAAAGACGGTCACCGACGCAGCATCGAGCAGTTCCGGCGGGCAACCCGGCTTGATCCGGAATGGGCGCACGCATGGGCGTATCTCGCCATGACCTACCACTGGGGCCGCTCGCTGTATGGGGAACCCGACCCGTGGACGGAACTCGCGCTCGAGGCCCTGCAGCGCGCCAACGACCTCGCACCGAATCAGCAGTTGGTCGCCAACGTCCACGCAACGATACACACATCGCTGGGCAACTGGCGAGAGGCCGAGATGGGCGTGCGGCGTCTTGAACTGCTGCGGGACGAACAGCCACACCTCGACGCGAGGCAAGCCGCGGCGCTTGCAGTATGGCCAACCGAATTCGCCTACTGGGCTGTCCGCTTCGACCTCGATGCGAAAACCGGCAGGGCAACCGACAGCATTGATGCGGCGGAAGTCCTGCGGGCACGGTATCCGGACGAGCCGTTGGCATCTCTATACTTGGGGCATTTCCACGCGATGTTGGGTCAGTCGCAGCAAGCGACCGCATTGTTTAAAGAGATCGGCTGGTCGAAGGACGGATTGACGGCGGCACTTGGCAGCGACGATGCTGAGCTCATCCAGCGCTGGATCGAGGCAGCCGTCGGTAAAAACAAGGCTCACGTTCCACAGCGGGATGACATCAACACCGTCATGGCGGAGTTGCTGCACGACCGCGAGTCCGCGCTGGTGTGGCTCCGTGATGCTTATGAACGTGGGTCTGCCCCCGATTTTTGGATCGCCATCTGGGCCGGTCATCACAACGCTACCGAAATCGCGCTCGACGCATTGCGCCGGTCTCCTGACGGATGGGCCATGTGGCTGTCAGTTATGGAAGGCATTCGGCAGACACCGGGGTTTGGAGATCTCGTCGATGAGATTGGTCTCGTCGATTATTGGGCAGAGTTCGGCTGGGGCGACTTCTGCACTCCGGCCGCGAGCGGCGAAATAGCCTGCAACTGAGCGGCCACGCCACGCATTGTGATCGGGCGCCCGACGAACTACGAGCGATAAAACCGGCGATTGAATTGAACGGCTGGCTCTGGCCGGAAGCATTCAGCCGCCGCGTCTGGGGTAGAATTGTAGCCAATCACCCGGACGAGACGTTCGCAGACAAATGAGCTGGGACATATTCGTACACGATTTTCCGTCGCACCTGTTGTCCGTAGCCGACATTCCGGACAACTTCCAGCCGGGCCCGATCGGTAGTAGGTCCGACGTATCGGCGAGGATTCTCGAAGTCTTCCCAGGCGCAGACTTCACAGATCCATGTTGGGGCGTCATTGATGGTGCTGACTGGTCGATCGAGGTGAACATCGGTGAGGACGAGCCTTGCACCGGGTTTGCGCTGCACGTCCGAGGAGGTGATGGCGCCGCCGAAGCCGTTGCAGCGATTTTGGACCATCTTCAGCTTCGGGCAATTGACATGCAGACAGGTGAGTTCTTTGTCGCAGCAGAGAATGCGAGAGCGTCCTTGTCGAGGTGGCGCAACTTCCGCGATCGTGCGCTCGGAGTGAAGGATTAACCGACAGCTGGTTCTGGCCGGAAACCGAAAGTCGCGCGGTCTCGGGTAGAATGACGGCAACCGACCGGTGCGGTCGCTGAAAACCACGCGAATACCGGCGGACTGACGAAAACGTATGGCATCCATTAGACGTGCAACAGCGGCGGACGCGTCAGCCGTTGTGGAATTGATCAAGGCGCTGGCTGCACATCACGGCAGTACTGAGTTTGTTCGCACGGACGAAGATGCGCTTCTGGCCGCCGGGTTTGGTGAAGCCTCGGACGTTGGGGCGCTCGTAGCGGAAGTTGATGGCGCAGTAGCCGGATTTCTCTCCTATACGATCCGCTACTCGATTTGGTCAGGCGCTCACTTTATGCAGATTGACGATGTGTTTGTTCGCGATGAATACCGTGGAGACGGGTTGGGCGCCACATTAATGAGAGAGTCGCAAAGAACCTGCCAAGAACTCGGCCTTTCGCAGATCAAGTGGGAGGTTGAACCAGACAACGTCGCGGCGATACGGTTTTATGAACGACTCGGGGCGACAGGTTACGACAAGCGACTGTTTCGCTGGAACATTGAAGAGTCTGCCGAGTAGCGTCTCTCCGGGCCGTTTCCAGACATTCTTCTGATCAGAGGATCATCGTTTATGGAACTTATTGAGATTGCAGTACTTGTATCCGCCCTGCTCTGTTCGTTGGTTGCCGGCTTGGTGCTTACGTTCGCGATAGTGGTAATGCCCGGCATTAAAGCCCTGGGAGATCGTGAGTTCTTGAAGTCATTCAAGGCGATAGATCGCGTCATTCAGAACAATCAGCCCGTGTTCATGCTGGTTTGGCTTGGCTCCGCACTGATGTTGCTGGTTAGCGCAGTGCTCGGGATCTGGTCATTGGCGGGCCTTGACAGAATCCTCCTGCTCGTCGCATGCGCACTTTATATATTCGGAGTTCAGGTGCCGACGGTCGCGATCAATATCCCGCTGAACAATTATCTACAATCGCAAAACCTCGATGCAATTACCGAATCCGCCGTTCGGGAGACCACAGCAAAGTTCGAGTCGCGCTGGCAGCGCTGGAACACTATTCGGACGGTCGTCGCGACGCTCACGACAATACTTCTACTATTCCTTCTCCTGCGGTTCTAGTCAGTCTCACCCGCGACCGCGCCCGCCTCGACCATTGCGGCAATCGCACCGTCGTCGTAGCCAAGTTCTTTGAGTACACCAACCGTGTGCTCGCCAGAGCGCGGCGGATTGAGTCGCGCACCAAAGCGTTCACCTTCCATTGCGAAAGGCAACGCCGGCAACCGTACGTCTTTGCCATCCGGCAATGTCAGGTCGAGAAGACCGCCTGATTCATTGAGATGCGGATCGTCGAGCAAATCCTGGGGTCGTTCGATCGGCGCAAACGGCAGGCCGCTCGACTCCAGTCTATCCATGAGTTCCTGCTTGGTCATTGCGGCGAAACGTTCACGCACGATCGGAATGATGCGCTCGCGTTCGGCAACCCGGTTGTTGTTCGCGCGCAGGTGCTCTTCGGCGAGCAGATCATCGAAGCCAAAGTCCTCGCAGAACGTTAGCCATTGCGGGTCGCTGACGACACCGACGAAGACCTTTTCGTCATCGCTGGTTTCGAAAACGTCGTAGATCGCCCAGGCCGAAACGCGCGCCGGCATTGGCGCCGCCGGTGCACCAGTCACTGCGTACTGCGCGATGTGCTGGCCAACGAGGAAGACCGTGCTCTCGTAAAGCGAGCTTTTGATCTGCTGCCCCTTTCCGGTGCGATGTCGTTCCTCGAGTGCGGCAAGAACACCGACCGCACCCCAGACACCTCCCATGACATCGATCACGGATGCGCCGGCGCGCAAAGGACGCCCCGGCGGGCCGGTCATGTAGGACAGACCGCCCATCATCTGCGCTACCTCGTCGAGCGCCGTGCGATGTTCGTAGGGCCCTTTCAGGAATCCGTGCGTCGAGCAGTAGATCAGCCGCTGATTCGCTTCGCTGAGTGTCTCGTAATCGAGGCCGAGCCGGTCCATGGCCCCCGGGCGAAAGTTTTCGATCAGTACGTCCGCGTCGTTGACGAGGTCACGCGCAATACGAATACCGTCTTCTGATTTAAGATTCAGGCGAATGCTCTTCTTGTTGCGGTTGTACATCGCGAAGTAGCCGGCGCCTGAACCCTTAAGCGTGCGCGTCTTGTCGCCCGAGAGTGGCTCGACGCGGATGACTTCGGCGCCGAGGTCGGCAAGCACGAGACCGCCCGCCGGGCCCATGACCATGTGGGAAAATTCAATGACACGGATACCGGATAGCGGCAGATCGTTTGCAGCGGCGTGACTCACGTAGACCTCTTCATTGGTCTTATTTGGTATAATCATATATCTTTATTCAATCTGCCTGCAAGGCATTGTTTTACTGAAGAAATTCAATGACCGATAGCCACATCCTCGTCAGCGAGGTCGGGCCTCGTGACGGCCTGCAAAGTATCGACGCGATCTTGCCAACCGCCGTGAAAAACGCCTGGATTCGAGCCCAGGCGGAAGCCGGCTTCAAGGAAATAGAGGTCGGCTCGTTCGTGCCGCCCAAGGTACTGCCGCAGATGGCCGATACGGCGGAAGTCGTAAGGGAGGCGCTGAACGTTGCAGGACTCAACGTCGCCGTGCTGGTGCCCAACCTGCGCGGCGCCGAGAACGCGATCGCCGCAGGGGCGCATAAGATCTCCATCCCGTTTTCAGTCAGCGAAACCCATAGCCTGAAGAATGTGCGGCGCACGCACGACCAGATGATCGAGGAGGTTCGAAGCATCGCGGCACTCGTCGCAGAACAGAAAGTGCCACCACACTTCGAAGCCGGGCTATCGACTGCGTTTGGCTGCACGATCGAGGGGCCCGTCAGCGAAGACCTCGTCGTTCGGTCCGCGGAGCGGCTAATGGACGCCGGCGTGGCGGAAGTCGGCTTGTCGGACACAACGGGCTACGCAAATCCGGCGCAGGTGAAACGCCTCGTCCGCAAGGTACAGGCCGCAGTCGGCAAGGAGCACATCACGGGCGTGCATCTGCACAACACACGTGGTCTTGGGCTCGCAAACGCGCTTGCCGCCATCGAAGAAGGCATCACGACCGTCGACTCGTCGCTTGGCGGTATCGGTGGATGCCCGTTTGCCCCAGGTGCCAGCGGCAACATCGTCACCGAAGACCTTGTCTTTATGCTCGAGGCCATGGGTCTGAATACCGGCATCGACATCGAAAAACTACTGGCCGTTCGTACTATACTCAGCGAGGCCCTGCCCAACGAACCTCTGTACGGCTTCACACCCGACGCCGGCTTGCCGAAAGGATTCTAGAACCCCATGAGTGACATCAAGGCAATCGACGCGGTCGTCAATATCTGGACGGAAGAAGCGTTGTCGCATCGACCGGATTGGGGCGATGAGTTTTTTACGGGCAAGATGAAGGCCAAGAACAAACTGATGGCAGGTCTGTCGCTCGAGCAGATGATTGAGCGCATGGACGGCGCCGGCATCGATCACGGCTTCCTTATCGCTGCAAAGTCCGGCCGTCCCGGGCTGAAGGGCTGCTATCACATGCCACCACAGGTGGTTGCCGATGCGGTCGCGGCACATCCCGACCGGTTCTCAGGGCTCGTCGGCATCGACCCGTTCACGGGCATGGACGGCGTGCGCGAACTCGAACACGCTGTCAGGGAACTAGGCTTCATCGGCGCGCATCTTTACCCGCACTGGTTCGAACTTGCGCCTGATCACGCCAAGTACTATCCATTCTACGCCAAGTGTGTCGAACTCGACATACCGATCCAGATGCAGGTCGGCCAGTCGATGATCTACTCGAAGGACTATCGCTGCCGCAGTGTCGGGCAGCCGATCACGCTCGACGCCGTCGCGTGCGACTTACCTGAACTGAAGATCATCGGCATTCACGTCGGCATCCCGTGGACCGATGAGATGATTGCCATGGCCTGGAAGCATGACAACGTGTTCATCGGCTGCGACGCGCACAGCCCCAAGTACTGGCCCGAGAACTTCGTTCGGTACATCAACAGTTATGGGCAGGACAAGGTAATCTTCGGCACCGATTTCCCCGTGCTCGACTTCAAACGCACGATGGACGAGATTCGCGACCTCAACTTCAAACCCGAGGTTCTCGAGAAGCTGCTGCGTGACAACACGCGGCGCATTTACCAACTAGACTGACATGAATCTTGCGAACGTCGTTCGCGAACACGCGGCAACTCGTGGCGAAAAGATCGCGATCCGCTATCGCGACGAAACTATCCGCTATGCGCAACTCTGGGATGAGATCGAACGCATCGCAACCTGGCTCTACGGACAAGGCGTAGGCAAAGGCGATCGCGTCGGGCTGTCGATGACCGAACACCCAACGCACCTGATCGCGCACTATGCCGTCGCTCGGCTGGGTGCGGTCATCGTGCCTATGGACCACCGCTGGACGGACAAGGAAAAGGCGGCAGCATCCGCCGCTTTCAATACATCCGTCGTGATGACAGATAGCGACGATCTGTCCGGCGTACAGCCGGCGACCCTGCCTGTGATTGACGAGACCGATTCCGATCTTCTGATCTCGTTGTCGTCAGGTACAACGGGACGCCCCAAGGGCGCCATCGTCACGCATGAAAATCTGTACGAGCGGTTCGTCAGCCAGTGGCACGCGATTGGATACGGCGCCAGAGACTGTTTTGCCGTGCTTACGCCCTTCTATTTTGGCGCCGGGCGGTCGTTTGGTATGTCGTTGTTGGCCGCGGGAGGCTCCGTCCTCATTGCGCCGCCACCGATGAAACCGCCGGAGATCATTGCGACCCTGCAACAGGACTTCGTTACAGCGACGTTTCTGCCGCCGACGCTGATGCGACGGCTTTTCGAGTTTCATGATGCCGGCGCCTCGCCACTGTTCCCGAATATTCAGTATCTGATTGCGAGCGGCGAACCGTTGTTTGCCGAAGAGGCTCACGAAGTCATCGAGAAACTCTGTCCAAACCTCTACAGCTACTACGCATCGAGCGAGGGCGGCGGCATATCGGTGCTGCGAGCCGAGGAATTTTCCGAACATGCAACAACCGTCGGCAAGCCGACTTACAAGACCGACGTGGAAATCGTCGATGCCGACGACAATGACGTTGGGGTCGGAACCGTCGGCCGCCTGAGATACCGCGGGCCCGGCGTCGCGACGCGTCACCTCGACGCTGACGGCGTGGAAAGCGATGCGGGCCGGGACGGCTGGTTCTACCCGGGCGATCTCGCCGAACGGCTCACGTCAGGCCACATAGCACTTCGCGGCCGTGACAAAGACGTCATCATTCGCGGCGGAGTCAATATCTATCCTGCCGAGATCGAAGCGATGCTTCTCGCGCACCCCGGTATTGTCGAGGCCGCTGTGGTAGGCGTCAACGACGATGCTCGAGGCCAGGTCGTCACCGCGTTCCTTGTGACCACGTTAGATGTCGCGAACCTCGAGACCTATTGCCAAGACAATCTGGCGCCGTACAAGGTGCCGCAATCATTCACCCTTCTCGACGAGCTGCCCAAACGCTCGTCCGGCAAGGTCGATAAGAAAGCTCTGGCAGAGAGCTAGTGCAAAATGGGGCGACTGACCCCAACTTGCCGTTGCGTGTCCGCAGGTACCGAGTCGTCTACTGCGCAGGAGACATTGGCGCGTTGTTTCCGCCTCCAGATGCTGAATCAGGCTGAAGTTGAAGTGTGCCAGCGTAGGCCGCGATCAGTCCAAGCATCGGCGCTTCGATGCTCACGTCAAAGGCAAACGATCCATCGCGCACGCATTCGAACGAGTCTCCCTTCGGCAGCAGCGCAGTCGGCAAAGGCAGCGGCCCGATTCTCCAATGACGAGGTACGAACCAGAGTCGCCCGTCCTGCCATGTGATAGCTACAGCAACCGTGATAATCCCGAATCGCTCGCGCATCAGTCCCGCTTCGCGCCCGGCCCCGAGTGAAAGATAGCTGCGAAACTGTTTACCGCCGAATGACCGTGTCCAGGTTTCCCCTTCCCGTGTTACTTCGATAGAGACCCGCGCGCTGGTTTGATCGTCGCCGGAAGGAAGCCCAACCAGGGCAGCAATGATGCGTCCAGCGAAATTTTGGGCGCCGCGGGTTGTTGCATTGCCTTGCCACTCAGAGCTGTGAATTCCGCGGTGGAGTTCCTGCAAGGGTTTGGGCAGCTTATGAAACGTATCGCCAAGCAATATCGGGAAAATCGCGTCCCTCATGTCACCGTAGAACTCGCGACTGGACTCTCGGGTCGGGCATATCGCAGAAGCTTTTTCGTCCAAGAAATCTATATCGATTTCGCGCAATGATCCCATACAGGTAATCCTGCGCACCTCGCGGCAGCACGTTAAAAACGACGAGTATCTTCCAGATGCCGCCGAGCTCCCTGCCAACGCGAACGATAGCATCCAGCGACGTGTGGGCATGACCTTTTTCGACGTACAGCCAGGACAATGGGTCCTCAGGATCCATACCGTAGTGTCGAAGAAGCGCGGCTCCAAGCACGGATTGCACAGGAACAATGCGAAACTTGTCCTCGGTATCGTTTCTCGCTATCCACGCAGCGCCCTGAGCGCACAGCCCGCAACTGGCGTCCATGACGGTGAAGTGATCTGGTGCATCGAATCGCGGAACCGCGGGGTCGTCACGGAAAGAGAAACGTTCGCTGGAAAGTCGCACTGTATCTGGTCAACAAATTGAGGGTACAGGCGTCACCTTACGGTACAAATGCTGTAATCGAAAGAAGCAAGGACTGACCCGCAATCGCCTCTCTGAAAGTCTGTTGTTGGACGTAAGCCGCCGTCCAGGTTTCTCAGGCTATACTGACCGCACCCAACCCAAAGCAGACACTACGCGTCTGAAACGAAATTTCATATTCGCGAATGGAAGGCCACTACATTTTGCCGGGGGAACTAGCGGCGCTGACGGCATTCTTGCTCTTCCCGCCCTTGCTGGTAGCGCTCGCACTTCAAGGTTGGTTCATGAAGCGCCGCGGGGTCTTCGACGAAGGCATATTGCGTGGACTGATCTACCTGATCATTACCGCTGCTACAAGCTTGGCTCTAGCAGCAGGATTGATGCTCTTCGGGCCTGACACAGCTGCGCCCTTTCTAAGGATTCGCGATCTGTGGATCGGCGACGTCTACGTTCCAATATGGCCACCCGCATACTTGCTGATCCCGTTCCTGGCGACCATCAGCTCCCGGCTTGCGACTCGGAGCAAATAACGAAAATACCGCGTCTGCCCGACTTTGACACCACGATACGCTTTGCAAGTCGGACATGTTGATGCGCCAAATCGAGAATTCGACCCCGAATTCTCACAAGAATGGTATTTCTTCCTCATATATGGACTATCGACCGCAGCTGGTGCTACGATCGCTGCTATTGCCCGTTCACGACCGGAAAGAGAGCGTACCGACCAGCTCTTTCGATTTGCCAATTGCCTGAGCCCTGAAAGAAGGAAGTAACCATGGGTCAAAATCGACTATCCGGTTGGGGAGTGTTGGCATTCGCAGTTGTTGTGACGGCGCTTTCCGCGTATTGGCTTCTGGACGATGGGAATGAGTCACGAGCGCCTGCAGACGTGAACGGGGGTGAGAGCGCAGAGTCTGACTACGCTTCGCCTCCACCTGACGGTCGCAACGCATCGACGGAAATCGACCAGGACGGGCTCGAGAGCGCCATGAGCTCGCTGGAGCCTGCTCGAACGGCAGTAGAAAAGAGCAGGACCGGAACCCCAAGCGGACCGCTCGCTGAAACCCTGGCAGAAATAAAGAACAGTGCTCAAGCCGGCG
>JAAUYD010189666.1_pt1 | contig 12369 bp, 8 predicted proteins | sample 7278101 | NCBI WGS metagenome assembly JAAUYD01 (sample SAMN14350128, study PRJNA611818) | marine sediment metagenome | isolation source: surface marine sediment (0.6m) | place: French Polynesia: Moorea | collected 2018-08 | reverse complement strand
TGCCGATCTTGTGCACCAGCCATGGAGAATGACCTCGGGCGAAACAATAAATTAAAGATATTGTCAATGAAAGCGAACAAGAAAATATCTAATAATATTTCGTGTATTTTAAGCTAGTTTAATATAGATACTTAAAGTTAAAAAAGGGGTTTAGTATGAAAAAGCTGACAGTCGAAGATTTGGATCTTCAAGGTAAACGCGTCCTTATGCGGGTTGATTTCAATGTCCCGCTGGAGAATGGAAAGGTGGCCAATGACAAGCGCATTCAAGCGGCCTTGCCCAGCATCGAATATATTGTAAAAAAAGGCGGCAAGCTGATCCTCATGTCACACCTGGGACGCCCCAAAGGCACAAGGGTCCCCGATATGTCCCTGAAACCCTGTGCAGCGGGGTTGGGCCGGCTGTTGGGAAAGAAGGTTGCTTTTGTCGATGACTGCATCGGAGAAGACGTTGAAACAGCAGTCAGCAGATTAAATGACGGGGATGCATTGCTGCTCGAAAATCTTCGCTACTATAGCCAGGAAACAGACAATGATCCCGAGTTTGCCGCCAGACTTGCCAAATTAGGTGACATCTATGTCAACGATGCTTTCGGAACCGCCCATCGGGCGCATGCCTCCACCGAAGGAGTAACCCACTTTTTTAAGCAATGTGCCGCGGGGTTTCTGATGGTCAAAGAACTCGATTACTTAGGACGGGTCATGGAAAACCCGGTAAGGCCGTTTGTTGCCATTCTCGGTGGCGCCAAAATATCCGGCAAGATCGATGTCCTCACCAATCTGCTGCCCAAGGTCGACAAGGTCATTATCGGTGGCGGTATGACTTATACTTTTTTTAAGGCCCGTGGTCTTGAAATCGGCCGATCTCTGCTCGAAGCCGACAAGGTGGCCTACGCCAGAGATCTTTTAGCCCAGGCCGGCGATAAGCTTGTATTTCCCGTCGATTGCCTGATCACCGATTTTTTTGATTTTAACGATCGCAAAGTTGGTACCTTAAAGGAGGTCAATGTAGATGCCATTCCTGCCAATTGGGAAAGTCTCGATATTGGCAGTAAAACCATCGAAAAGTTTGGCAATCTGCTTGAGACTGCTAAAACCGTTGTCTGGAACGGCCCCATGGGTGTGTTTGAAATCGATGAAACCGCCAAAGGAACTTATGCCATTGCCGATCTGCTGGCCCAAGTGACCGCCAAGGGAGCCACCACCGTGATCGGTGGCGGAGACTCGGCCTCGGCCGTTAACAAGGCCGGTGTGTCAGATAAAGTGTCCCATGTGTCTACCGGTGGCGGCGCTTCACTGGAGTTTATCGAAGGCAAAATCCTGCCGGGTGTGGCGGCGCTGACTGACAAAGGATGACAGATAGAAGAGGACGGACGACAGCAGACAAATGACAGAAACAATTGAGATTTGGCCAATCCGCCGACAAATTCCGGCTTACTGGCTTCGATAAAGCCAGCCAGCAATGCTGAAGAAATCAGCTAAAATTTGGTCGGCCAGTTAGCCAGTTTATGCTCGCCGATTCCTCGTCTGCGTGTATTATGGCTGATTTCCAGAGCACGGATAAGGTAAGACCGGGTCGATCTGGGATCAATCACATCGTGGATGTAATGCTTTGCCGCCGCACCATAGGGCGACGCATCGTCGACCAACTGGTCCATGAGCTGCTGCCACTCTTCGGATGCTTTATCGGCTGCCGAAGGTTTGCCGCCATATACCACGTTGGCGGCAATGGCCGGATCCACAAAGCTCATTTCAGCCGACGGCCAGGCGACCAGAAAATCAGCCGCGCATCCGGATCCGCACATGTTCCAAAAAGCCATTCCGTAAGTTTTTCTTACAATGATCGATATCCTGGGCACCGTTAAAAGACCCAACGCATTCATATAATTCATGACCCGTGCCGCCACCCGTCTGCGTTCAGCCTCTTTGCCGACCAGGAATCCCGGAATATCGTGAAAAAAAACCAAGGGGATATTAAAAGAATCACACAGACACAGAAAACTGATCACCTTGTCGATACCGTCGGTATCCATGGCACCTGCATTAAACATGGGCTGGTTGGCAATCAGTCCAATCACCCCACCGTCGATTCTAGCCAACGCTGTAATGACCGACTTGCCGAATGCGGGCTTTATGGGGAAAAGGCTGTCGCTGTCCACGATGCAGTTTAACAGGCGGTGCATGTCATATCCCCGATTACGCTGTTCAGGCAGCAAATCGAGTATCGTCTCCATATCCGAACCGGAGTTTTCGGCCACCGGCACCCGCGGCGGCAGCTCATCGCAATGAGACGGCATATAAGAAAGGTATTGACGGATAATCTGAAAACATTCCGCTTCATTTTGGGCAACTCGATCCACATTTCCGGTTATTTCCGCATGAACTTGCCAGCCGCCGAGTTCTTCGTCGGTGACCAATTCCCCCAAGGCGAGTTCAACCACCCGGGGTCCGGACACCCCCATGGCACTGCCCTTGACCTGGACGACAAAATCGGAAAGACAGGCCATCCAGGTCGGCATGCCATAGCATTCACCCAAAATGGCAGTTATCATGGGTGTTTGTCGCACCCGGCTCATAATTTGCAGATAGCTGTCAAAACCACCTCCACCGTAAGATGCCAATCCCCCGGCCCCCATGATGTCGGGCATGCGGGCGCCCCCGGCCTCGCCCAGATAAATTACCGGAAGTCCACGCTGAGCTGCCAGTACTTTGAGCTCACCCTCCTTGCGGCCGGCCACCCGACTGGAGGTTGCCGCCAATACGGTAAAGTCATTTGAAACGATGGCTACCTGTCTCCCATCCATCTTGCCGTAGCCGGCAATTTTGCTGTCGGCCGGTGTCTTTTCTTCCATGCCGGGGACATCCGAATGATTGAACATGCCGACTTCCAGAAATGAGCCCGGATCCAATAGGTGATCGATCCTCTCTCTGGCGGTTAATTTTCCCCTGGCATGCTGTTTTTCTACTTTTTCGGTACCGCCCATTTCGAGGGCTCGGGCTTTCCTTCTGGCAAATTCATCCAGTTCTTTTTCAAACGGCATTAAATTTTTCCTCCGAAAATATTCAAAATTATTCGCTCATCAATTCTGCGCGATCTCTCTAACACTCAATTAGATAGGATGTGAAGAGTCCGGATTGAGGTGAAATGTTATTAAAACATGGCGGAATCATCTTTGGGATTCATCCAGGCCAATTTTATTAAAATTTGGCCTTTTGATATTAACACAGACAAAAACTGAAATGTCGTTCATAATTTGAATATCTCTTTAAATTTTGTCTTGACATGAAAACTATATTTTGATCAATAAACAGTGTCTAATACCTTTGGCTTTATTCTAAATGTGTCATGAGAATCGACGGTCAATGAATTTGATACACCCAAAAACGGAACACAGAAAGCATCGAAAAATTGGGCAAAGCGTGCAATTCAATACATGAAAATCGTGCAATCTGTTGCACACAAATGACATTTATAATATTGCATATATTTGTCAAGAATAAATAATAGAAATTAAACTTGACAAAATTTGGGGTATGGGATTATGAGATTATTATCTTGATTCACCGCAGTAAATTTTTCTGACAAGATCCTTGCCTCTCAGATATATAGGTATCGCATTGGATTCGATGTGCAGCGATTTCTTCATTGATTACACAGGCTATTAACCCAACGGCAACTGATGCAACCGGATTTGTTACAAACCAAAACCAAAAGGAGGGCTGTCATGAAAAGGTTTAAATCGTTACTTGTCATTTTGTTGGTATCCTTCGTTGTCATGGCTTTCAGTGTTCCGGCTTGGGGAGCAAAAACAATCAAGATCGGTGTGATCGGACCCATGCAGTTTGTCCAGGGCAAAGGACATTGGAACGGTGCCCTCATGGCCGCTGAGGAAATCAATGCCAAAGGAGGCGTCCAGGTCGGTGATAAGAAAATGGAAATCGAACTGGTCAAGGCGGATTCCAATGAATTTTTAAACGTGACCGATGCCACCAATGCCATGGAATTGCTGGTAACCCGTGAAAAAGTGGATTTCATTGTTGGCGGGTTTCGGAGTGAGGCGGTACTGGCGATGCAGGATATCGCCATGGACTACAAAAAAATCTTTATCGGCTGCGGTGCGGCCCATCCCGAACTTTGCACGCGGGTTGCGGAAGATTATGATACCTACAAATACTTTTTCCGCGGTACGCCCTTTAATTCCAGCTTCCTGGTTAGAACTGCGTTCATTCACATGGCCACGGTGGCCGGCATTATGAAAGCAACTTTAGACATCCCAAAGATTAGAGTCGCTGTGGTGGCCGAAAAGGCCATGTGGGCGGATCCCCTGATACCTGCGGCCGAAGGGTTCATCCCCAAACTAGGCCACGAGATTTCCGGTATCTGGCGCCCATCACCCGTAGCCACGGATGTGACCGCCGAGCTTTCGGCCATTCAGCGGGCCGACACCCATGTTATTTTAACTTTCTTTTCATCTTCAGTTGGGATTCCATTTGCCAGGCAGGCCGGCGAACTCAAAATACCGGCGGCGTTGGTCGGCATCAATGTCGAAGCGCAAAAGGACGGTTTCTGGCAGGCCACCCAGGGCATGGGCAATTATGTTATGACGCTCAACACCTATAACCGCAATGTAGAGGTCAATGAACTGACCAAACCATTCGTGGAGAAGTACGTCAAAAAGTTCGGTGAGACACCGACGTACACTGCCGACACCTATTCAGCGATCATTTACAGTATTGTGCCGGCGATCGAGATGACCGGCACCCTCGATTCAGATCGACTCGTTAAGGTAATGGAAGCTCGTGAGTACAAGGTGCCTGGGGGAACGGTCGCGTATCTCAAAGATGATCAGGGCCGTCCGCTACATGATCTGAAGTGGGGTCCGGGTTTTATGACCAGCCTGGGGGTTCAATGGCAGGACGGCGAGCAGGTTGGTGTTTGGCCATACAAATGGAAAGCCGCTGAGGGCGCCCCTGAAGTCACGTACAAGGGAACGGCACCTTACAAGATTGCTCCGTGGATCATTGAGAAATATAAAAAATAGATGGGCCCATTCAGAGGTACCAAGATTCAGGGTCTCGGGTTTTATGGTTCTAAGGTGATTAGATGCTGATTTCTGTAGCTTTATGATCCAAGATTTAGATCGGCTGATCTCACCCGTTGCGGAAAAGCAGCCTTCGGCCCGTTTGACACGAGATACAATTGCAAAAGCCTGCCTCATACTTTGTTGGGTAATCGGATTAATAACCAGATGGAGACACGATCCTTTTGATACGAACAGGGCAGGTTTATTCAACCCGGAAGGTTGAACCTCGAACCGCTCAAATTATCCTACACTAGCTTTATCTCAAAACTGCCCCTCCTTGCCAAGCGGGAGGGGCCTCATTTTGAAACCGAGAGTGAGGTTGCATGGTTCTAGATATTCTTATTACCAGCCTGATCAACGGTAGTACTTACGCGCTTTTAGCCATCGGCTTCTCTCTGATATTCGGCGTTGCGCGCATTGTAAACATAGCGCATACGGCATTTTACATGGTGGCCGCGTATTGTATCTATTTTGTGACTTTCAATTTAGGATATCACCCGATCATGGGAATGTTGATCGCGGTGCCGATGGTAACCCTTTTGGGTATGGTCACCTATCGGATATTTATCGCACCGATCAGAGAACATGAGGCTGCAGTATTAATTGGTACCATCGCCCTGGCCATTGCCTTACAGGAGGTTATGCTGCTCATTTTTTCCGGCGACTACCGCAGTGTGCCTGCTTTGATGCAGGGATTTTTTACGATTTTCGGTAGAAAGGTCTTTTTTCAACAACTCATCACACTGATTGCCGCCCTGGTCATTCTCGGCGCACTCCGGCTCTTGCTCATGCAGACAAAGCTGGGACTGGCTATCCGATCAACGGCCCAGGACCGGGAGGTGGCCAACCTCATGGGAATGAATGAAAGCCGGGTGGCCCTGTATACCGTCGGTATATCCATTGCGCTGGCAGGTTTCACGGGTGCGGTGATCGTACCGTTGACCACCGTGGAGCCGTTTATGTGGTTGCATCCATTGATTATGATGATGGCAGTGGTGGTTCTGGGTGGATTGGGCAGCATCAAGGGGAGTTTTTTCGCAGCTTATATTCTGGGATTCGCCGAAGCAGCGGTGGTTTTCCTGATTCCCATGGGCGCCTTTCTCAAGGGTTCGGTAGCGCTTTCCATCATGATATTGGTACTGTTAATCCGGCCGGAAGGCTTATTCGGCATCGCGTTTGAGGAAGAGAGATAAGCATGGATTTAATTCGTTTCTACCTTAGAAAATTCATTACCGTCGTAAAAAACGAGATCCTCGTTCTCCCCAGTCGCGTGGTTGTCGCAGTATTCTTTTTGATACTGCTTGGATTGCCAATGATAACACAGGATCCTTATTTCTTGCGAATTCTGATTTTGGCCAGTATATTCGCTATTTTTGCAGCCAGCTGGGACCTGTTGTCCGGTTTCACCGGTCAGATGAATTTTGGCCATGCCCTTTTCTTTGGCGTCGGAGCTTACGGGGCTGCAATGCTGAACCTGCACTTTCACTTACCGCCGTGGGGAAGTATTCCACTCGGTGCCCTGGCTTCCGTCCTGGCGGGTTTGATTATCGGTATACCCTGTCTCCGTTTAAAAGGCACCTACCTTGCTTTGACCACCTTGGCGTTTCCCATTATTTTAATGGGCATCGTGTTTGCCATCCCGGAGATTACCGGCGGGGAACTGGGTATATCCGGTCTGGATCGGATCGTCCGGTCTCGGGTTGCTCAGTATTATATTACCGTGGTCGTTATGGTCGTTCTAGTAGCGGCTATGTGGAAAATAACCGATTCCAATATTGGCATCATTTTCCACGCTATCCGGGAAGATGAAGTGGCGGTGCGGTCATCCGGTATCAACACAACGCGCTACAAATTACTGGCTTTTTGTCTCAGTGGGTTTTTCGCCGGAATCTCCGGTGGACTGTATGCCCATTTCATGCGAATCGCCGGCCCTTCCACGTTGGAAGTGTCCATGTCGTTTCAGGTGGTCATCTGGTCTGTTTTCGGGGGGATCGTCAGCATTTGGGGGCCGGTCGGCGCCGTTTTCATTTTGTTTCCATTACTGGAGTTTTTCAGATTCTGGCCGGAATTTCGCATGTTGCTGTTCGCCATTGTTATTTTGTTGATTTTGCTCTATATGCCCCAGGGCCTGCTGCCATTTGTCCGGGACAAAATCGAGTCCGAATGTCCGCGTTGCAAAAAGCGAAATGTTGCCACCCGCAAAAATTGCCGGATTTGCGATGCTTCGATGCACTAACGTTTTAGGGCTCAGGGCTTTATCCTGAAAATGGTATAAAAATTGATCGATTGTCCGGTTTCAGTAGCATTAAAAATTTCAAGTCACAAATACCAAATACAAAACAAATCACAATCACCAAAATTCAAAAACCAAACAATTGGTTTCTGATCTAGATTGGAAATTGGAATTTTGTTGTAGTTTGGAGTTTGATATTCGTTATCTCCGGATGATCCGGATACACAATCAATTAAAATTTACATTATGTCGAAGGGGAAATCATTTATATGGATGCCAAAGAATTCTATCTGAGTAAGCCATGGATAACCCATTACCCTGATGGGGTGCCAAAGGAGATTGATGCTCCCGAAATTTCCGTTCAGCAATTATTCGACCAGATGGCAGATAAGTATAGTAAAAAAGTCGCCCTGATCTTTTACGGCAAAAAAATCCATTACCAGGAGCTCAAAGAGGCCAGCGATCGATTCGCAGCGGCTTTGGCCGATCTCGGCGTCAGCAAGGGAGATACGATTGCCTTGTATCTTTTGAACTGTCCCCAGTATGTCATTTCCTATTTTGCGGCTTTAAAAGCAGGCGCCAAGATTACACCCATCAGTCCGGTGTATACCAGCAAGGAAGTCAAACATCAGCTCCAGGATAGCGGTGCGAAAACAGTGATCTGCGAGGACCTGCTGTATGACAACATTGCCAATGCCGGCGTCGAGCTCGACAATATAATTTTATCGAATATTTCCGATTATCTGCCAAAGTTGAAAAAACTTTTCGGCCGAACCGCTCTGAGCAAGGCGTATCAAGGCCACAGTATACCGACACCACAAATGATCGAACAGGACGGACTACACATGTTCGGCGACCTGCTAAAAAAATATCCGCCCCGGCCTCCAAAAATTGACATCGATCCGAAATCCGATCTTGCTGCTTTGCCTTACACAGGGGGTACCACTGGTTTGCCCAAGGCCGCCATGCTGACCCACTACAACCTGGTTTCATTGCAGCAGCAAGTTATGGCCTTTTGGCCGTTTATGGAAGAAGGCAATGAAACGGTTATGGCGTTCCTGCCATTTTTCCATATTTACGGGCAGGTTGTCCTCATGCTGGGCGGTCTAACCCAGGGGCATACGATTGTCCTATTTACTACACCGGATTTGGATGAAATCCTGAACTGCGTCGAACGCTATCAGGCTTCCGCATTTTACGGTGTTCCCACGCTTTATGAATATTTAAAAGAGCATGACAAAACCAACCGAGTCAACTGGAAGCGAATGAAGGCCATTGTTTGCGGTGCCGACACCCTGCACGAAACGACGATTGAAGGCTGGGAGCGCCGGACCGGCACTAAAATTCTTGAAGGCTACGGCATGACGGAAACAACTGCTGTCAGCCACACCAGCCCCTATCAACGTCCGAAAACAGGTTCCTTTGGTGTCCCGATTCCCGGTGTGAGCGCCGCCATCATTGGCGTCGAAGATGATGATTTTGTGCCCGTCGGACAAGAAGGCGAGTTGATTCTATTCGGACCGAACATTATGCAGGGTTACTGGAAACGTCCCGAGGCGGATGCGGAGACTTTTGTCGAAATCGACAACCGCAAATGGATGCGGACCGGCGACCTGGTGCGTATGGATGAAGACGGCTATTTTTTCTTTTTTGATCGCAAACGCGATTTGATAAAGCACAAAGGGTACTCGGTTTTCGCCCGTCACGTGGAAGAGGTATTGTATAACCATCCCCAAGTTAAAGCCGCCGGGGTCGTTGGGGTGCCGAATCCCAAGGTCGGCAATATTATCAAAGCTTATGTGGTATTGCAAAGTGAGGCCCGGGGTAAAGTATCCGAGGAAGATATTATGGAATTTTGCCGTCAGAATCTGGCACACTACAAGGTGCCCGGTATCGTTGAATTCAGAGGCGAGCTTCCTAAAACGGATGTGGGCAAAGTCTCACGGCGGGAGCTGAGAGAAGAGGCGGAGGAAAGCTGAAATGGGATCAAGTTTTCTGGAACTTGATGGAATTAGTAAAAGTTTTGGTGGCCTGAAGGCCGTCAGCAATGTCAGTTTTCAGATGAATCGGGATGAAATCATCGGCCTGATCGGACCCAATGGGGCCGGCAAAACCACATTGCTGAGATTGATTACGGGTCTTTTAAAACCGGATTCTGGCAATGTGCGGTTCAAAGGAAAATCCATTACCCGGATGAAGACCTGGGATATCGTAAATTTCGGTATTGCCGGAACCTTTCAAAACATGCGGCCGTTTCGAAGACTACCGATAATTGCCAATGTGATGGTTTCCTGCCTATCGCCAAGATCCATGAAGCGCGGAGAATGGGTTAAAAAAATCGAAGCCAAGGCCATGGATGCCCTCGAGTTTGCCGGCATATCGGATATGGCCTTGGAAAAGGCATCGACCCTTTCCCAGGGTGATCTCAAACGGCTTGAAGTCGCCCGTGCCATTGCCACCGAACCCGAGCTGCTGCTTTTGGACGAGCCTTTCGGTGGGTTGAGTCCTGCCGAGACCGAGCTGATCGCCAAGTCCATCAAGCGGCTGCACAAGGGCGGACGGTTCGGCCGCCTGCACAGTGAAGGCCCGGCCATGATCATCATCGAGCACAAGCTCCAACAGTTAATGAAAATTGCAGACAGAATACTCGTTCTGAACTTCGGAACGATGGTGGCGGACGGTCCGCCCGAAGTGGTTTGTGCCGATAAGAACGTTATCGAATGCTATTTGGGTCAAGGAGATATTTAAAGTGCTGCTTGAAGTATCCAATTTGACCGTCTGCTACGGTAAAGCCATGATTATCAACGATCTGAGCATGCATGTCAAAGAGGGTGAGCTGGTCAGTCTGGTGGGCCCCAACGGTGCCGGCAAATCGACCCTCCTCAGGGCCATAACCGGGTTGGTGATTTGGGAAAAGGGCATTCACCGCGGCACCACCGAAGGTGACATCACTTTGAAAGGCCAAGTGGTGTTTGAGGGCGATTCCATTGAGCAGGTTCCGGCCCATGAGATCACCCGTAAAGGATTGATTCATTGTCCCGAGCGAAGGCGGCCTTTTCGTGAAATGACGGTCATCGAGAACTTGTATGCGGGGGCCTATCTGGAAAAAGAGAAAAGCCAGATACAAAAGACCCTTGCAAATGTCTACCAGCTGTTTCCCCGTCTTGAAGAAAGAACGAAGCAGATTTCGGGAACATTATCCGGCGGAGAACAGCAGATGTTGGCTATTGGCAGGGCTTTGATGTCCAAGCCCAAATTGCTTTGCATCGATGAGCCATCCACCGGCCTTGCACCAATTATGAAAGAAGAGGTTTTTAATAAAATCGAAGAAATTAAAAACATGGGAATAACGGTTTTGCTAATAGAACAGGAAGTCAGCGCGGTGTTTGCCATGGCGGGCCGAAATTATGTGCTATCTTCCGGCAAAATCATAGCAGAGGGTACGGGCGATGATTTGATGCAGGATGAGGTGTTGCGGAAAACCTATTTGGGATTGTAGAGCAAAAACTGACGATCGACGAATGACGAACTGAGGAATTCTACCTATTTTACTTTTCTAAAGATCACTATCAAAAAGGAGAGAAGGGTACCATGGCACAGGTGATTGCAGATCGGCGGGATATTGATTTTGTCCTTTACGAGCAGCTGAGGACAGATGAGATGACCCGGCTGGAAAAGTTTCAGGATTTCAATAAAAAAACCTTTGATATGATAATTACCGAAGCGCGAAATTTCGCCATAAAGGAATTGCTGCCGACCAACGCAGAGGGGGATAAGGAGGGGCTTGGCTTTGAAAACGGCCAGGTAAAAGTGCCGGCTTCTTTTCATCGTGCCTATGAACTTTTCGTTGACGGTGAATGGACTTCTCTGACCGAAGATCCGGAGTGGGGCGGTCAAGGGCTGCCCACCAATATTTCCCAGGCAGTCGGCGAATACCTGATCGGCAGCAACTGGGCTGTGGCAAACTATGCCGGCATGGGGCATGGTACCGGTAAAATGATCGAAATTTTCGGCACTCAGAAGCAAAAAGACATCTTCTTAAAAAATCTATATACCGCCAAATGGGGCGGAACCATGCTGCTGACCGAATCCCATGCCGGATCGGATGTCGGTGCATTGTCGACCACAGCCGTCAAAAATGCGGACGGCACCTACGCCATCACTGGCAATAAAATCTTTATCACCAATGGCGAGCATGATCTGGCCGAAAATATTATTCACCCGGTTCTGGCACGTATCGACGGGGATCCACCGGGTACCAAAGGGATATCCATTTTTCTCGTCCCCAAGATCTGGGTTGACGAAGGCGGGAACCTGGCGGAGGAAAATGATGTGGTTTGCACCGGCATCGAAGAAAAAATGGGGATTCACGCCAGCTCCACCTGCTCCATGACCTTGGGCGGCAAGGGCAAATGCCGGGGTTTGCTGCTCGGAGAAGAGCGCCAGGGCATGAAGATCATGTTTTACATGATGAATGAAGCACGGCTGGGCGTTGGATTTCAGGCCTTTATTTATGCCTCGGCCGCTTATCTATATGCCCTTAACTACGCCAGAGAACGGGTTCAGGGCAGAGATCTAGAAAAAGGCAAAGATGCCAGCGCCCCCCAGGTACCGATCATCCGGCATCCGGACGTGCGCCGGATGTTGCTGGAAATGAAAGCCTATGTGGAGGGGATGCGCAGCTTTATCTATTATGTGGGTCAATGCCTGGACCGGGAAGGCCTGGCGGCCAATGATGAGGAGCGAGCATACTACAAGGGATTTGGTGATTTATTGACCCCTCTGGTGAAAGCCTATTGCGCCCAGCGAGGTTTTGACGTCTGTGTAGATGCCGTGCAGGTTTACGGAGGCTATGGCTACATCCGGGAATATCCAGTCGAGCAGCTGGTCAGGGATTGCAAGATAACCTCGATCTACGAGGGCACGGACGGCATTCAGGCCATGGATCTTCTGGGGCGTAAGCTGGGCATGGCCAAAGGCCAGGTGTTTATGAATTTTTTGGGGGAGATCCAAAAGACGGTTGCTCTGGCAAGGGAAACAGCAGGCCTGGAAG
>JAAUYD010128521.1_pt1 | contig 12372 bp, 10 predicted proteins | sample 7278101 | NCBI WGS metagenome assembly JAAUYD01 (sample SAMN14350128, study PRJNA611818) | marine sediment metagenome | isolation source: surface marine sediment (0.6m) | place: French Polynesia: Moorea | collected 2018-08 | reverse complement strand
GCACGGTGGTCGGGGCAGACGGATTCGAACCGCCGACCCTCTGCTCCCAAAGCAGATGCGCTACCAGACTGCGCCATGCCCCGCTGATCGTGCCAGCCCGCGCATCCGGACACTGCCCAGATCCAGCGGGTGGCAGATGATACGGCCGGTTCTGCGGCCAGTCAATTCAAGCCGCCGACTAAATCTGGCGGCTCGAGGAGAAACCGGCCGACGCTAACTGGTCGCTATGAATGAGCCCTCCCTCGACAGCAGCCAAGCGGCTCACTTTTGCCTCCGGGTCCGGTCTGGTATCTTGCCGCCACACCTGTCCGGAGACCCGGAATGTTCCGTATAGCCCTGTTTATCGCTGCGTTCATTGTTCCCTGCACCGCACTGGCCAATGACCCGGTGCCGGAGCCGCCAGCGCACCCCTATGTTGAGATCGATACGACGATGGGTCGAATCCTGCTCGAGCTGGATGGCAAGGCAGCACCGTATACCGTCGATCATTTCCTGTCGCTGGTCGACAGCGGCTTCTACAACAACACTATTTTTCACCGCGTGATCCCGGACTTCATGATCCAGGGCGGCGGCCACACGCCGGACCTGAAGCTCAAGGAGCAGAACGACTATGTCATCAACGAATCCGGCAACGGGCTCAGTAACCTGCGTGGCACGATCGCGCTGGCGAGGACGACGAAGCCACATACGGCAAACGCCCAGTTCTTTATCAATCTCGTTGACAATGTGCGGCTGAACGCGGGCAAGGGGCGTTGGGGATACACGGTGTTCGGCTTTGTCATCGAGGGTATGGATGTGGTCGACGAGATCGCCGCCGTTCGCACCGGACCGCAGGGTACGTTCAAGTCGGACGTGCCGCAGGTTCCGATCATCATCAAGTCGATGTCCCGCTACACCTTCGAATAAGCATGACAACCTTATTCATATCTGACTTGCACCTCGAGGCCGAGCGCCCCGAGATCGGCGCACAGTTTGTCGAGTTCCTCGACAACGAGGCCGTGTCGGCGGAGGCCCTGTACATCCTCGGCGACCTGTTCGAGTCGTGGGTCGGCGACGACGATCCGAATCCGCATTACGCAGCGATGAAACAGGCGATCAGGAGACTGGTCGAATCAGGCGTGCCCGTCTATTTCATGCATGGAAACCGCGACTTCATGATCGGCGAGCGATTTGCTGCCGAGACCGGGGTGACGATTCTGCAGGACCCCTGCCCGATCGACCTGTACGGCCAGTCGGTGCTGCTGGCGCATGGCGACGCTTACTGCACCGACGACGTCGAGTACCAGAAGACGCGGGCCGTCATCAGGAATCCCGAGTGGCAGCAGATGATGCTGGCAAAGCCGCTAGAGGAAAGACTCGCGATCGCGCGCGCCGTGCGCGCCGAGAGTCAGGCGCGCAATGCGCAGCTGTCCGAGGAGATCATGGACGTCAACCAGGCAACGATCGTCGACGCAATCAGGGACGCTCAGGTCGACGTGCTGTTGCACGGACATACGCATCGACCGGCCATTCACGACGTCGATTTAAACGTTCGACAGGCAAAACGTGTCGTGCTGGGCGACTGGTACGATCAGGGGAGCGTCGTGCGCTGGGACGATAACGGCTTCGAGCTCTGTGATATGCCCCGATCGGTAAGCTGAATTCAGGCCGGCGGTCCGCTGTGAAAGCGGAACTGCTCGTCCGGTGCATTGATCAGCTCGGCTTCCAATGCGCAGAGCGCTGCGAGTCGCTCTTCAATCTCCGACTCGGAAACACCGCACTCGCGTTTCGCGAACGCGAGGTAATGCTGGAAATGCCTGGCCTCCGATGCCAGCAGCCCGAGGTAGAAACGCGATAGGTCATCCGGCAGGTCCGGCGCGATGCGTGCAAACCGCTCGCAGGAACGAGCCTCGATCAGCGCCCCGATCAGCAGCAGGTCCAACAGCTTGTAGGGCTCTTCGTCGCGAACCGCATCACGCAGAGCACCCGCGTAGCGAGACGCGCTCAGGCGAGCAAACTCGATGCCGTGCCCCGTCATCAGTTTGCGAACCTGCTCGAAATGCCTCAGCTCCTCGCGGGCAAGCCGCGACATTCGCTGCGCGAGCTCGGCACGGTCCGGGTAGCGATACAGAAATCCGAGCGCCGTCGATGCCGCCTTCAACTCGCAGTTCGCATGATCCAGCAGCAGTTCCGGAATACGGGACGCCGCCTCGTCGAGCCAGGCCTTCGGCGTCGGGCAGCCCAGGAATTGTTCAATGGGTTCGGGTACTACAGCCATGAGTCTATTTCTGCCGCGGTAGATATACGGTCTTGCGGCCGCTTTGCCATCATCATGTTGATGACCATCTGGTATTTCGCGAATCGCGGGGGCAGCAACGGTACCGGAGCCTGGGCGTGCTTGTAAATAATGCCCATTGCCGAGTCCGACTCGTACGGCTTCTGTCCGGTCAGCATTTCGTAGAAGATGACCCCAAGGCTGTAGATGTCGCTGCGCTCGTCAATATTATTGCCGTGGCCCTGCTCGGGGCTCATATAGTATGGCGTACCGAAGATCTCGCCGCTGTCGGTCAGTGCGAGTTTCAGGCGCATTCGCTTGGCCAGTCCGAAATCGATCAACGCGGCCGAGCCATCGTCGCGCAGCATGATATTGCCCGGCTTCAGATCCCTGTGCAGGATTCCAACGCGGTGCACGGCATCGAGCGCGCTCGCGGCCTGCCGCAGGTAGCGAACGGCGTCTTTTTCGGTGACGCCCGCGCTGATTCTCTGGCGCAGGTCTCCCCCGCCCAGGTATTCCATCGCGATATGCGAATGCTCGTCGCCGATAACGAGCTCATAGATCTTGACGATGTTCTCGTGTTCGACCTCGGCAATCAGCTCATATTCCTGCAGGAACCGGTCGAAGGCAGCCAGCGAATCGTCGGCGTCGGTCACCTGCCGAAACACCTTGAGCACGACACGCAGGTCGTCGAGCACGCGGTCCGCCAGGTAGACGGCGGAGTGCCTCGTCGATGCCAACCGCTTCACCAGTCGGTAGCCCTTGACGAGTGGCTCCGTGCTGCGTTCCACACCCGCGCCGAACAGGGTCGGAGACAACGAGGCCAGCTTTGGATTGAGCAGCGCTTCGAGGCGCTGGGTCAGTTCTTTGTGCCGGAACTGGTCGCGAATCATGAACGCCGCCGACGTCACCGCGTCGGACGCCTCGTCCGCTTGGCCGAAGTACACGAGCGGCGGGAAGTGCTCGGTTCTTGAGAACCGTCGCAGTTCCTCGAGGCCGGAACGATCGCCCTGTTCGTCGCCTAGAAGGATAATATCGTTGCCCGCCCCGCTGAATTCGTCTGGCAGGTAACCCGCGGCGACGGGATCGTAGGCCTGCACGATGGCGTCCGGCCAGTGCGTCGTCAGGTGGTGCATGAGCAGGCTGCGAAACTTTGGGTCCGCATCAATGACCATGAAGCGTGTGCTCACTGCATGGGCTCCAGCCGGCCGGGCCGGCTAGATATTGACAACGTTTGAGGTCTTGCCATCCCCGTGCTTGCCGGCCTTCTTCCCGCTCCCGGCTCGCTTGCGCTGCTTGGCCGCGTCGTTTCGCTGGGCCTCGAGCTCGTCGAGGTAACTCTCCGTCACGTCGCCGGTCACGTACTCACCGGAGAAGCACGACGTGTCGAACTCCTCTATCGACGAATGATTATGCCGTACCGAACGGATCAGTCCGTGCAGATCCTGGTAAATCAGCCGGTCGGCTCCGATGATTTCCTGGATCTCGTCGATGCTGCGACCGTTCGCGATCAGCTCCGAAGCCGCCGGCATGTCGATGCCGTACACATTCGGGTAGCGGGCTGGCGGCGCTGCCGACGCGAAGTAGACGCGGCGTGCGCCGGCCTCTCGCGCAAGCTTGATGATCTGTTTCGACGTCGTACCGCGAACGATCGAATCGTCGACGAGCAGTACGTTCTTGCCGCGGAACTCGAGGTCGATCGCGTTCAGCTTGCGGCGCACCGACTTCGCCCGCTCTGCCTGGCCCGGCATGATAAACGTGCGGCCGATGTAACGATTCTTGATGAAGCCCTCGCGGTACTTCACACCGAGATGGTAGGCGACCTGTAGCGCAGCCGTACGACTGGTGTCGGGGATCGGGATGACGACGTCGATATCGTGGTCGTGGAAATCACGCACGATCTTGCCGGCGAGCTCCTCTCCCATCCTGAGTCGTGCCTTGTACACCGAGATATCATCGATGATCGTGTCCGGTCGAGCGAAATAGACGTACTCAAAGATACACGGCGTGTGATTCGTCTCGCCTCCGTGCTCCTTGCTGTGCAGAATTCCGCCGTTCTCGATAAAGACGGTCTCTCCGGCGTTCAGGTCACGCAGCCGTTCAAATTGCAGAATATCCAGCGCGACGCTTTCTGACGCGACCATGTAGTCCGTGCCGTCCTCCGTCTCTCTCGCGCCGAGCACCAGCGGCCGGATGCCGTTCGGATCGCGGAACGCGACGATGCCGAAGCCGACAATCAACGCGACCACGGCGTAACCGCCCGAACAGCGTTCATGCACGGCCTCGACGGCGCCGAACACCTGCTCCGGCGTCAGCTTGCCTTTTGCCCGGGTGTGCAGCTCGTGGGCGAAGACATTCAGCAGCACCTCGGAGTCATTGTCCGTGCTCAGGTGCCTGCGATCCTCACGAGTGAGCAACGAGGCGAGGTCCTGATAGTTCGTCAGGTTGCCGTTGTGCGCCAGGCAGATCCCGTATGGGGAATTCACGTAAAAAGGCTGAGCCTCCGCGGAGCGCGCGCCACCGGCCGTGGGATAGCGGACATGCCCGATACCGACATTGCCCGTCAGGCGCATCATGTGGCGCGTGCGGAAGACATCGCGGACGAGGCCATTGGTCTTGCGTTGCTTCAGGCCGTCCTCACCCCAGGTCACGATGCCAGCGCTGTCCTGTCCACGATGCTGCATTACGGTCAGCGCATCGTAAATCGCCTGGTTGACCGGTTCTTGACTAACTATTCCAACGACGCCGCACATTTACGGTCCTCTACGATTGATTCAACCATTGCAGCGCCTCAGGCACTGAAACGGGCAAAGATTCGGCTGCCTCGTCCGGAGTCAGCATCTCGAGCCCCTGCGGCGCCATGATGCGGATCCAGTCGGCAACAACTTCGAAGTGCGGTATCAACACCGACTCGCTCCACCACGGATCGTTGTCGAAGCCGGCAAACTCCCCGCCGATCAAAAATACCGCGGTCAGCAGCACGCCACGGCCCAGGCCGAACAGCGAACCGAGGAAGCGGTCCATGCCGCTCAAGACCGACAGCCGGACTAACTTGCTGATCGCCCAACCCAGCAGCCCACCGACCGAAAGTATGACGGCGAAGACCAGGATCCGTCCGAACCAGATCTGCAGTTCTCTTGACGTCAGCCAGCTGTCAGACACGGTGCCGATCGCCGGTCCGAAGTACATCGCCGCCCATATTGCGAACAGCAATGATGCGATGGAGATGGCTTCTTTTACGAATCCACGAAACAGTCCGACAACGGCAGACAATACGATGGCGACAGCGATCGCGATATCAATAAGTGCCATTTTTGGCTCTTGCGGACAGCGGGTGCCGAGATTCTAGCAGAACGCGCCTGCGTGACCACAGCGGAATCACGGGTGTGGGACAACCTGACCAGTGTGCCCGGCATCCTGTAAGCGGGATGCCATGGCCTCGGCCGCCGGCTTATCCTTCTGCGGCCCGATGCGCACCCGATGCAGCTCCTTGCCGCCACTGACAGTCTTGCTCAGGAAGGCAGCAAAGCCCTTCTGCCGGAGATCGGCGGCGAGCCGATTCGCGTTCTCCGCGCTGGAAAAACTGCCGAGCTGGACGGCCCACATGCCGGTCGCGGACCCGGCACTTCGCTGAATCGGCGGCGCCTCTCTCGGCGCAGGATCCTCGGCTGGCTCCGGCTCTTCCGCCTGCGCGGTCCGGGTGCTGGATGCCGGTGGCTGCGACGACGGCTCATCGGGTTCCGGGTCAAAAGTTGGCTGGGGCTCGGGCTCCGGCTCTCGCTCAGTTTGCGTGTCGGCAACCGGCTGGCTGGGCGTCGAATCGACGCCGGACGGCACCGGGTCGGTGCGGTCACGATCGAGAACGATCTTTTTTACCGGCTGTCCATCCTGGCCGGGCAGCGGCACGCGCTCGCTGATGACCTCATTCCCGTTAGACGGGCCATCGAGGAACACAGGCACAACGAGCACGACGAAAACGACCAGCACGATCGCGCCGATAATGCGTTCTTTGAGGGCTCTATCCATGTCTAATGCGCCTAAGCAGACGGCGAGTATAGCCCAAGCGCCCGCTGCGCTGGACCCACCGTGAAAAAGGAACCGGTGACCAGGATGAATCCATGCTCAGGCGACATCTCGGACGCGTAAGCGACCGCCTCCGACGGCGTCCCGGCGATCAGGCAGGGCTTATCGCTCAGGTTTGAGACGCGACGTGCGAGCTCCGCTGCCGGAACGGCGCGTGCGTTATCGGCAGTCATCGCGATCCAGACGTCAACGACGGGACACAGGTGCAAGACGACCGCGTCTACATCCTTGTCGTCCAGCATGCCGATGATCGCGACCGTTTGCGCATCGTCATCCTGAATGGACTGCAAGGTTTGTGCGAGCACGCGCGCGGCCGCAGGATTGTGCGCGACATCGAAAAACCATTCGCGATCCGTTCGCAGGCGCTGCATTCGAGCGGGTACCGAGACGCCAGCCAGCGCCCGTTCGACAACGGATGGCTCGAGCGCACGATTCAAACCCGCCGACTCCAGCAGCGCGAGCGCGCCCGCGGCATTGGCGAGCTGGAAGTCGCCTGCCAGCGCGGGATGCGGGAGATCATCGAGGCGCGTCGAGCGACCTTGCCAGCTCCAGCTCTGCCCATCCGCGTTCCAGTCGTAGTCCCTGCCGGCGAGTGTCAGTTCCGCACCGACGACACCCGCCTGCTTGACCAGCGTATCTGGCGCGCCCTGACGGTCCGCAAACACGGCGGGCCGCCCACCGCGAAAAATCCCGGCTTTCTCGAAGGCGATTTCGGGAATTGAATTGCCGAGCCAGTCGCAATGATCGAGTGAGACATTCGTGACGATTGCCGCTTCGGCATCGACGGCGTTGACCGCATCCAGGCGGCCGCCGAGACCCACCTCCAGTACGGCAACCTCCACGTCAGCCGCCTCGAACACAGCGAGCGCAGCCAGCGTGCCAAACTCGAAGTAAGTCAGCGGCGTCGAGCCACGCGCCGACTCCACCCGTTCGAAGGCAGCGACCAGCTCCTCGTCGCTCGCCAGGCGCTCTCCTATCCGGACGCGCTCGTTGTAGACATGCAGATGCGGCGAGGTGTATGCCCCGACGCAATACCCGGCTTCTGTCAGCAGCGAGACCAGGTAAGCGACGGTCGAGCCTTTGCCATTGGTGCCGCCGACCGTCAGCACGGTAGCGGAACGCGGTGATCCCATGCGCCGATAGACCTCGGACACGCGGTCGAGGCCGAGTTCGATCTCTTCAGGTGAGAATGACGACAGGCGCTCGATCCAGCCCGCGAGCGCCGAACGGCTCATGCGCGCGTCAGGCCTGTGACGGTACGGACCGCTTCTCGAGTTTGGACAGCAGAGAGGCCAGCTCGTCCCGCATCTCGCGCCGGTCGATAATCATGTCGATGGCGCCGTGGTCCAGCAGGAATTCGCTGCGCTGGAATCCCTCCGGCAGTTTCTCACGCACGGTCTGCTCGATAACGCGCGGACCGGCGAAACCGATCAACGCCCCTGGCTCCGCGACGTTGACATCGCCGAGCATCGCAAGGCTCGCAGATACGCCGCCCGTCGTCGGATCCGTCATGACCGAAATGTAGGGCACGCCGCGCTCGCCGAGGCGTGACAGCGCGGCAGAGGTCTTGGCCATCTGGAACAGCGAGAACAGCGCCTCCTGCATGCGCGCTCCACCGCTCGCCGAGAAACACACCAGTGGCATGCTGTGCTCGGCCGCATAAGCGGCGGCACGCGCGAAGCGTTCACCAACGACAGAGCCCATCGAGCCGCCCATGAACGAGAATTCAAACGCGCAGACGACGATCGGGCGCCCCTTCAGCGTGCCGCTCGCGGCGATCAGTGCGTCTTTCTCGCCGGTCTTCTTCTGCGCCTGCACGATGCGGTCGCGGTATTTCTTGCTGTCCCGAAACTTCAACGGATCTTCGGGCTCGAGCTCCGCGCCGATTTCCTGCTGCGAGTCCGGATCGAGGAACACGTCCAGGCGTCGGCGGGCGCCGATACGCATGTGGTAACCGCACTTCGGGCAGACGTGCAGGTTGCGCTCCAGGTCGCTGCGATACAGCTGCGCATCGCAACGAGGGCACTTGATCCACACGCCCTCCGGTACGGACCGCGTGCGCTTCTCTGTACTGATGCGCGATGGCATCAACTTTTCAAACCAGCTCATAGTCCCATCATATCCATGGTCATTGAGGCATGCTAGCCGGGTATCCGGTATTCCGTCGGATAAGCAACCTCAGTCAGCGTAAGCCCTTGTGGCGGCGCGGTAATTCCGCCCTGCTTTCGGTCCCGGGTCTCGAGCACCTCACGCGCCCACGACACGGAATTCTGGCCGCTGCCGATGCTGACCAGCGTGCCGGTGATGTTGCGAACCATGTGTTGCAGGAAGGCATTCGCGCGGATCTCGAGGGTGACCCAGTCGCCGTCACGCCGGACGCTCAAGTGTTGCAGATCGCGTGTCGCCGACTTCGACTGGCAGCCGGCCGCGCGGAAGGCCGAGAAGTCGTGCTCACCCAGCAGACGCTGGCCGGCTTCGTGCATCGCGTCGGCGTCCAGCGCCACATAAAACCACCAGCAGCGCTGGCGATGGAGCGCGGAGCGGACAAGTCGATTCAGTATTCGGTATCGGTAGCTTCGGTTCAGCGCCGAGAATCGGGCGTGGAAATCGTCACTGACGGGTTTGACCCAGCGCAGGTTGACGTCATCGGGAAGCGCGCTGTTGATGCCCAGCAACCAGCCGCGCTCGGTTCTTGTCGAACCGGTATCGAAGTGCCCGACCTGCCCGGATGCGTGCACGCCGGTGTCGGTACGCCCGGCGCAGGTGATTTCCACGGGTTCGTCGGCGACGTCGGAGGCCGCCTTTTCGATGACTTCCTGGACGCCTGAGCCGACGCGCTGGCGTTGCCAGCCGTTGTAGTTACTGCCGTCGTATTCGATGCCGATTGCAAGGCGCATGCGTCAGTCGAGCCGGCCGGCACCGAGTCCGGCCCGCGGGCAGCCCCTAGCTGGGAAGCGAATCCAGCAGCTGCTGAGCCTGCTGACGCTGCTCTTCGTCGCCCTCGTCGAGCACTTCCTCGAGAATGCTGCGAGCACCGCCCGGATCACCCATGTCGACGTAAGCTCGCGCAAGGTCGAGCTTCGTGCCCACTTCGGTCATCGTACGAGCCTCGCTGAGGTCATCGCTCATGTCGTCCTCGCTGAACGACATCGTCGGCACCTCAGCGGTCGCATCGTCGACGAGCGGGCGCGGCTGCTCGACCGTCTCTTCATCACGCGGCATCTCGACTGTGTCGCCACCGTCCGTCGCCTCGAGCACCGCCGTCAGGTCATCGAGATCGAGATCCATGTCGGTGCTTGCCAGCGCCGGCGTTTCCGCCGTCGCGTCTGCGTCGAACGCGTCTGCCGGCAAGGCCTCGGTCTTCGCGAAGTCGAAGTCCTCGTCGCCGCCACCCGGCGCCAGCATCGTGGCATCTGAATCCGAAATCACCTCGGTGCCGGTGCCCACACTATCCAGGTCGTCCAAGTCGGTCGCCAACAGCGTCTCGGCATCGTCACCGATCATCTCGCTCGGCTCGTTGATTGTCTCGACGGCCATGTCGTCCGACAGGATCTGCGTCTTGCCGGTGGCCGCAAGGATATCGACGTCGACGTCGGTGCTGCCCTGATGGCCGAGGTCAGCCTCGATCATCTCCTGTGTGCCGGTCTCCTCCAGATCGCTGACGTTGAGGGTCGCCGTCAGGCCGGTCGCGCTCGGGTCAATGGCCGGATTCTTGCCCGTCTCCGCTTCGAGATCGGGCAGAACCTTATTGATGTCCGTGTCGCCGAGTGCGTCGTGCGATCCGGTGATCTCCATTTCATCGTCATCGGAGGTGCCATCATCCAGCGCGTCGAGATCAAGCCCCAGATCATCGAGGTCAATCTCGGCGGTTGCGTCATTCTGCGCCTCGCCGTCGGCCAACGCGGCGTCGATGGTCTCCTCGTCCATCGCCGGCATCTCTGCCGTGCCCTCGTCGATCGGGTTTTCGATCGTCGGCGATTCCTGCGTGACGTCGAGCATTTCGTCGACCTCGGCCGAGCCACCTTCGTCGAAGAGGAAATCGAGATCGCCGTCATCGTCGCCCGCGCTGCTCTCGTCGTCGCCGAAGACCATGTCGAGATCCCCGCCACCGCCATCGGCTGCATCGAACGTTAGGTCGACCTCCTTGGTGGCGCCCGCTACGCCGGCACCGGCGAACAACGCGTGATCGGCAGCGATCTGCTGGCCCATGATTACGATCTTGTCCCACTCAGCACTCTCGCCGTCGCCCACGGCCGACTTGACCCGCTCTGCGGCGTCGACGAATGAGTCCCGGTTGCCCCAGACGAAGTAGATTTCGCACAGCTTGGTGAGCAGATCCTGTCGATTGGGCTCAACCTCGAGCGCGCCATTGATCAGGTCGGCTGCCTGGTCGTACAGACCGTAGGCCATGTGGAAGTCAGCCTCGGCAATCGGGTCGGACTGGTCAAGGTTGACCGCCGTTTCGCTGCTGAACGTATCTTCGAGGGAGCTTGATTCAACTGTCTCATCGTCAGCCTGCATATCGAAGCCTGCCGAGCCTTCCGGCGCCGGCACCTCGATCGTGTCACCGATGGTGCCGGTAGCGGTCGCTTCCTGCTCGACGACGACGAACGCGTCATCGCCCTCGGGTGCGGGCATCGTCTCGGTCTGCGTCGTACTGCTCAGCGACGTCAGGTCGTCGTCACCGGCATCGAGCGGTGCCCAGACACCGGAGCCCTCATCGTCTTCACCACGACGGCGCAGGAAGAAGAACAGGATGCCGGCGACGGCGACGACAGCGCCGACAATGATCATCCAGAAGCTGGACAGGAAGTCGAGCGCCTTGTCTACGAGTCCAGGCTCCGGCGGTGCGCTGCGAATCACATTCGTCGGTGCCGGCTCCTCGGCCTCGACGGGCTCGGGTTCTGCCTCTTCGACCGTTTCTTCGACCGGCTCATCGGTCATTTCGACGCCGATCTCGTCAGCGTCGTCGACAAACGGATCATCGGTCGCCGGTTCTTCCAGTGGAGGCTCGCCGCGAATTTGCCGCAGTTCCTCTCGCAGGTTGGCGAGCTCGTCGTTGCGGATGTCAATCAGGGCCTGCTGATCAGGCACCTCGGCCGCCTCGAGCTCCTCGAGCCGTTCCAGGATCTCCTGCTCGCGCGTCATCGGCTCTTCGCCCGCCGCGTCGTCTTCACCGGTGCCTATGCCGACGGGTTCTTCGTCAGGCGGAACCAGTGTCAGGCTGGGCTGCTCGGGCTCCGGTTCCGGAACCGGCTCCGGCTCGGGCGTATAGGAAGGCTCAGCCTGGTAGGAAGGCTCGGCCGCCGTGCTGGCGGAACCGTCCCAGCTCTCGTGCTGGCGAGCCACTTCATTGAGCGCTGCGCGCCGATCGATCTGGTAGATCTCATCCGCGCTCGGAATGCGCAGTCGCGCGCCCGCCTTCAGGAGATTGATGTTGCCGCCGAATGCTTCCGGGTTTGCCTCGAAGATGGCCAGCATCGTCTGGTTGATCGTCAGGCGGCTGTCCGGCCTGATTGATCGGGCAATGCCCCACAGCGTCTCGCTACGGGCGACAATGTAGTCGTCGGCGCTGCCCGTGTCGTACGGTCGCGTGTCAGGCACAGGGGCCGGTGCCGGCTCCTGTTGCACAGGCTCCGCAGGCGCCGGGCGCGGACGCGCAGCGGGTTGCGGTCGTGGTGCGGGCTCTGCGGCGGGCTGCGGCGCCGGGCGTTCGATACGGCCGGAATCTCTCGGCTCGGCACGCTGCGGCGCGGTAACCGCCTGCTGCACCGGCTGCGGCGGTGCGAACGTCGGCGGATCCAGTAATACGGTGTACTCGCGAAGCAGCCGGCCACGCGACCACGCGGCTTCGACGAGGAATGTCAGGAATGGCTCGGTCATGGGCGTCCGCGACGTGACGCGAACGTAGTTACCGTCTTCGCGGCCCGACTCGACGATCTCGAAGGTCAGATCCTGCAGGTAGGCAGGCCGGTCCAGCCCGTAGCGCGTGAAAGCATCGCCAGACGCCAGCTTTACCGCCAGTGCTTCCAGTT